>Ga0206131_10001938_pt1 | contig 25848 bp, 23 predicted proteins | sample Helgoland_Spring_FD_148636 | JGI IMG/M metagenome (GOLD analysis project Ga0206131, IMG submission 148636) | Pelagic subsurface seawater microbial communities from Kabeltonne, Helgoland, North Sea - Helgoland_Spring_Bloom_20160517_1 | ecosystem: Environmental > Aquatic > Marine > Epipelagic ...
CACGCTTGAGCCGCTCTGCCCAACTCGAAGAGCCGCTTATTGCCTTGGCAAAAGAAGCAGGAAAAATCGACGAGCAGCAGTAGCGCCAAGAACTCGCACAGTATCTCGCGTACAAGCGGCTCAATGCATTAAACACAGCCAGAGCCAAAGCGGAACTTGCCCAAGGCACCTCATCACCGATTATGAGTTTGGGTAAGCTCGCGATGTCTCGAATCCTTCACGAAGAAGGCAGGCTCAGAACCAAAATCGCCGGTGCGCAAAGTTTGTTTGAGGGTGAGCAATATCCGCGTGCCGAAGATGCGAATTTCTTAAGTTTAAATGCGTACTTCACATCGATCGGCGGCGGTACAGATCAGGTACAACGAAACATCATTGGCGAACGTGTCTTAGGGTTACCCAAAGAGCCAGAGGTTGATAAATCCGTGCCGTTTCGTGAGGTTAGAACGAGCACCTAATTTTGGCGCGTAGTTTTGGGGTCTAATCATGGGGGCTAGGTAACCAGCCATGTTTTGTCGGTATATCCTGTCAATTTACTCTGACTTCAATTTTACTCAGTATCTTGTGGGCCAAATCTTTGTTCGCCCACGCTCAGCGGCCCCTGACGATTGTCACTATCTTAAGTATTGGCTGGGTATACCGGGCAGAGCTCATGTTGTTTGCCGTTGCGTAGGTCAGGTTAGCGGTGATTGACATCGGCCCAACCTCTGAGGTCAATTCGTCCACAGGCTTAGATAGCCAAGGCCGATTTCCGACGGGCTACATTTAGTTGGCAGTACTCCCACTAACGCTCGAGTTCAATCGCAAGGCGACGCATATTCGATGCAAAGGGCAGAACCTCAGCTATAGAACCCACAGTAACCAACACGCCATAAGTGCCTGATGCTCGATCAACCCAGGGAAATGTGCCAAACGCGCCTGCGCTGTTGACCTGCGTGCAGTGCCCCTCATGCGGGGATTCGCACCACAGGCCAAGCCCGTAAGACCAATCTCCCATTACGCCTGGCGCGCGAAAATCATGAACCAATGTAGAAGTCTGGTCGCTCTCCATTTGTCCGATGCTTTCTTCAGCCAGCAAGCGGTGCCCCATTGCATCGGGAAACAGTGCTGTTAGAAAGTTGAAATAGTCCTGGCCGGAAGTGTACAGACCACCTGCCAGGTTCGGCGAATGAACCTCGGTGCCTGGACTGTGCCAAAACGGATGGCCGTACACACTCTGTTGCATTTCCGAGGGCCTTGCGATCAATTCATCAAAGAGTTGCGACCAGCGTTTACCGGATGCCTGCTCCGCAGCATAGCCCGCGATCTGCATCGATATGCCGCCATAGGAAAACTCAACTCCCGGTGCATTGTTCACTGGTATTTGAATCAGCTGCTCAAAGTGTTCCCGGTAGGGCATGCTCGGAGGATTTTCAATGGCATGGCCCCGGCCAGCTCCGCTCGAGTGGCTCAACAACTGCCGCAGTGTTGTGTTCGCCCAGTGTCCGGTTAATTCGGGAATATAACTATTGAGCGGCGCGTCTAGGGTGAGTACGCCCTGCTCAACCAACCGCATCAAAACCGCAGAGCTAACCCATTTACTCGCTGATGCTACCGACACAACCGTATTGGCATCAAAATCACCAGACGTGATCCGAATCCGCTCAACACCATTTCTGCCCACTAACATCACGGCACCAGGCAACTCGAGAACCTCCACCATTTCATCCAGCGCAACCTGCAGAGACTCTCTCTGGACGTTATCGGGATATACAGGCAGCCCGCGCGCGCGCCATTTGCGTAGTGTTACGTTGAAGATCGAAACTCGTAAATACGCAGCGATCTCGCTGCGACCCATACTACCGTCGCCGTCACTATCGAGCTCGCTGAATCGCAAGCGCATCAACGGCGAGGCTTCTTCGGTTTGAAGCATGCCGTTTCTATCGACATCCATCATAGCCATTATTCTATCGACCTGATCACTCTGCCATGATGTGACGAACCAGGTGGCCATCCCAAGAGCAAGGGTGATGATAAGTAACGCAAGTTTAGTGAAGGTCTTCATCGCGAAAAATTTTCCTTGCTGCTGGCTGCCCTGTACAAGAGTACGCAGACCATCACGCTGTGGTTGATCTCGAAGGATGCCTGCTTCGTGTACGGTTCGGTTGTTGTCTAACGTCGCCTATGTAGGAATCAAGCCATTAATATATAAAATATATAATAGTGATTGATGCATGGCATTGTCAACGGGGTGAATAGGTAATTGATCATGGGTGCAAAGGTTGTAAGCTCTAGGGTAACGGTAGTACGCTGTGCCGGGATTTGGACTAATCCTCTATAGTGTATCGTCAGCTCGCAATGAATAAGGAAATGCGTTTATGAGTGGCAAGAAACGCACCCGCCTGTCGCCGGAAGACCGCCGAAACCAACTTCTGGACAGTGCCAGAGATTTGATCCAGCGTCAGGGCATTTCTGGTTTTACCATGGAGGCGCTGGCAGCTGAAGCAGGGGTAAGCAATCCGTTGGTGTACAAATATTTTGATACGCGGCTGAAGATGTTGCAGGAACTCTGGGTTAGAGAGTATGCGCGGTACACAAGTAATGTTTACGAGCAGATCTCTAAAGCAGAAAGTTTTGAGGATCTCGTGAGACTGTTCGTAAACCTCAATTTCACTGAGTTATCTCTGGGCGGAATTACCCATATTTTGGGTGCGCAGCCGGAAGTACGCGAAGTGACCAAAGATAAACAGAAAGCCAATTTACGCAGCACTGGGCAGCTTTTGGTGAACTCTGTGGAAGAGATGTACCACCTGACACCCTCGCAGGCTGGTCATCTTATCGCTCTGGCATCCGGCGCTTCTCAAGCAGCCGGCAGACACTTTGCCAGTTATGGCGGTAGCCGGAAAAAGATGGTGGAGGATACGGTCAGCTTTATTTTGAAGGGTGTAGAGGCCTTCAAAAACTGACTGTGAATTCACGCGGCAACCACTTCCGGCTTGCCGCGCGATGGATTGCTGCACCAGTGCTACAAGCCCAGGTAATCCTCATAGTTCTTACTGTAGAAATTATCCAATTCCTGTGGTGTGGCATCTACGGCGTCGAGGCTGCGTTCATAGTCACCGAAGGGGTCGCTGCCACCCTCGGGGTGCGGGTAGTCGGTGTTGAACATCAGAATATCTTTGCCAACATTCCGTAAAATCCAGCCGGTATTTTCAAAATGCAGGGGAGCGACGCGAACTTGTCGGTGAATATACTCTGATGGCTTTAAAGAGAGTTTGTCCAGACTGGCGTCAAACTTCCCAAGATGAAAACGGCCAATGTCCAAATTAGCTAGCGTGGTAGGAAGCCAATTAGCGCCCAGTTCTATGATGCCGACCTTCAGGCGCGGGAAGCGCTCCAGAACACCATGGTAGATCATACAGGTTAACCAGCGCTCTACAGCGTGGTGCAAAACAGGTATGTCATGTGCCTTGGTGCTTTCTATATTGAATGGGTTTCCTTTCAGGTCACGTTCTTCACCGGTATTCATGTACTTGGGTGGCATGTTTACCCCGCTACCGATGTGCAGCGTAACCGCCACGCCGGCTTCTTCCATAATTGCCCAGAGGGGGTCGTAGTCTATGTGAGCAGGGGAGCGGTCTTCGACGGAGTCTGCTATTACCCAGATTGTTCGAATGCCCAACTTCAGCGCATCTTTAAGGCAAGTCTGCGCGCGTTTAGGGTCATTCAGGGGTACATGGCCCACTGCCAGTAACCGGGGGTCGTCTGCGCAAAAGTCCGCCATGCCGCGATTGAGTGCGTCAGCGCCGCCGTACATTACATCCATGTCAGGGGTGCGCGAGAAGCGGGCCATGGCGATGCTGGGAAAGACCAGCTGCGAGCTAACGCCCATTATATCGAGCGATTCGCTTCTTTCTTCCTTCTTTGTCGCGCCGAACGCTGCCCACATATTGAGCTTTTCTCGCGCACCAAAGATATTCGCTTTCAACGTTTCTGTCAGCTCCGGATCATTGCCTGCCAGACGCTTATCGGCCTGATCTATGATTCGCTTAAATATTGGATTGTCCACCGTTATTCTGCTGGGATTCAGGTTGGTTTTAACGTATTCGCTGCAATAGCTTTCCAACCAGCCGGGATATTCGATGATGTGACTGTCCGCGTCGTGAATGATTCTGCCTTCGCGATGTGATTGCTGGGTACTCATTATCTACTCCTTGCGGGTTTATGTTTACTATTATATAAATACTATACTAAAAATAAAAATGCTGAAACAATTTTTCTAAGGTCATCGCATATGCAGCTCTGTTGACCATTTTTATGAGTACATAATTTGAAATTTTGATAACGCGTGCCCACCGGCCAACACACCAAGAGGCAGCATGCCTACTCTTCTAGATAATCAGCAAATTATTGAGCGTATCCTCAATCTTATAGACAACAAGACCACTGATCTTGGCGAGATAGTCGGGAGAGAACCTGTTTCCATTTACATATCTGATTCAAGAGGCCCTGTCCTGCAAGGCTAACCAGCACCTGGCTTTTGGCCATTCCGATAAGGTGATTGTGCATTTCACCAAAACTTAGTGCAGCACTTCTAAGCAAAAAAGGAGCCAATGGCTATTGCATGCTCCCAGCGCCTATTATACATTTACTTTACTAGCAGTTAGTAGCGTTAGTCTATAATAATAATTTTTGACCTCAGAGGTAACTGATGTATCAATTAAAGCCACGAAGATGGTTTGGCAGGGCAGCAATGTTCTTGTCAATAGCCAGTCTGCCTGTAACAACCCTTAAAGCAGCCCAAGTGACACTGGAAGAAGTTGTTGTCACAGGATCATTTATAAAGGGAACACCTGAAGACTCGGCTTTGCCCGTTGATGTATTGACTCGTAAAGACCTGGAAGATGTTGGTAATCCAACAATACTTGAAATGGTCCGAAATCTCGGTGTCGCCTCAGGAAACCTTGGCGAGACCAACCAATTTCAGGCGGGCAACGAGGGTGTGAGTACTGTCAATCTTCGCGGATTGGGAGCGGCTAGAACGTTAGTTTTGCTCAATACTAAACGCCATGTGGCAACAGAAGCTGTAGGTGTTGACATTAGTGTGATGCCTTCCATTGCCATCAGTCGAGTAGAAGTGCTCAAAGATGGCGCTGCTGCACTATACGGCTCCGATGCCATTGGTGGGGTGGTGAACTTCATTACTCGCGATAAATTTGAGGGAATTGAGTTACGTGCGTCCCATCAGAACATTTCTGATTCAGACGGTGATAATTCATTTAGCGCTATTTTTGGTCGCTCCATGGACAATGTACATTTTTCGATTTCTGCTGAATATGAAACACGGGATGAATTACCTATAAAAGAGCGTGATTGGGCGCTGCAGAGTTATGCTGACAACCCTCAGGCGGGTTGGTCTGGCATCGGTAACCCTGGTTCAATTTTTCCTGCCTTTGGCCCTGCTTTTCCCGGCAATTTGCTTGGTGGCGGCCAGGCTGACCCCAACTGTAATTTGTTAGGTGGGTTTCAGGATGGCGGTACCTGCCGATTTCAATATACCTTCTTCGATAATTTGATTGAAGAACAGGAAACCATCAAAATCTTTACCGAAGTTAATGTTGATATTAGTGATACTTTGTCCTTTCACTTTGAAGCCCTGTGGGCGGACATGGATATCCCTGCTTGGAAAACTTCGCCTTCTTATCCGCCGCAATCGTTATTTGGTCCTGATCGATTTGTCTCTGCGTCACACCCCGGCCTAATCGACTTTAAAGCGCAAAATCCTGGTTTCTTTAACGGTGTTGGGCCGTTCCCTGCAGCAGCACAGGGCGCCTTTGTTAATTTCCGCATGTTGGGTGTTGCTGGACGAAATGGTCAACCCGAACAGGGCGTTCGACAAACGGAGACAAAACGTATTTCTGGTGGATTTGAAGGTGAGTTCGCAAATGGCATCAGTTTTGATGCAAGCTTGAGCTGGTCAGAACGGGACCGGACATCAAGTGGCAGTGACATGTTTATTGAACGTATGGCATTGGCATTGGATGGGCTTGGTGGACCAAACTGCGACGCGGCAGCGAACCTGGGGACGCGAGGTGCTAATGGTTGTGAATATTATAATCCGTTCTCTAATGCAATTCAGACCTCAGCAGTATCCGGCGCAGTCAATCCACAGTACAACGCAGCGGTCGCAAATTCTGACTCTCTGATTAACTGGTTAACCGCTCGAACCCAGGCTGGTCAAGTGAATGAATTATTGGTTCTAGATCTGATATTCAGCGGCGAATCGACTTTTGAACTTGGTGGCGGCAATATTGGCTGGGCGGCAGGCGTACAGACCCGCTCTGAAAGTTATGACTCATCATTGGCTGATATTGCTAATCGGGCGATTAACCCGTGCCCCTTTGTTGATCCGGTTTCGGTCACTCTTGGACATGTTGCCACATTAGATTGTGGTGCATCTGGTGCCGGCAGATTAGCATTTTTGGCCGCAACGGAACTAGAGAGCACCAGTCGTGATATTTATGGTGTGTTTGCAGAATTTGCTCTGCCAGTCACCGATAGTTTGAATGTCCAGCTAGCTCTACGTTATGAGGATTACGGTGATAATGGTGGAAGTACTGTTGATCCAAAAATTGCCTATAGCTGGGAGCTTAGTGAGACATTCAAGTTGAGGGGTTCTGCCTCTACAACGTTCCGTGGCCCTCCTCAGAGCTTCCTCGGGGGAACCAGCACAACGTTAACATTTATTCCTGCTGCTCTGGCGTTTAAGGCAGTTGATGTCAATGGTAATTCAAACTTGGAAGCAGAGACGGCTGTTTCATTGAATTTTGGAGCCATATGGGCAACCGGAGATTTTTACAGCTCTATTGATTACTGGTCTTTTGACTTTGAAGATTCTTTCCAGACGGAAAGTGCGGCGCAGATTATTGGCGCTTATAGTGCCAATGGCTGTCAGGATGGGGGTGCAGGTGTTGGCACCAGCAACTGTGGTTTTTTACGTGCGCGCATCACACCGGACGGTATTCCTGCGGCGGGCTTGCAGCGAGTTGATACCAATATAATCAATGGTTCTGACATTCAAACTTCAGGTGTTGATTTTGCGGCTAACTATACATTTAGGGATGTTGTTGGCGGTGATCTGGAACTTGGTTTGGAGGGTACTTATGTGCTCGAGTACAAGTCTGACGACTTCACCAGTCTGGAAGGTTTTACACTAGCCCCAGGTGGTGATTTTGTTGGCAAGCTAAACGATGGTGACCCGTTCACACCTAAGCCAGAGTTCAAGGGTAGTCTGTCAGCTCGATGGTCCAATGACTCACATCGATTTAACTACAACCTTCGATATGTGGATTCATATGAGGATGTGCGTCCCGGGCTGCCGAAGTTCGCGAAGATTGATAAACAGGTGACACACGATGTGCATTACATAAATAACATGATTGAGGATCTGACGCTGTCTCTATCTCTGATCAATATAACTGACGAAGACCCACCAGTAGCGTCAGTTGATCTTGGGTATGATGCTTTCACGCATAATCCTTTTGGTCGAATGCTTAAGCTTGGTATTGCTTATCAATTGTAAGAGATGAGGGTTTGATATGGAAAAAAGCCGGTCCCTGTGGTCCGGTTTTTTTTTGTAATTTCTTCTCCATTATTTTTCCCGAAGAATCTTAAGAAGTTGAAAATTTGAAAGACCTTTATAGTGTTTGTGACGGAGAAATATACAGGCCTGGTACAATCTCAAAGAACGCCTCTAACAGTCCAGTTGGGTGTCATGATCGATTGCGCCACAAGTACTCAGACCACCAAGTCAATCTTCAAGTAACCGTAGTCGGGAGTTAGATGTCAAATAGTGAAAGTGTTAGCAGTAGTGCTTATCCAAATAGGGTTCCATTAAGTTTAAAATTTATCTACGGAATTGGCGCAGCGGCGGAGTCGATAATTGGCGTTGCCTTTAATGCATTTAACTTTTTCTTTTACACCAATATTATGGGCGTGCCAGGCACGCTGGCTGGTCTTGCTATAACTATTGCCTTGTTTTTTGACGCAGTGACGGATCCGCTTGTAGGGTCAATATCAGACCGCTGGCGTGCAAAGCTTGGCCGGCGTCACCCTTTTATGCTTGCTGCCCCGTTGCCTGTCATGCTGTGTCTGTTCTTTATTTATTCGCCGCCTGAGAGCCTGGAATCTTTTGGTTTGTTTCTCTGGTTAACGGTGCTGACAGTCTTGATGCGCTCAAGCATGACGTTGTTTCATGTGCCTCATCTTGCCTTGGGGGCGGAGCTTTCAGCCGATTTCACAGAGCGGACCCGTGTGATGAGTATCAATACTCTGCTTGGGGTAATCGGTGGATTTGGTTTTGCCTTTGTCGCTTATGGCTTTTTCTTTGCCGCCACACCTGAATTTGAAAACGGCATGTTGAATCGAGATGCCTATTATACCTTAGCCATCTCAGCCGCATTGGTTGGTGGCCTGATTATGGTCGCGTCAACTGTGTTTACCATGCAGGTTATCCCACGATTACCAGTGCCGCCTCTAGATCTGCCAAGAATTTCACTAAAGGCGCTGTTGAAGGACTGTCTGTCAGTTTTTTCAAATAGAAACTACCTGGCGTTATTGGGAGGACTGGTGCTACTAAGTGCCACAGTGGGTATCCGTGAAACCATTGGGCTGCATATGAACACCTATTTTTGGGAGTTACTACCATCACAGATTCGTTATCTAGTACTGTTTGGTGTGCTGTCATCTGTCGTTGGTTTTGTCGCCACAGCGAGGCTTCACGAACGATTTGATAAAAAACCGGTGTTAGTTGGTGCCCTGGTGGTAACGATAATTTCCGTGACGTCACCCGTGATCTTACGCATGCTTGGTCTGTTTCCGGAGAATGATTCCCCGCTATTGTTGCCATGCCTGCTCGTCTTTCACGTGGTTAGCGTCAGTGCTGTTCTCATTGGAATTATCAGTGCAATGTCTGCACTGGCCGATATTGCAGACGAGCAGGAATTATCTACGGGTCTACGTCAGGAAGGGGTCTTTTATGCAGCAAGGTCATTTTTTGGAAAAGCGTCATCAGGCATCGGTCACCTGTTGGCAGGTATTGCCATAGATGTTATCAATTTCCCTGTCGGAGCAGAACCGGGCACGGTCCCAGAGGAAACCATTTTCTATTTGGGTCTAGTCGAAGGCCCCATTGCAATAATCCCTGGCTGCATTGCCATTGTGTTCTATATGAAATACAACCTGACGCGGAAAAAGCATGCGGAAATTCAAGCGCTGCTGAAAGAAAAACGTCAAAGCAAACAGAGCCTTGACCCACTTATGTCGGTTCAGGCGTAAGCCAAAAAAATTTAGTTGCTGAGATAAATGGCTGGAGAGTTACTGCTGTTTTGGGATAAATCCTAACAATTGGATGTTATTGAGCGTAACCCGTAAAGGGCGAGCTCCTGGTGCTAGTGATGGATGACAAGAAATATCACTGACTTTTCCATGGCAGAAAGATCCCGCATTGTTAGTGCAATCCAGTAGTAAGGACCTTCTTCGTCTCCTCGTATTTTGTGATTTCAAAACTCACCGCCACTGCCCTCTGTATACAGTGATGGTTGAATAGCCATGACCATGAAAATGGGCCAGAGTGCGGGGCTGGAGTAAACTGAGAATAGGAGGTAGCTGCGTTCTTACGTAGTACTAATCCGTAACGATTCAACATGATGTTTGCAAAACCGTCTCAAAGCCAAGCGTACGCAACGTGATGGGACATGCTGAACTTCCTTCTCTCGACTATTTTTCCCGGCTATTATACTATATGTATAATAGCTGTTTTGTGGAATCACCTGCTCAGCGTCTAGGGCACAGCCATTTTAAGCATCGAATTTGTGTCGCGTGGCAACTGAACTGGAGCAAAAAATTGAATAATAAACCAACTAACCTGAGATCAATCCGGTTCATGGTCTGTATCGTAGTGGCCTGTGGTGTCGGGCATTCCGTTTCAAGCGCTTCAGCTGCGCAACATCCGCTACCCGGCAGCATTGTTATTAGCGAACTGATGCCCAATGTGTCTGAGGCAGATGTCGATTGGATAGAGTTTTATAATAGTACTCAAGCCACTGTGGATCTGAACGGTTGCACCCTGACCGACGATCAAAACGACGAACTAACATTCGATCGATCTTTAATCATCCAACCAAACAGCTATGCGGTTATAGGTAGCGGTAAGAGTGAAGAGGTCAATCAGCCTGCCGCTTTAACCAACTTGGCTTATCAATTTTCAGCCGATGATTTTCAGTTATCCACTGGCCCCGATCAAGTAGCGTTGAATTGTAATGGTGTTTTAGTCGACCGGGTAGTCTATCAAGCCTATCGCCCGGGGCCGGCAACCGATTTTCGCGGCTGGCAGCTTGAGCCTAACTCACTTAACAGTAGCGACAACGACCAACTATCGAACTGGTGTTACACCGGGTTGCCGATATTGTCAGATGAAAACCTTTATGGAAAAAATAAAGTGGCCTCGCCAGGGCGCGTCAACCCCGAATGCGCAACGAAGGCATTGCCTTATCTGCATATTAATAATCAACAGGCTGTACTTATTGACGGTATAGACTTCGACGAAACCTTAAAGATTGCAACGGAAGAATTAACTAGAGACATCGCCACAGCAGAGCTGACCATTTGGGCGCTGCGCGATCAAGTGATCACGCCAGATGTTGCAAGAACGATCGCCGATTTATATCAAGATAATATCGACAAGCTTTACCAGGCCGAGCCCTTCACTGCGATCGATTGGAATCATGCCGTTTGGCACTTTGCCTGGGCGATAGCCAACCTCTATCGCAATGGAGATAGTGCTGTTAAAGCCGAGCTGCAACAAGCATATGAAGATGCAATCACCCGTCCAAAAACTTTGGAAAGGTTTCAATTGGTGGCGACAGATAATGTGCTTGGTCATGAGATTTTAATGGGTGATGCCCACGATGCAGGTCATGGATTTGCACAGGGGCACATTGTCGTGCCCGGAAATCCTGATTATGTGCAAAGTTATGAAGAATATCTGGAGAATAGGCGCAGTGATTTCGCCACTAGTGTTATCAACGCATTGTTCGATGGGTATGTGTTTTTCAGAAAATTGTTTAGTTGAGTTTTACTGGGAAAATTCTTGAACGATAGGCTGGGCAAACCAGATTGTCGGTATGCTCGGTGGGTCTGGCGTTTTATTTGGGATTGCCTGGCAGATGAGGGGGGGGAATCCGCTGCGCGCAATACTCGCGGCGATGGTGGTTCGGGTGTAACCAGCCATTTTTTGTAATTCTACTAGGTATCCCTCACGAATGCGGCGGACTATCCCAGTTTTTGAAGCCAAAAAAGCCCGCTATGCAGCGGGCTTTTTTACATCTTTCAAAAGCGTTTCAGATTTACACGCGCTCGATGATGATTGCAGGTGCCATACCGCCACCCGCACACATTGTGATTAACGCTCGTTGCAGATCGCGGCGTTCGAGTTCATCCAGCGCAGTGCCAATCAGCATGGCACCCGTCGCGCCACTGATCATGACTAACTTTCCATCAAAGTCTTTCTGGACTTGACTCAAAGCAGACAGTGTCGTCTTTACCGGTGCAGACTCGCCGCATCCCACTAGAAGTAACGTTGTGGCAAACGCTATCAATAATTTGATTCGCATTTTGACACTGTACCTAACTAAGATGCCTCCAACTATCACTCGATGATTTTCCTACTTGAACTAAAGTGGCTGCGTTCCACATGAAAGCAGACATGAATAAGTTCACTACAAATTTAGAAGGCTTGCAGCCTTAATGATTTGTGACAGAAAGGGCTAGTTTAATATCTGGGCTACAAGGTCTTTAATGTATTTGCGATTTAATGTTTCAAATCGAATGAGTACCTTATACCAAACTGCGCCATACAATGAATCGATGATAAGGTTGGTGTCTGCATCTGCGGGGAACTTTCCATCTTCTTGAGCCTGACGAAATGAATCGGTAATGAGTGCGATCCGCGGTGCATACACAACTGCTTCCATACGTTGGTAAAGTTCTGGATCTCGGTGCGCCTCTGCTAGTACGCAGACCGCTGCTTGCCTGCAATCCGTGCGACCCAACTGTTTGCCAAACGTATGGAGCGATCGTTCCAGATAAGTCCTCAGGTCTATTTTTCCATTGTAGGGTGCCAGTGGTGGCATCAATCTTTTTTGCCACACTTCGAGTACTAAGTCAGCACGTGAATTCCACCATCGATAAATCGTCTGTTTGCCTACGCCTGCCTCACTGGCTACCTTCTCAATGGAAAAATCGACGTAGCCTGATGAGCCAAGCAATTTCAGGGTGGCGTCAAGAATCGCTTGGTGTGATTCCGGGTTACGTCTCGTTGCTACGGATGAGGGAGCCATTCTTTAATCCTAGTACTTATTCGATATCTGCGAAACTAATGGGTAACTTCAATGCACGGACGCCCGTTGCTCGCCTTATCGCGTTTGCAATTGCTGGAGGACCGGCAATTAAAGCCACTTCCCCTGCACCAGCCGGGGGAATCGCTGGCTGATCGATGACCGCTGTGTCAACACTCGGCATCTCTGCCATTCTAACGATAGGATAATTGTCGAAATTTGAGCTTTTGATATCGTCGTCGCCGACTTCAAGTTGCTCAAGTAAGGCCATGCCCACGCTCCAGGCCATGTTGCTTTCCATTTGTGCGCTGAGCTGATCAGGGTTTACAGCCATTCCGACATCTTGTGCACAGCACATATGTTCTACCGTTATTTGCTCTTTCTCGCGATCGACGTGAACATCGGCACTGACTGCAACAAAACATCGACCCTCGTAAATACCGCAGGCAAAGCCACGCCCGTATCCTTCAGATTGAGGTAAGGGGCGACGTTTAGCCATATCCCGCACCCGTTCAAGGCATGCCTTTAGTCGAGGCAGTTCGCCCTTCATTTGCGAAATTTTGTATTTAACAGGGTCTTCCCCCAATTGCAGTGCTAATTCATCCATTGCTGACTCAATCGCAAAGAGCGACGGTGCGGCGTTTAAAGAGCGCCAAACACCAAGGTCTACCGGGAAATCAACATCTTTGTATTCGACGCGCTGATGGGGTGCGGCATAGGCAGGGTTGGCACCCCGAACAACACCATCGTCTCCAGCAAGTCTGGCGACAGGGAGTAACCATCCCGGCAGCCGATCACGTGCGAAGATGACATGTCCTGATATGTATGCATGCCACCAGTCCGACAGCTTTCCTGTATCGTCAGTAGCGATGCGAATTCGATGCGCGGATGCTGGACGATTGCGAGCGGCCATGAACTCATCCCTGCGCGTCCACTGGACTTTTACAGGACGACCTATAGCGGCCGTCAGACATACCGCATCGTATTCCACTTCGTAATGCTCACGGCCGCCAAATCCACCGCCCATCCGCTGCGGATAGATCACGATAGCCTTTTCATCAAGTCCTGTATGCATGGCAGCAAATCGTTTCATGGCCCATGGGTCCTGGGTGCCGGTCCAGATCTCCAGCAGGTGCTCGGAGCCTTCGTCGTTAAAGCGGGCTATTGCTGCTCTTGGTTCCTGGGCAGCATGGCTCTGTATTTGAACATCAAAACGTAGGTCTATCTTCCAATTGGCGTCTGATCGATGTGATTCTTCATGAAAGGTATTTTCAAGATTGCCGTCAGCAAGTTCTTTGTCTACGTTCACCAGCCTGTCGATCTCTTTCTGATTGATAGGTTGCTTTACCTGCCAGGTGACCTTGAGCCTCGACATAGCAGCGTTGACCGAGCCCGGTGTTTTACAGATAACGCCGATAAATTTGTCTTCCTGTACCAGTTTGAGAAAACCAGGAACGGTGTTTACGCCAGTGGTGTCAACTGCTGCAATTTCAGCATTGTGGACAGGTGGCCGCACTGCGCGACCAAAGAGCACATCTTTCATCTGAACGTCAGCGGAGTATAACGGTGCACCGGTAACGATACCCTTAATGCCCAGGGGCCTGGCAGGCTGCCCAACCTGTTTCTTCTGGCGCTGGGTATCGAAGGTATAAAGGTTGGGATGTGGCGACTCTTCATCTATTTCAACGTAAATAGCGGATAAATTCACGAGGTCCGCATAGTTCACCATACGACCATCAGTCGTGCGAAATCCGGCCGTATCATCGAGAATGTCTTTACTTGATAGTTTCAACATTTTCGCGGCGCGCTCGCGCATGTTTTCTCGTAAAGTCGCTGCGGCAATCGCAGTTGGTCTGGAGAAAGCAGTCAGGGACATACTCCCCGCTGTCACCGCCAGAGGCGGCACTTCGCTTGTGCTGGGTTGAACCGCTTCTATATCGTTGATGCTAATATTTAACTCTTCAGCGACGATCTGTGCCAATCCGGTATTGGCATTCTGACCCATGTCCATTCTTGGAAAATACATGAGGCATGACCCGTCAGGTCGAATCTGTATCCATGTGGCTGCCATGCCTTCATCTGGAAATATGATGGTTGGCGCAACTGCAATTGCTCGATCACCCAGCTTGTACAGAACAGTAGCACCAGCGGCGATCCAGCCAGTAGCGATAAGAAAATTGCGCCGCGTCAGTTGGGCCATTACTTGACCTCCCGCAGGACGAGGGCTGCTTTCCTAATTGATCTCTTGATGCGAGGGTAGGTACCACAGCGGCATAGATTGCCATTCATCGCCTGGTCAATATCAGTGTCATCGGGGTCGGGTTTTTCTCGTAATAGAGATAATGCACGCATCAGCTGTCCCGATTGGCAGTAACCACACTGCGGTACAGCTTCGTCAATCCACGCTTGCTGAAGCGGGTGAAGCGTTCCATCGTTAGCTGCCAATCCTTCTATGGTCATTATTTCCTTACCTACGGCAATGCTTACTGGTGTAAGACAACTGTTGGTCGGCGAATCATCGATATGTACCATGCAAGCACCGCATACGCCGATGCCGCAGCTGAATCGGGTTCCTGTTAAGCCCAGGTGGTCCCGCAGGACATCGAGCAAACTTTCGTCTTGCCAGTCGGAGGCTATCTCATATTCAGTACCGTTTACCTTTAACTTCATCAGTCTATCCATGCGGGGTTTCAATCGAACATTCTACACGAGACGGTTCGTCTTGTAAGGCCGATAAGGCCGGTGTATATTGTGGCCTTAAACCAATCGGAAGCCGCCCTCAGGATGGGGTCGGTCAGCAAAGCCAGGAGTTAGCGTGAGTGTTTTTTCGACAATTTTGAACATCCATCAGCGTATCTATGAGACAACCGATGGACGCCTGGGTCACAAGCTTCTTGGCGTACCATCGTTGCTTCTTCGCACCACGGGACGTAAGAGCGGTCAAACCCGTACCAGTGCGCTGATATATATTGATGACAATGGGAGTAAGGTCGTGGTGGCATCAAAAGCTGGTGATTCCAGACCTCCGGCCTGGCTTTTGAATTTGCAGGCCAACCCGGAAGTGGAGTACCAGCTCAATCGCGTTCGTGTTGCCGCAACCACCGAAGTGCTTGAAAAAGGCCATCCCGATCATGATCGGCTCTGGAAGGAACACAATGTGCGAAATGCCGGCCGTTACGATGAGTACCAGTTGTTAACCGAGCGCTCGATTCCTCTGGTGCGCCTAGTTCCATCGCAGGCTGACTAGATTATCGGCAATCGGGCTGAAACGCTTCTCTTGCCTCAAGCCAGTTTAAGTCATGAGGCTTAGTGGAAGATCGACAACTGACGGTTTACAGGAGAGGACTTGTCTCGACGGAGGAAATGCCTTCATCACATGAGCGGCCGGTGGTTTGGAAAGTGAGATGGCGAGAGCCCGTTAAGTGGGTAGAGCCCGGGATCCCTTTTGTGTTTTCGCGAAGCGAAAGCCACAAAATTGGTGGCCGGAGGTGGAATCGAACCACCGACACGGGGATTTTCAAGACGAAAATCTAAATATCACATTAATTAAATCAATGACTTATCGGTGCGTCCGTTGCTAACCATACACCACAGAGCACAACCGTGCACAACTGTGTCCCGCAAATCTCCCGCATGGCTTTCGGCTACTTTCGCACATAGCTTCGAGGAATCACCTCTCTAACTTGTATCGTGAATGCCGGTACTGCGATCGACACTGAGGGGTAAGGCTGTTTGTCACAACTCTATTGTGATGCTCGATCTTGCCATCCAATGTATTCCAGGATGATTTTGGCCTGTTGGCCCATTTCAGTACCAGCGACATCAGCCAGAGAACACGCTGCTTTATCAACTGGTCAAGGAACACTGGCCTCAGTTTCAGAACATGCTGGCGGAGCAGGGCAGGTCCTTGCCCCGTTATGTTGTCGGGGAGTTCGAGGATTACCTGGAGTGCGGTCGTCTCGAGCATGGCTTTCTGCGAGTACGGTGTGAATCCTGTCATCATGAAAAGCTGGTTGCCTTCAGCTGCAAACGCCGTGGATTCTGTCCCTCCTGTGGTGCAAGGCGTATGGCAGACAGTGCAGCGCACCTGGTTGATGAGGTCTTGCCGAGGCGGCCGATCAGGCAGTGGGTGCTGAGCGTCCCATTCCCGTTGCGCTACTTATTTGCGACTAACCCCCAAGTGATGAGTCGCGTGCTGACCATCGAGAACCTGCGGGGTCACACACTTTTTCAAGCTTACAGTTTTGTAGGATATGATCGACCTAGCTTGTTCGAATCTTCGCGCCGCTGTGGGCCATAAAAAGTGTGTGACCCCTTCGGGTTGCCTTCGGGTTGCCCGCATCTAGGCGCTTTTTTTAGCGCACTAGTGTCAAACCTCGCTCACGATCGTCGGGGCACCACCCTCACGTGGCGAACGACCTAATGAATACTCAGGCGGACACAACTCTCTTGCCTCACCAGCGGGCTTAAGCTCACTATAGTAGCCGCAAGCCACACTACCCATGGTGTAACCTAATAGCTCCTGAAGTTCTGGATCAAAGTCCTTCGCGTATTCGGGCGGACAGGACAAATACTGATTTTCTTCCTGACGCAGCCAGCCCAGTGAATAGGTGATATTGATACCCGCTCGATCGCTGCCAGAAACATTGGCGCCGCCCCCATGAACAACGGAGCCGGAATAGATCAACACAGAACCTCGAGACATTTCTGCACTCACGGTTTCTGACACTTTCATTTCACGTTGATAGTCCCAGCGATGACTACCTGGAATCACCTGGGTTGCACCATTCTCATGAGTAAAATCGGTCAGTGCCCAAATCGTATTAAGTTGTGGCTCAATTGAGGGTGGTAAAAGATCACCCCAGGCTTGCCGATCACGGTGCAATGGCTGCTTATCCTGTCCATCTTTTATTCTGATGACCTGCGTAAGATGCAGTTGAATTTGGTCACAATACTCAGCCAAAAACGCCTTCACATTGTCGAGCACCAGCGGGTGAGTAATCAGTTCACGGCACCCGGCGGATCGAACGGCCAAGGCGCCGGTTCGCGTTGTGTGTGCACCAGTGAATGATGCTTGACCGTCAGGCGTTGCCTCAATAAACGGCGTCGTCTCTTGATTGATCTGGTCAGCCAGCGCGGAGCTCATGACACCTTCAATAATCACAGCGCCATCACGATCGATAGCTGCAAGAACATCTTGTTTTGAAGCATTGGATTTGAGTGTTTGTAACTTTGACATCATTTCCTCCGTGGGTTTATTCCTTGGATTTGTAAGATTGGCGTACGGTACTTGCTAGGTGTTTGTATTCATCGAACCCTTTTTGAACAAAGCATCAAACATCATGTATAGCTGTTCGCGCTGACGCTCAGGGGTCCAGTAATCAGGTTCTATCGTTGCGTGCGTCGCAATGGAATCAATCGTCATATTGACCGCGTCAGCACAGGCAATAGGGTTATCGTGCAATTCAAACCGAGTGATCGATTCCATCAACCGGGTTCGAAACGTCAGGTTGTAGTGTTTGTGAACCTGCGCCAGCATCTCGTTATTTAGCGCCCTACTCCAAAACGCAATCCAGACTTTCCAATGGCGACGTCGGATCTCATCTAACGGCAGAATCTCAACCAAATAGGCACACATATCGTCAGGCGTTGTGATCGTGGCAGATGTCTCGTCATTCCAAACCAACTCATTGGCCACGTATTCAAGCGCTGCGTGTAAAACTGCATCCTTGTCTTCGAAGTAATGCGTCACCAAACCTGTGGTCACACCCATACAGCGAGCGACATCCAGCAGGCGCATATTTTCGATACCCTTATCTGCGATCACGTCGACGGCATGCCCTGCGAGTGCGAGTCGACGGCCTTCATGGTCTACTTTTTTTGGCATCGTGCTAACTCATCTTTATTGCATAACGATAATTATACAAAAATATTGAAATACAACAACCCTCCATCTTCATGGACTAGTGTTGTACCAGAATTGAGAAACCTAAAGGGTTAGACGGCACGCTCAAAGATCGCGGCAATGCCCTGCCCACCACCAATACACATGGTCTCTAGCCCATAGCGCGCTTCGCGACGATGCAATTCGTTCACCATCGTGGCCAGTATTCTGCCGCCGGTTGCACCAATCGGGTGACCTAATGAGATGCCTGAACCGTTCACATTCAGCCACCGGATGAAATTTGGGTTTGCCTGATTCGCCAATGGTGTAAACGCCATCGAGTGCGATCATATGTAGGTGAATATTTAGATTCAGTGCACTTCCAAATCGTTGTACCAATGTCACAACACCGCTTCGCGCACCGCTGACGCGGGTTAGGCCAGCGCGGTGGATGAGATCTGTTTCGATTGCGCGGATCGTGACCGCGAGGCATCGGCCGAGCGGGTCCGGCTGACGAGCAAAGAGTAGACGCAAGGGCCAGGGAAAACTGAGTACCCAATAAATGGGGTCAACAATAAATAGGGTCAATGTAATGAACCGGGGTAGCAATAAATGGGGTCAATGTAACGAAACGGGGTAGGGTGCCAGAGTAAGCTGACTAAAAATTCAGCGATCTCTGTGATTCACTACGGAAATCGGCAAGGGAAGCTTTACCTTTTCTCACGATAGCATCGAATTTCCAGATTGGTTAAAGGAAATATTAGATGCCGAGAAAATCACGACTATGTCCCGTTGGCTATCCCGTACATGTCATACAGCGAGGTCACAATCGCCAGATTTGTTTTGTATCTGATGAGGATGTGGCTTCCTACGCCCACTGGCTGGCCGAGGGTGCTAAAAAGTTTGGTGTGCAGGTGCACGGTTGGGTTTTTATGACCAACCATGTTCATCTTTTGCTGACGCCACAACAGCCAAAGGGTGTTTCTGGCCTCATGCAGTATGTTGGGCGCCTGTATGTCAGGCACTGCAACTACAAGCACATCCGCAGCGGTGCCCTCTTTGAGGGCAGATTCAAATCGAGCCTCATCCAAGACAATCTCTATTTTCTAACTTGCCTGAAATACATCGAATTGAATCCTGTTAGAGCGGGCTTGGTCACAGATCCTGCCAACTATCGCTGGTCGAGTTACAAGGCGCATGCGCATGGGGTACAGGCCAAGCTTTGGACGCCTCATTCCTTGTATTTGGCAATGGGGCAGTCACCTGGCGAGAGGCAAAAAAGCTATCGCGAACTGGTAGCACAAACCACCGGTGCTGATGTTGTTGAGTCCATCCGCGACAGCGTGAACAAAGGTCTCATCTTGGGAACTGAAAAGTTTCGTGCGCAGTTTGAAGCATTAACCGGTGACCTGCCGTAGCCATCGTTCCACCCTGGCACTTTACCCCGGTTCATTACACTGACCCCAAAAATCTAATAGGCCTCTCTCGACAACAAAAAACCCGCACTAGGCGGGCTTGAGAAGGCGCAGGGTTTATGCAAACTAACAAACTAACAAACTAACAAACTAACAAACTAACAAACTAACAAACTAACAAACTAACAAACTAACAAACTAACAAACTAACAAACTAACAAACTAACAAACTAACAAACTAACAAACTAACAAACGAACTGACAGGACCTTCGTTGCTCCGTACTTCGACGACGAACTAGTCAACCAGTTCAATAAGGTGCGTATGCGTTTCATCTTCATTGCGAGTCGTTGTAATTTGGCCCCTTGCGCCGATATATTTTCCGGTCCCGCCGATCACTGCTCGAATTTGAGGATTATTTTTGTCCATTTGCGGTTTATGCCGGTATGGATAGACCGATTTTCCAGAAATCACCAGAGTATCTGCGTTTCCTAGATCAAATACCATGCTAACAATACGGTCTTCCGAAACTTCATCTTTTTCTTCCGGTATATCAACCAATAGTATGAACCCACTCAGTTTGCCTTTAACTCCAGCGTTTGTCGTCACCTCGGCATCAAAGGCTAGCATATCGCCATGAGTTTCCCCTTTTTGGCCCAGATCAACGTGCGCCAAATTTGGTTTCGACTGCTCAATCGTCAATTTGGTTGTAACCTCATTGGCAAGGACGCTCGAGGGGGCAAGCCAACCAAACATTCCGAGGATTGTTAGCAAGGGCAGGTAACGCTGAAACGAAAAACGTGAACGAGTGGGTAAATTTACAATGTCCATAGTGTTTGCCTGTCTCAAAATTCCCTAGTGTATACCTAATCGCCTGAAGAAGTATAAGACAAGTAAAAAGCCTGTTGAGATCAGATTTCCTTGGGAGGATAGTAAATTTAAACCGTATTTACCTCAGATTTCAAAAGTATTCTGATCGTTTTTTTTGGTGAAAAGAAGTCTGTGGGGCTGTTTTTCAGGATAGGATGGCCAATGTCTTAATAGCCACTGATCTTGTTGCTTACAGACTGTTGGGTCGATCGCTGAAAAGATTTGTAAGCCGAGCAGGGCGATTCTGACTTGTTAGTTCAGTCGCGTTTTAGGATTGAATGCCAGTCGCAGGGCTAAGCGGTGGTGGTTGCGCTTCGATGTGATCGAGGATCTTTTGGATTATGTCTGGGTCAATGATCCGAAGGCGGCCCCGTCCGATGACACGCGTGGTACCGCCACACAATGGGCACACGGAAATATCAATATTGAAGACTCGTTTGAGTCGCTGAGCCCAGGTCAGAGGCGCGATTAGAAGGCCCCCTACCCCTGGACATGGCTATCATACGAAGGCAAGCGACACATCATGGAACCACTTGGCCGCGCTGTTTTCAATGAAAGTTCGAGTTTGGTTACACTAGATTTCGCCCTGTTGTTACTGGTTGGCACATCCTGCAGTGTCAGCGCGCTCTGCACTGCATAGGCACTGAATGCTAACTTGTAGGTTGTCTAGGGCGGGACCATGCATGCGGCGCCCGACTGGGCCGAAGCGCCAATTATTTTCGGATTACAGCAGGAAGAAGTGTGTTGAAGCTACTTCTCATGGAGCGATGCGGAGACGTAACCTTTGGCTGTCCTAAAACCATCACGGTTTGGCATTTGCACCTCTATGAGACTGCTCTCATTGAGGGAGTCGTTTTCACCAACTATACCACTGAGGTACAACACATAAGTCGTAATGGCATAAACCTCGTTGGCGTTCAGCGACTTCTCGTTGCCATAAGGCATGGCACGATTGATGTAATCAAAAAGTGTTGTTGCATAGGGCCAATAGCTACCGACGGTTTTGAAGGGGCGATCGCCGGCTAGTGTGCCAACTCCACCGGCAATGGCATTACCCGCCAACTTACCGTCCAGCCCATGACAGGCAGCACATTGATTTATGTAAAGCGCCTTGCCTTCTGTTACTGAACCGCTTCCGATTGGCAGGCCAGAACCGTCAGGTGCAGCGACTGATTCAAAGTTTTCCGGAGCGGCAACCCCCAGGCGTATCTTTATATGAGAGCCCAGTTCCGCCTGCACTACGCCTGCATGCAGCAGTAAAAGGAATACCAGCTTACGCATAGTGATTGCGCACCCGTCCATCTTCGTTGACACGCCAGCTCTGGATACCATTGTAGTGGTAAACCAGTCCCGGCGCATGCCCCCGAAGAGCGTCAGAGCGAGTCGGTTGCACATGCCCCATGGCGTCTATGGCACGGCTCTGGAGCATTGCTGGTTGTCCGTTCCACTGCCAGGGTATGCGAAACCGAACGGCTCGGAGGTTGCCCGGTTCCGACTGCTTTTCAGCCTCGGCCCAGGTCCTGCCGCCATCTGCACTGACATCGACCCGACGAATACTGCCGTGTCCTGACCAGGCGAGACCAGAGATTTCATAGACGCCTTTTCCAGGAAGTGACATCTTCCCCGATGGCGTTGTGATTACAGATTTTACTTCCATTCGGAGCGAAAACTGTTCGGCGATGCCGTTGGTCATAAGATCGGAGTATTTACTGGTCTCCTCCCGTGTGTGTGCAGCTTGGTCCATCAGTTTCATGCTGGTGAGCCACTTGATACTGATGTTACCTTCGCATCCCGGAACGAGCAGGCGCATGGGATAACCGTGAGCAGGACGAAGTGGTTCACCATTCTGGTATAGCGCTATCATTGAATCTTCTAGTGCCAGTGAAAGTGGAATACTTCGGTTGTTCGCCGATGCGTCGGCACCTTCTGCGATGATCCAGCTTGCCTTTGGATCCAGTCCGGTTTCATCGAAAAGAAAATGAAGTGGTACACCAGTCCACTCTGAGCTGGAGATAAGCCCATTCAATTCGCCGCAGGTCATATCGGCTGCGTCGAGCGCCGTGTTCTGGTAACTGTTGCCGGAACACTCAAGGAAAAGTATACGGCTCTGCATCGGGTAGCGCAGAAGCGAGTTGTAATCAAACGTCAGGGGACGGTCGACCATACCAAACACCGTCAGTCGATGTCCGGCCGGGTCAATATCAGGGATACCACTGTGGTGTCGTTCGAAGTGCAGGCTGTTCGGTGTAATGGTGCCGTTCAGATTCTGAAGTGGGGTCGACGACGAACCCGCTGCAGGTCCATAGGGGTGGGCATTGACCCTTTCTCGCTGTAATCGAGCGAAACGGGAGGGTTCACCATAAAGGCTCGTAGGCTCACCTGAGGTTGTCATCCAAGGTTCCGCTGCCATGACGGGCATGGCGAGTGTTCCTGCGGCGCCGATCTTTAAAAGGTGACGACGGCTTAGGATACCGTTTCCTGCACAGAATTTTTCAGTCACGATCCTTTTCTGCCTATTGGGGTTTCTCACCGATTACCGTCACACGTTGCATTTGCCTTGGTGACTCATCGTAGTCGTGTATAGCATAGTGTGTAACACACCTATTGTCCCAGACCACGACATCACCAGCCAACCAGTTATGACGTAGGGTAAGATCATAACTTGAGCCAACCTGCACGAGAAAGTCCAACAGAGGTTTGCTTTCTTCTTCGGTCATCCCTTCAAATTGCTTGGTGAAGCCGTGATTGACATAAAGTGCCTTGCGACCGGTTTCCGGGTGTGTGCGGACTACAGGGTGGACGGCTTCCATCTTGAATCCTCGGTGAACAGCGCGTAATGGGCTGATCATATCGCGCATTGCAGGAGACAGTCGATCGAGGGCTTCATACTGGTTGGCCCACATGGTATCCCCAGCGGAGGCAGGCACCTGAATTGCCTGGAGGATAGAAATCGACGGCGGGCGTTCCTCACAACAAACATCTGAATGCCAGACCTGCGTAATGTTTTCTTTCTTGCCGCTGTTTTTGATTACCAGGACCTCCGGGTAATCCTGATACCCCAGACCGGACGGATGCGTGTGCAGTTCCCCGAACCTTTGACCAAACGCTACCTGGCTTGCAGTTGAAAGGTGCTGCTCTTTGAACACCAAGACCTGGTGCTCCCACAGGGAATTCGCAACCCACCTGAAGCTCTCGTCGTCGAGGTCTGCCAGGCTGAAATCAGAGATTCTGGCGCCAAAAGTGCCGGAGATTTTTTCGATGTGCATGGTTCCTCCGTTATGCCGTTATCCGATAAGGCCTTCGGCGCCTGACATCAGCATAGATTTAAGGTTTTCCTTGCTGCGGCTACGATGGACCGCGCGCGTATTACCCATGGTGATCCATCCGCCAAGAACGAGTGTAATGAGCTGGAAGCTCACCGCTTCGCATTGTTTTCGGCTCCAGCCAGGATGAATCTGCATGACAAGAGCCTTGTAATGTCTGGTGATTCCCTGGTACCAGGATTCACGCATGGTTCTGAATTCAGGATTACGCCCCCAGAAAGATGCAGACTCAAAGTAGTAGACGTCCTCTACAGCATTGATCCAGTCGTAGTGCGTGGATATCACATCGAGAAGTTTTTCGCGTGGGCCTACATTCTTGTCGGCAAGCTTTGCATCGAGGATGGATTTCAGACGCTCCACGCCCGTAGAGAAGAAGGTGAGTAGTAATTCTTCTTTGCTTGGGAAGTAGTGACGAACTGCGCTCTGACTGACATTAGCTTTCTTTGCGATTGCATCCTGTGAAGCCGCGACTAGACCTTCGCTCACTATCAGCTCATAAGTTGCATCATGAATCGCCTTTAGGGTTTCCTTACCCTTGGCGTACCGGGCACGTCCGAGAAACTGGTCGTTATCTGTCTGTCCTGGAAGCATAGATGATCTTCGTTGGTATTGACTGACGGCATCATAAAGATCAAATACCACCTACTCAAGTGGTATTTTAAAAATACAGCTTAATTAAGTGGTTTTTATTATCAGTTCTATCGATAATGATGCGCAGAAAATGTAAGAGGCATAAATGTTCGAGATTTCAGCCCAGCAACACCTATTACCCATCGTTGTCTTTCTGACGATGATGACGATTGGCCTGGAGCTAAGTGTTCGCCAGTTTCGTGAACTATTCAGGGAACCACGCGTACCAGTGCTCGGCACACTGATTCATACTTTCACTTTTCCCGTGATTGCGCTTGCGTTGGTGTTGTCGATAGAGGTTATGGAATTCGAGACGACCGAGGCAATGCTGATCGGCATTCTCCTGATCGCTGCCTGCCCAAGCGGTGGGTTCTCAAACATTTTGACCCTGATAGCACGAGCCAATCTCACGCTGTCCATCGTCCTGACAGCCGTATCGACAATCTTCTCGATGGTCACGGTGCCCCTGCTATTATATAGCTTTGGCTATTTTGTCGTTGAGCTACAAACTTCAGTGGTTATCCCAGTGGCTGATGTGCTGCTGCAGCTTGTCCTGCTTATTTTCCTGCCTGTTGTTATTGGCATGTTTGTGACTGCTAAGTTTAACTTATTGTCAGATGAGCAGATCCTCAAGTACCAGAAGAGCACCCAGTTGATGCTTTATGCCTTGACGATCACGATCGTTATAGAAAGCTGGGATGTTATGCAAGCAGGACTTGTCGACGCGCTACCGCTGTCTGTACTTCTCTGTATGGCCAACATTTCGATCTGTTTTACCCTATCCCGCCTCTTTGGCCTCGAGCCAGTAGATGCGGTGACAGTTGCCATGGAAGGCTCTACACGAAATATCGCGGTGGCTATCCTCATAGCAGCAACCACCCTTGAGCGAATGGATGTCGCCGTACTGCCCACGGTCTATTTCATCTCAATCCTCATGGTATCAATCGTGTTTGCGAAAACCTGGCGTAAATTTCTCATCCATGAGGTACGTGACCCTGACAGGATTCAAGCGGGTATAACAGAAGGTCTGGAAGATGATAGAAAGAAAATTGAGCATCGGGAGAATAAGACGAATTAAGCACATATCGACTTCATCAGCCAGATACACAACTCGCTGTGCAGGCAGCCAATAGCCCCTTAGGGCCTGCTGGCATCTGTGGCGAGCGTTTACCGCTGCCGCGCACTGAATGCCTGCAGGCTGAGAATTGGCGTGATTAATAGGTGTAGCGGAGGATAGTAAATTTAAACCGCATTTACCTCAGATTTCAAAAGTATTCTGATCGGTTTTTTTTGGTGAAAAGAAGTCTGTGGGGCTGTTTTTCAGTAGAGGATGGCCAATGTCTGAATAGCCACGGA
>Ga0206131_10001945_pt1 | contig 25800 bp, 32 predicted proteins | sample Helgoland_Spring_FD_148636 | JGI IMG/M metagenome (GOLD analysis project Ga0206131, IMG submission 148636) | Pelagic subsurface seawater microbial communities from Kabeltonne, Helgoland, North Sea - Helgoland_Spring_Bloom_20160517_1 | ecosystem: Environmental > Aquatic > Marine > Epipelagic ...
GCACAAAAATTGTAATCCCCTTCATCACAAATCCACCAAGGTGTATCTTCTAAATGCTTCATTAAAATCTAGCTTCAGGATCTACTTGTTGTATTCCTCCATCTTTAAGACCTCTAGAGGTTAAAATAGGTTCAGTGATAGTAATTTTAAATTTATTATTATCTATTTTAAAAGTACCCCCTTGTTTGGCCATTTTTTTAAAAAACATAATTTGTTTTTCATTCCAATGAATGCTCATATCTATAATTTCTTGTTTAGAAATAGGTTCCCCATTCCAGGTAACCTTTACGTTATTTCTTATTGATTGAGGTGTTAATTTCATAATTGTATTTCGTTTTTAATAACCCTATTCATGTGTCTATTAGCACATAAAGCAGATTCTTGAATAATTCGTTGTCCTGAAAGTGTAATGGCTTCACTTAGAATTACGTTACCATATCTAAATGATCCCAAAGCAGTAGCACCATAAAGTGAATTAAGCAAAATTTTCATAGTGTGTTGACGTTGGTGCCAAAACGCACCTTTTTCTTTATCACCTGCTTTATATGCTTTTTTCATGTAACCTTTATATTTTACTCGTTCATCAAACCACTTATCAAGAATAGTTGCTAAGACTGAACGTTTATCAGTACGGAATATAACACCATTTGCTGAGATAGCAAAATTGTTATCCTCAATAAACTTAATAAGTTTGCCTACTTTAATATAAGTTTGTTTCCTATTAGGGTTTTCAATTAAAAGCTCTTCATCTGCATCTCGGGTTTTTAAATCATTTAATCCTAAACGATTATTTCTATCATCAGCATCTACTATACGAGCCATGAGTGTTTCTTTACCAATATTAAGAGACATAATAATAGAAGGATATAGTGAAGTTAAATCCTCATCAAACATGTATTTATAAAGCCCTGCTTGGGGACAAAATAAATAACCTCCAGCGTACCCCTTTTTAAATATGGGATTTCTATCTCTAGAGGGGGGAACAATATTTTGTCCTAAAAGATAAGCTGAAATGGCTCCGTCTTGGGTTTTAGTATTAGCATAAACTTCCCCATAATTATGCTTTCCTTTATGGGATAGATTTTTTACTAATCCTATATATTCAAATTTTTCATCTAATTCTTTAAGAATTTCTACGTCCCTAAAATTGTATTGGATAAATTTCTGAATATCATCTTCAAATAATCTGTCTAGGCTACCATCATATTCAATTTTGCCTAATCCTACATATTTTTCTCCAATAGCATCTAAACGCATTGAGGGTTCATCCCGGAAACTAAACTTTTTATGTAATTTCATATAGTCTAATGATTCAACTCCCGCAATATTAAGCCACCCATTGCGGTTCCATTGGCTTTCATCTTTTACTACATCTATAGGAGATAAAGCGTTAGCAAAATCTTCCCCTAACACATTACATATTCTATAATACAAGTAAGGGATATCAAAATAATCACTATTCCACCCTACAAGGATATCAGGATTAATTTCTCTAAATTTTTCTATAAATGTAGCAAGTAATTCTTCTTCAGTAGCTACAGGAATAATTTCTTTATGTCCCTTAGTATGTTTAATTTGGTTCTTTTTATCTAAAATAAGGATAACCCATTCATCAGGTGTTTTATCATACCAAGCAATTGAGGTTACTGGTTTGGGGGCTGATTGGATGTATTCCTCTGTAAGTGCTCCTCCCATTTCAATCTCAATATCAAAAAATACTTCTCTATGCCCTTTAGAAATTTCATCATTTGTTCCATACTTTTCAATAAGGAATTTTTGATAAGCAGGCATATCATGAAAGTGAAGGCGAGGGTTATCTTTATCCCAATTGTATGTTTTTTTCAACCACTCACCTTTTAGACCCTGATATTCAGCATCAATTTCGGGGCATTCTACATAAGCAGGGACACTATAAGGGATAATATTATAATTATCTTCTTCCCATAGATGTATCTTATACCGATTTTTACCAGCATATTCAGCGTAACATTTTTTATACATAACTTAATTATATTCTATAGTTAGGTCTGTGGAGTGATTGGAGGACGGGATTTGGACCCCTTGGCTAACTTTTTTTTTTGAAGTGGGGGAGATGGAGCACTTTGGGATGGTGGTGGTGGAGGTGTTTCTTTAATAGAAGGTAAATCATTAGGATCAGGATCTTCTTTAAGGATTAATACTTTTTCTCCATACATGTTTTCTTTAGTTTTAGGTCGTAGCTGTGCAAAAGCAAAATTTGCAGCTATTACTAAAGATATGGCTAAAGGGTCAAAAACAAAAATTATTACTAAAAGAAGATAATTTATTATTTTATCCATACCTAACCCTGTTAAACCTGATAAGTATTTAAGAGGACCTAATTCACTTCCAATTTCACTATTTGTTTGTACTTCTACTATTTCAGTTTCATACTCAAATAGTTGTTGGTTTAAGTTATCTACTTTAGTATTAATTTCAGTTTGCCTATTGATAGCTTGATCTAATTGACGCTCAAGAGCCCTACGAGTAGCTCCTGAAGTTGTTGTAACAACATTGCCTGATGTGTCTGTATATTGTATTACATTGTTAGATAAACCATCACGTAATGAAGACACGGCGTTGTTAATAGAAGTTTTTTCTTCATTATATACCGCAAGTTGTTCTTCTACATTATCCCTTTTAGTTTCTATGAGGGTAATTTGAGAATCAACACTACCCGCTAATGTGGCTGTTTCTTGGTAAGCAGCAGATAAAAACCCATAAATACCCGCTGAAGTAATTAATATTAAGACAAAACAGGATATAGCTAAATAAGCTCTAAGCCCTTTATTAATAGTATCCCAATACTGATAAAGTAGAGAAGCTATTACAAGTTTAGAAAATTCCAATGAACCTGCCATTATAAGTACCTCAGTTGAGGCCCCCGCAAACAATTTACTTAATCCTGTGACTGAGTAAAATGCTGCTGAGGCTGAAACTGATAAGGCACTTAAGGCTATTATGAAAGGAAATATTCTTTCTTGTAGCTTCTTAAACATTAGTTTTGATTATACATATCGACATACATCTTTTTAGGTGCCGCTCCTACTTTCCTTGCTTTCTCCTCACCCATATCATTAACTAAAATGGCAGTGGGAATATTACGAACCCCATAATGTTTTGATAACTCAGAACTAGAGTCTACATCTATTTTTTTAATGTTATACCCTTCAGCCATAAGTTCTTCCATAATAGGACCTACCATTGTTCTACAAGGACCACACCATTCTGCACTAAAATATAATAATTTTTTCATACTAATTCTTCAAGTATTCCTACACCTTCACTTACAATAAGTAAAATTGTAGCTGTAATTAAATTAAAGGGGATAAAACAATACCCAAGTATACGTATTCCAGATTTTATAAATGAAACTATACGATGCCATTTTTGATCTGGCATTTGGTTTACATTTTTTAGGGTTGAAATCCTTTTATGGGAAAAATAAGTCCCATTTAACGCTTCAGTTTTTCCATCACTCATTTGTTGTTTTTTTAAACTACGTTCATATGATTCTTGGACTTCACGTTTATGTTTAGAATAACGTCTCCACCCTTCATAATCACGTAGTGACATTTTTTAATTCTTTTTCATTAAAAAACTGCTTTAGATTTGGTCTAAAGTAGTTAATATTTTTCATAACCTTCTTATCACGCGATCTGTATACAATATATTTATCACCACACTTTTCATAGTGGCATGCTTCCCCTTGTTCCCTAGCTCTAAGTTCCACTGTTTCTTTTGCTTCATCTTCAGTCGAGCAAGCCTTTGATAAGTTTGAAGCTTGCACCTCTTGATAGGCTGGCCAAACTTTATCCTTAAGGCCATGTAACATAGCTCCATTCCCCAAGGAAACGTAAGTAATGTCGCACAAAGCATCCAAAACCTCGACGATGTCACCTCGTTCACATGCTTCTCTATACTCCTCAAGTTCTTCCAGTACGAAGTTGTATACAAACTCCCATTCTTTCCGTTCGGGTATGATTGGTTCATAGTTATTAGGTTTATTCATTAAGGTGTTAAATTCTTCTACTTCACTCACAAATGGGACTATAGTAGGTATGTCTAACCCTGTAAACATTTCTAACTGGTAAGGGTCATAATGTTGTTTGGGGGAAGGTTTTGTATAAATATCGGTAGGTTTGTTCATATTTTCTTTTTTATAATAAGGGTTTTCATCTCCAGTCCAGGGATCATATTCTGGGATTGGGAATTTAGATGTTGTGTCCTCCATTGTTAATTTTTAAGCTGTCAAAAAATTCTTTACGTGCTTGATTTGTATCGTCTCTAAAAGCACCTGATGCTTTTGTAGTAATCATAGAAGCTCCTTGGTGTTTAATTCCCCTACAGCTTACACAATTGTGTGTAGCAACAATAGTAATAATAACCCCTAAATTACCTTCACAAACCTTATCTACTGCTTGGTGGATTGCGGATGTGAGTTGTTCTTGAATTGCTCCTCTACGTCCGAAGTGTTCAACAATTCTATTGAGTTTAGATAAGCCGATGACCCTTCCATCTTCTCCCGAAATATACCCAATATGAACCACCCCCCTAATAGTTTGGTGATGATGAGAACACATACTAGTAAGATCAATATTACGCTCAATAATGAGCCCATCGTAACCATCACTAGGAAACGATGTGATTTCTGTAAAATTGTCATAACGACCCTTCCAAAGGTCATTAACATACGCTTTAGCCACTCTACGTGGGGTTTCCATTGAATTTGGGTCATTTTTCCAATCACATTTTAAAGCATCTAAAAATTTTCCATAAGCTATTTCAGCTTCATTAATCATTTGTTTTTTTTCTTCTTCCGAAAGGGGGAACCCTTTGGCTACCCCATTAGCATAACCTTCAGACACACATTCAATGTAATCATGCCTTTTTCTTCTTTTATTTTCCATTATATCGTATAAATTGTTCCTAAATTTCTATTATGTCCTTTTTCATCATCCATACCATATCCAATATACCAAGGGTCAAACATTGAATCTGTTGGTTGGTGTAAGATATGAAGAACTTTATCAAAATCCCCGCTTTCTTTATAAATTGCTACAACTGGGGTAACTGATTTTGGTTCTTTTACTTGTAAAAATTTAGATACAGCTTTCATAGTATTGCCTGAGTCTAAAATATCATCTACAAGGTAAACATGTTTGTTTTTAATTTTGGTTTCTAAATCTTTAGTAACTACTAAATCACCTTGTTGTCTTCCTAAATAGGATTTACAACGGATAAAATCAATTTCAATAGGGATATTAATTTGTTTTACTAAATCGCTAAAAAACATGAATCCTCCGTTTAAAATGCAAACAAGTACTACAGGTATTGGATCATTTCGGTGTTCGTCGTTGATTTTTTTAGCTAGAATTTTAATTTGAATATCTAGCTCTTTTTCAGTTATTGCTTTTTTCATTACATTAATTCTTTAATTTTTTGAGGTCCCAAAGCATTATATAATACTTTATCTCCTTGTAAAATTACCATAGTAGGGTAACCAGCTACCCTATATTGTTTTTGAAGATCTCGAGCTTCATTACTTTCTACAATATAAACAATTTTGTCATAATTTTCAGCAAAATCTAAAATATCAAGCTCTATTTGTTTACAAGGTTTGCAGCCTTTACTTCTAAAAAATAAATGAACTTTTTCATTTGTTTCTAAATCTTCTACTAAAAATTCTTGGTTGTATCCTTTAATCATGTTTATAAACATACAAAAAATAGAGGGCTGCTCCCCGTTAAGGGAGCAGCCTTCTTGCCTAAATACAATTAACCTTAAAGGTTATTTAGAACTTTAAACCGAAACCAATATGTAAATTGGCGGTTCCATCTGTAGTATTATAAACTACACGTGGGTCTAAATATAAATTATTAGTTGAAGTGGTAAACAATTTACCAACACCAACATTTAATCCAAAGTCAGTTGTTAAATTTTGGGTGCCTACATATCCGAAAAATTCTTTATAAAAATAACGGGCATGGATGTCCAAATTTAAATCATCAGCTACAATAGTGTTTGTAGAATCAAGAGTAGTCCCTTGGTTGAGGGAAAAGCCTACCATTACATCATCTGTAAAAGCGTAGCCTATGGTAGGAGAAAGGGCAAATTGAGTCCAAGCGGTGTTTGAAATATCGCCAGTACCAATATACCAGTCTCCTTTAGTGTTTTGTGCAGTTTTACTTGTTTCGCAACAGGCTTTTTCTTCTTGCACCTCAGTAGTATTATCTTGGGCAACTGCAAAAGAAGTTGTTCCTAAGATTAACATAAGTGTTAAAAATAAATTTTTCATAATTAATTTGTTTTAAGTTAAATTTGGTTAATTGTATTAATTTATAGTATCAAAGTCTATATAAGTGATAGTTACTATTCCTCCATTTTCAAGTACCTCAGCGATAGGTGGATAAATCCTTTTATAATTATTAGTTGAAGAACCAATAAACCCATCACTTGTGGTTTGATTGTTGTTTTGAGTATCTCCTACTAAAAGGCACCCTGCAGTATCTTCATCAGTGTTACCTATATGAATAAGGATATATTCAAAATTAGGAACATCTCTTACCCAAAGCATCCCTTTTTGAAAGTCAGCTCCAAATCTTTCAGTATACCTTTGATTAAACCCTCCTTCAGTACGAAGAGTAATATTATAAGTTCCAGCAGGAACTCTAGTTTCTGATGATACTTTTTCTTTTCTATACTCATCTTCAAGAGTATATGATAAGAAGTTTCTGTCACCTCCTGTTACATCGAATAACAGGCCATTTGTTGAGTCTTGTTCGCTTGAAAAGCGTAAAACTTCTAGTTGCATTTCTGGTTGATTCATAATTTATTATTTTTTAAAGTACATAATGGATTAATAAAACTATTGCTACTGATACTATTAGTCCTACTAATAGCTTTAGGAAATCTTTAGCAACAATTGGGAAAACTTGTTTAAGGTTACCTTTTTTAGTAAGGTAAGTATTTAATGCTAATTCTCTACCACACAACAATCCAATAAATACCCAAGTAGTTGACATAGGAATGTTATTTAACTGTTTAAAATATAGTAATAGGAAAGCATACACTAAATCAATTAAGGTAGCGGATCGTACATATTTAGTGTTTTGTTTATCTAGAACTATTTGTTGAATTTTTCCTCCTTTTTGATAAAATATCCACCCTAGCCCTGCTGTAAAGAAAGTAATTACTCCTATTAACTCAACAACTGAGAGTTGGCGTGGGAGGAATACAGCAATATTAGCTACATCATGTGATAGCCAAGTAAACCATAGAAATCCTGTAGTAAACCATTGCCCTATTCTCCAGTATTTTTTGTTTTCTTCCTTAATGTCTTTACTTTCATCAAAGAAACTAGATACAACAAACCAGAGGGTGTATGCTACAATAGCAGCTAATCCATACCCTACTACACTTTTAAGTAGCATTTTTTCTAGTACAAATGTAGAGGCAAATGCTGATAGTACTAAGAATGAAGTTGATACTGGTATTCCTTTACGGGTTAGGGCTACTAATGCTAAAGGAGCCATAGCATGATACCATTTTACTTCTTGGAATGGTATTTTAGTTAATCTTCCGTATGAAATATCCCCATCATACGCATGCCATCCATAAACCATAGTACCAATCATCACTGCGGATGCTGCAGCCCACATAGTGTACCATTTAAATTTTTCTCTATTTGAGGCAATCCAAGTGCCTAATGTTTGAACGCTATCATTTGCGATAACTGAATAACCCGCGAGTGCGAAACCCACCATTGCCAATAAACTCATTTTTGTTTTTTAAATTTTAATTGAAATTCTAAATCGTATTGTATTTGAAGTATCCCATCCTATTCTATAAACATAATTTTTGTATGGGATGTCTACGGCTATTGCTAAGTTTTTTATTTCATTAAGCCAAAACTCCTGTTGAACCCATAATTTAAAGGTTTTAAACTTATAAATTAAACGTGGTTCAAGGGTAGGTTCGTTTTTTTCTCTTTTATAATGAAGGGGAACACTAAATATTGTGTTTTTTACTACTTTAAAATTATGTCTATATGTAAATCGATTTTCATTTAAATCGGTTTTATGTCTTAATTCAAGCCCCCCTTTATCGTGAATTTTATGACTTATAGTAAGGTAAGAATTACCATTTGTCCGTAACTCATATCCTATTTTTTGGGAATGGCTAACACTAGCTAATATAATAACTAGGTTAAATAGTATAAGTAAATGTTTCATACTTATACGTACCCTAGGGCATTAGAAATTACAGGAAACTGTTTTACAAAATGTTTTTTAATTTCTTTTGCTACAATTTGAATCTCTTTTTGGGCATGTCCATCATCCCTTAACTCAAGAAAATGAATCCAACTACGAATGCTACCTGTCATATGAATTTTGGTAGTTGTAGCAAGTGGGAGAACCATACGAGCCTGCTCACGAGCTACACCTGCTTTTAAAAGGTCATTATAAAGGGCATGGGAAGATTCAAAATGTTTATTAATAACTTGTTTAGCAGTATATGATTTAATTCCCCCTCCATTAAATTGTCTTTGAAGGTTAGGATTAATTATTTCTGTTGAACTTTGTCTGTTGTCTTCACACTGCGCCCGTAATTCAAGGGGTTCAAAGATATCTCCCAAACGATTAACATCTTGATATCGTTGACTAAATTCTTGAAAAGCGAAAGAGCGGTGGCGGATGAGCTGGATGCCGATGGCTTTGGAAGTTTCAATCTCGAAGGTTGCATGCCCATGCTCGAACGGGCTCCAGTGTTTGTGTTGTACCAGGTATCGAAGAAGGCCTTCTGGTTTATCCTTCTTATTCTTACGTGAACTAGATACACGTGCAACCTCCACAATGTGGTCTTCAGCATTTGAAGTAACATTTAATAAAGTAACTTTCATTAATAATTTGATTTGTCATAATGATATGAACATAATTTTGTTCATCCCAATTTACCTAAAAATAGTCACATGTCCCTGTAAATCTTCTATAACAGTGGTATTAATTTTTCTTCCTGTAAAAGTCCAATAATAAACTCCATCAGGGACATAATAAGCACCATTATTATAGCTACCATCCCATTGGACATAATAAGGATCAAAGGATTCCCACATTAAATCTCCCCACCTGTTATACACTTTTACATCGACCTCCGCCCAACATTCAGGATCTAATACCACTTCCCATACATCATTGTAACCATCATTATTGGGTGTAAATGTATTAGGTATAAAAACTACAAGGGGTTCACATTGATCAAATCCTAATTCACTACAAGGTAAACCGGTAGCACAATCTACTTCTATAAACTGGTATTCAACTATAGTATCGGTATATGTAATGTAAAGGGTATCTGTTATATAAATAAGCTCAGTTTCATATATTGTATCTGTTATGAATACAAATTCAGTTTCAGTTAATGTAATAGTATCAGGAGGTAATTCTACATATAGTGTATCGGTATTTGTAATTATTAATGTATCTATAACTTCTATATAAGTTGTATCATATACAAATTCAGTTTCAGTTAATGTAATAGTATCAGGGGGTAATTCTACATACACAGTGTCTATTTCAGGTGGGCAAGGATTTTCTGGTAAGAAATCTTCAATAAAGTTGTTGTTTCCTTCACTTTCTCCACCTACATTATAAACTTCTAAAGAGATGCCACCACACCAATTTGTAGGAGTTAACCATCCTGTTGTTGTAAATTTAGTAGCCCCAGGGAGGATAGTATAAACATCATTGTTATTAGCATAAGTTCCATCAGATGATACACATTGGTTAAGTATTTCACCTTCACTTCCTTCTAAAACATAACAGTGGTTAGTAATAGTATCTACCCCTAAATTTGTTATTCCAAAGTTAACTTTAAACTGTGGGGTACCATCAAGACATTGAGTAAATAAATTTAATTCTGATGGACTAGCATCTGTAAACTGGCATTCTTCAAACTCAGGCATACTAAATACAAAGTTATTATTACCTGTAACAACTTCAGGGATATTATTAGGACCAATAACATTAAATAACTCTACATAAGTATTTTGTCCACTAATCCAATCGGCTTGGAATGAACCATTTACTAAAATAGTATCACCAAAGTCAAAACTTTCCTCAGAAAGAAGAAAATTAGGACATTGTGCCTGGTTCTGTGATAAAAAGGTAGTGATACAAAATTCTTCCACACTTTCATTACCTATGTTAACTACTGTTAAAGTATATGAAACTATATGGGTTTGGTTATCATCAAGACATTCTTGCCCCGTTATTACCATATCAATAGCAATTAAATCGGGACCCACCATAGAATAGACACAAGAACCATCATCAATAGTAGCATTTTCGTTATAATTTAAGGCAAGAGGATCTGTGCACCCTTCAATATCTGCACAAAAATCAGGATTTGCTACAGCAGATCCTGGGTTTTCATCCCTACACATATACCATGAATTATTACAATTAGGGTCTTGATAAGTAGAAGGGTTTGGCACATAACCATTAGCAGTTTCAGCCCACCCTCCATTAGCAGTGTGCCAAGTAGCACCATAATTTAATTGCCATACAACAAATTCAATACATTCACCTTCAGATAACCAATAGTCAATTAAATCATCACCACATTCCGCTAAAGGATATGGGGTAGTTATATAATCTCCTGGGGGGTTAAGTGGGAGTATTACAACATCTCCTGTTACTAACCCTTCTCCCATTAGATCTGAGTCGAAGGTAACATTTGCTGTTGGGCTGTACCACCATCCTGAGTATTGATTTTCAACCATTCCCAAATTCCACCCATTATCTACCCATTGGGGGCTACAAGGTGCATCAGGTAAAGTTAATAAATCTACAACTTCATTATCAGGGTCAATAGCCTCTGGTAAGTGATATCCTATTTGGAGCATAGTTACAGCACCATTTACTCCCCCGGGTCCATTAGCTGTGCATCCTTCAGAATTAATTACTTCAATAGTAACTTCATAAGTATTAAGGTTTACATCAGTAATAGCAACATCACACTGTCCTGGGAGTAGGAAAGTATGAAAAAACGTAAGTAAAAACAGGAATTTTTTCATTCACAATATATTTTCTTTTTGGTTACAAAATTACCTACGTTAGGAATTTTCCATTCCTGTACGATTATATAAATACCTGTATTTAGATTATCATCAAGTTGGATTTCTTGACCCATTATGTTATGTAAAGTAGTTTTCATTAATTCACCTTCTTGTTCATTTTTTAAGAAAGCATCAAATCCCCCTTCGGGTGCTAATTCACCAGTAATACATTCTGTGTTGAAGTTAGCAATAGCCTCTAATATATCATCAACCCCCACTACACCATCTTGGTTAATATCAAAAGGACTACATTCTGTTTCGAGTCCATAATATTGTAATATTACAAGTATGTCATTAGTCCAAACATACCCATTGCCATCTACATCCCAAGGGCAATCTGATGGAGGGCATGGGTCAGGAGGCCCTATTACAAAGGGTAAATATTCATCGGTTCCCCAATTACCATTTACATAATTTAAGGTATCATTCCCATTGATTATAGCAATATCACCAGCAGTGTCTATAGAACCCCCTGAAGTGCAGGGGTAAAACATTCCATTACCAAATAAGTCTTCTACATATACTACATAATTACCTTCTTCTAAGCAAAATGTAAATGTTTCACTAGTACAAGCATATTCTGCATTGAAGGTGGCACCTGCTGATGGAGTATCATAATTAAATTCATAAATAGGTTCACCAATAGGGTTACCACTGGTGTCGGCTTCTGAGATATACCATTCAAATCCAAAAGGTAAAGCATCATAATCGATAACAACATCTATAAGGGTACCCTCATAGTTATCGATTTGGATGTTACCCACATTATTATCTTCATAGATATCACCTAAAGCATCTACATTAACTTCTATATCTATAAAACCAAAACCCATTTCAATGTTAGGTATAGTTATAGTTTCACTTTCCCCAAAACCTAAATTACCTTCCCATACAATAAAATTATCTTCTCCGTTTATAGAGTAATTAATGGTTGATTCAGTTAAGGTATCACCAAAATTTTGTAAATTAAAAACTATATCCTTAACAGGAGAACATCCTATATCGAAAACATACAACCCACTAATTCCGGCATCTATACCCCCTACAGCTCCACACGCTAAATTATTGTTTACTACCCCTGGTCTATAAGTTTCTAATTGAGCCATCATCCTTAAGGTCTGCCCTTGAGTAAATAAATTCATACACCCATCATTGGTGTAATCCATATAATTCTCTATCAAAGCATCCGGACAAGCAGCCGAATTACTAGGACAACCAAAATTTCCTGTTGTAATTGGTGTATCACATACTTTATCTCCTTGTGATACACAATTAGTATTAGTAGGGGTACACGTACTTGTTAAGTGGAATGTGTGATACAAACCACAATAATGTCCTAATTCGTGGACTAATGTTCTATTTAAACCATAATTTCCTGTATTTGTGACACCAAACCAATTAGTACCCATAAACACCCCAAAATTAGTAGGTGGAATGTATGCAAATCCTAAGGGACTGCTAAAAGGGGCAACAAATATATTGCAATAATTGTTTCTATCATACCCTATTAAATTAGATACATCAATATGGTTATTATAAAAAACATCTGGGGTCCAATTTCCCAAACCTAAATCATCCCAATCATAATATCTTATACCTTCAATGGGAGATCCTGAGGTTGATGCATTTGCTATGCAAAAGTTTATTTGAGTATTAGTAGTGGGATCATCATTAAAATCTCCTGAAAAATTCTGGTTAGCATTGTCTATAGCTTCTTGAACATATTCAGTTGTTAAGTGATTTTCCTCACCATAATTCTCACCAAAATGAATAACATGCACAATTACAGGTACATTAATTGGGAGGTCTGGTAAAGCTGATAGTCTTTTAGTGTTTTCAGCTTTTTTTGCTATTCTTTCAAGTTTTTGATAACTTCGTTTAAATTTAGGATCTTGAAGTTGTTGTTCAAATAAAAGATCAGTTCCACATCTATCTTGTCCCCAAAGAGTAAATGTAGTGAATAATAAAAGTAAAGAAAATAATTTGTTCATAGCAATTGGGTTAAAACACTCGATTATAAATATTAAAAAAGGCACCCGAAGGTGCCTTTCTTTTTAAAAAATTTGTAAATCGTTAAACTCCGCGTTCTGTATTATAAGCTATGATATGGTCTCGACCAGTCATATTATACCCATGTTCAGCTACCATTTCAAATACTTTAGGATACATTTCAATTAATGTTTCTCTAGTATCTCCAGCGGGCATTACATAAGTTTTATCTTTAGGGATGTCCATTTTAACTCTAAACTCCTCAATTTCAGCTAAACCTTCATCGGTACCATCCCAAACTGGTTTGTAGTGGTAATCGGTATGAAAATCTATCATCTTTTGAATATTCTCATAATGGAGTCTAAACTTGTTATGCTGTTTGACAAACCTTTCATCAACAACCTTACCACCGGGAGTAGTAACACCCACAACAGGGATAGAATTAGAAAACTTAGGGCTAAGGGATATGAGACCAAGTGGAAAATCCGTTTCCACGAAGTGAGACCCTTCGGTTTCGATTGTAATAAGTATTCCTCGTTCGTTGGCAAAATGGGTAAGTTCATTTACTAGTGCGGGGTGCATTGTAGGTGAACCACCTGTGAGCATCATTTCTTTTACTTGTGGGTTCTTATCATAAATATCTATAATATCATTAAATGTAAAAGTACCTTTTTGTGGGTGAATACTTGTATACCAAGAATCACACCAACCCCCCTCACCAAAATAACACCTATGAGTACATCCTGTAGTTCGAACGGCAATAGTGGGGCGCCCGAAACGGGAGCCCTCACTTTGCACGCATCGATATACCTCTAATACAGGTAATACTTTATCGTAATCTTCTATCCTTTTAAGCATATTATCCTTCGATCTTTATAAACTTTTTTCCATTTTTAATATAAATAGAATTAAATGGAATTTGATCATAACTATTAATCTCTTGCCCCATAGTATTATAATAAATATTATTTTGTGGGACTTTATTTTCTAACTCTGTAATGGAGGTTGGTGTAACTGGTGCCAAAACAGCATCAATAACGTGAACTACTCCATTATCCGCTATAATATCAGCAGCTATAACCATTGCAGGTCCTACAGGGGCAGTACTTACTTCAACTCCCATAGTGTCAATAGTAAAGGTAAGTGTACCACCATTTAGTGCAGTAGCCTCCATACCATTTGTTAGATCAGTACTTAATACATTACCACCTACAACATGATATAAAAGAATATCGGTTAAATTCTGGAGGGCTAGCAAACCATCAATATCTGTATCAAAAGAATATGCAAGCGCTAAAAATGCATCATCTGTTGGAGCAAACACTGTAAAAGAAGTGGTTGTATCACTTAATGTTCCTGCTAATTGTTGCTGAATTACAGCAGCCTCTAAATAATTATGATCTTCACTATTAACAATTATATCTACTACTGTTTGAGAAAATCCTGCGAGGGTTGTTAAGGCAAACCCGAAAGCCATAAATACTTTTTTCATAATTTTGATTTTTGTTATTAACTTTTATTTATTCAGCATACATTGCTGTGTTTTTACTATGTTCTCTAAACTCTACTTTCATAACCCTAACACGTCCATCAGTTTCTTCTACTACAAACGCATTAAGCTTTTCATAAATATATTGAGCAAACCTTTCTGCTCCGGTTGCTGGTACTTCTCTTAATTGGATTACTCCAGCTTCATCCATTCTCCTAAACGATTCTAGAAAGGGGTCATCAGTTGCTACAAGCATAGTGTGATCAAACATATGATCCATCCACATTTTAGCACTCATACCATCAATTTCGGTTTTGGCACGTTTCATGCCTCCAAAATCCCAAACCCAATTACGTTCATCAAGTTCTCCTTTAAACCATACTTTGAAGCTGATTCCGTATCCATGGAGGAACCTACAATGTGTGCCTTCTGCTTTAGCTTGACGGAACACACAGCTAAATCCGTCAAATACTTTAGTTGATATAAACATTTATTTTTTACTTTTTGTTCTCCACTGACCTTTGTCAGTTTTATATAATAAATATAATGATTCCTTATTTACCACCCAACCTTGGGTATGGAAATTTAACCCCCTACTAACCCTAGTAGCATTTCCTTCATCTACTATAGGATACTTTTTACATAAGTGTCTTGCATATCCTAAAAAAGGTTTATGTTCATTATGATACCACCATTTTTCTATTTCAGGGTCTTTACTTTTTCTTTTTTCTCCTATTTTATTTAAATCTATAGAAATACCTTTTTTGTATTGAGTAAGAATTTCTACATAACGATTTTTTACTAACCCAGGGTTTACAGGTTGTTTAATATGATTAATTTTATCAGATAAAATAGGTTGTAAGGGTTTTAAATACGCATTAGATATATGAAGATCAATTTGATCGTATTGAGTAGATAAAAATTGTAATTGTGATTTTACTTGTAAGATCCAATTTTGCAACTCTACCCCTTCTAATTTAGGTACATTTTTTAATCTGGATCCTTTTGATAGGGTTAATTCATAGGGGTCTATAATAGTATCTGGGGATATTATTCCGTATTTAGAAGATAGGATTAGATAATTTTTATAGTATTCTTTTAAGAAATCTACTTGGTGTCTAAATTGGAAAGAAACATCATACATTTTTTCTGCTAAACATGTATAATTTTGTTTTTTAGCTTTACAATTTATTATAGCAATTTTATTTAACATAAACCCCTTGCTCTATTTAATCTTTCTAATAAGTCCTGTTTTACAAATTGTTCTTTAGTTAAACCCATTTTTTTAGGAGACTTTCCTTTATTGTTAAAATTAAAAGGAGGTTCTTGATTACAATGGATTTTTTTATGTAAATCAATATATTTACTTTCTTGGGGAACTGAGTCTACTATTTTGTCTTTAATAGGTTTACCTTGAAATTGGTATTCCCTATATATAGGAGGAGAAATTAAAGCATACAATTCAATAGGATTATCTTCTTTAAGTAAAGTAAGTATTGTAGGTTGCATTTTTGAATCATGAGCCCCTGCTGTTCCTTTATTCCCATTAGCCGTAGCTCTAACTCTGCTTTCTAATCCACCTAATCCATCTGTACTACCTATTTTTAAAATTTTTTTACTATTTTTGGAAACATAAAAATACACTACAAAATTTCTAGTTTTAGTAAGATCATTTTTTTCAATAAATTCCCATTTCCAATTGGAATCATCTACTTGAAGAGCATTTGCTACTAATTTGGGGAAAGGAGAAAATATATCTGTAATTAACATTATGCTTCATTTAAGACTTGTTCAACATGCTGTCGTACAGTTGCCCAGGTGACAGGTCCAGATTCATCAGCATATGATACTGGATCAGGTCTTCCCACTTTAAGAAAAGCTTCAACCCTTTCCACCGATGAAGCTGATTTATAATCACTATACCAAGTCCCATCAATATTAAGGGGCTTGTAAGAAGTATTTGTGAGTGAATAAACCCTGTTGAATTCCAAGTGTAATTGTTCACAACACCGAATTCCATCCTCAAGTATATCAAACTTGTCACCCATGAGATAAGGGGTAATATAGCTAACGCGATCAGAGTCCCAGTTGCCTTCGGTGAAAGCCTTATAGTCAGCGTCTCGGAATTCTTGTCTACAATCAGGGTAAATAGCATGATCACCTGCGTGAATACCCATTGCGATACGGACTTCAGTATTTTTTTCATTTGCGATTGATAAGGCAACTGCCTGGATGATTGATGAGAATATTTTATTTCGATTAGGAACAACAGTTTCTTTCATGTTTTCCTGTTCATAATGTCCTTCGGGTACTTCTTCTCCACCCTCTACAAGGGCGCTATTAAGCATGGGGGCTAAACCATCAAGTTTAATAGTCCCATACTTTACGGGTTTATATTTGACTTCATTATCTAAAACTAAAACATCTCCTATAAGTTTTTCATTAATATAATCAACTAATGCTTGAGCTCGTTCAAGTTCTACTTTATGTTTCTGCCCATAGTCAAAGCTAAGTGCTGTGACCTCATAACCATCAGCCAATAACCTTAATAACACTGTGGAACTATCCATACCCCCACTTAGGGATAATACTGCTTGTTTATTCATAATATGTTGTTTAATAATTTAAAGTATGTTGTATTATATTCTATTTTTTCAAGTATGTTAGAATCAAAAGGGAGATTCATTACTTCATCTATTTTTGTTTTAGGTTTAGAATCTAAACCATTATTGGGGTGATAAGTAGTTCCATCAAAAGCAGCCATAACTGGGTTAGAAGTATCTATACTTTTAATTTGTTTTATATCTTTATAATATAAGAATTCTTGTGGGAGAGAACAACCTAAGAGGTGAATTTTATCAGTAATTCCTATAAGCCCCATATCAATCATATTACAAATGACTGATAAGCGACCTATAGCTTTACCCCAATCTTTATTAGGGTGTTTACAAATATCGTTATAATAACTAGCTCCATAACTAAATGCAATCTTCGTGTAACCCAACCATTTATACGTTTGATAACACTTTACTACATCATTAAACGATTTACCTTGTACAACAGCAACTTTTTCTACACCCTTAGGGAGTTCAATAAAACTCCATTCTTTAGCTTGACGCATTGAAGAAATTGCATCCTCCCAAGCATCTGGCACTATAAATTCATCGGGTTTAACATCTTCAATAATAGAAATCATCCTACCCTTTGAGTAAGGCACTCCCAGTTCATGGAGAGAATTATCCATTATAATATGACGGCGATATTGTTTATTTTCTCTTTGGAAAAAATTTCTATATTCTTCGTACTCATCATATAAGTGAGGCAATAGATAGTCATAGTCATTAAATTTAAGACTTTGTTCTAAATATGCAAAAGGTATTTCGTGGGATACTAACATTAAAATGGTAAATCAGGTGAATCAATTTTTACTTTAGGTGGACGACCTCTACGGGGCATAGTTGTTGGGCGATTGTAGCGGCCATAAGTGTCATCACAATAATTATAAAACTCTTCTAGCGTACCTCCAACCTCAAGTACATCCCTTCGGTAATCTTTTTTGGTCATACGAAATGTGGTGACAAAATCCCTTTCAAGTTGGGCAAGATTTTCTTTTTCATACTTTTCGTGATCTTCACGAAGTCGACGCCTGCGTTCTTTATGAATTCGGGATTCAGTAGCTTGGGCACGACCATCACCTTCAAATTGTCTGTAAACTTGGTCAATTTCCCAATCACAATAATGAATTTGAAAGCGGTATGGACTATCTGCATAATCTCCATTGTTGATTTTATCAATCAAGGGAGAATATTTGTGTAAGGGTTGAATCTTACGACCCCAACGGCGCCACCAAAAGAATTGATTATAATTCAATTTTTGGAGTTGCGACAATTGTTCTTCAATAACCTCAATGGTGTGCATGAGGTAAATATACGAATAAAAATTTAAAGATCCAAATTTACCTTTTACCTCCGTAATAAGGTACTGCTAAATTTTCAGCTAATAACCTTTCACTTAGGTTAATGTGGTTATGAACATTAGGTTCTATTCTAACATCACCTAAACATCTACCATATTTATCTACCCCTTTAGAGTATAAAAAAAACTTACCTTCTGTAAGGGCTAGAAGTTCTTCTACCCTAGCTTTAGCTTTTAAGCCTTTTGATTTTTCTTCTAAATCTCGGGTTCTGGATTCATAAGCATCTATCCCATTTAAACGGATTCTTACATGTTTCCAAGTGGTGAAACCTAAATCAACCATAGCATCTATGGTATCACCATCAACAACTCTATCGAGTTGAGCGTTATAATAATATAAAACCATTTATTTATTTTAATTGTTTGCTTAACCTTTTATTAGTGGATACTAATGAATCTAAATAAAAAACCCAAGTTTGCAAAGAATCAATATGGTTTAATAATTCTTTATTTTCTTGAGTTAATTTTGTTATAGAAGGAAAACATTGATCTTTACATTTATGTAAAGCATGATTTAAGTTATCTTCTACTTTATATATTTTTTCCTCAAGTATTAAATTATTTTCTTGGTAAGAAAAAATCAAACTATCCTTTGCTTCAATTTCCCCTGATAGGCTTTGGAGGAGGTTTTCCTCGTAGCTTACAGTACTTTGTAAGGTAGATATCTTATTTTGGGATTTAATTTTATCTTTAATAATTTCATCTATAGCTTCATCTGCTACATCTAAAGTAGCTTCTATAGTTTCTAATAAATTATTATTGGGTTGTGAGGAGGGGGTTGGGGAAAGGATTAGAGGCATATTTACTTGCTCTCCTGCTTGGGTAGCGCATCCAGTTAATATTAGGGCTAATATTAGTTTCGTGTATCTAAACATTGTAACAACTTTTCATTAATGATTTCGAGTTTTTCTTCGTATCTAAAAATGGTTTCTTCTAAGGATTCAATCCTTTCTTTATGATCCTCGATCCTTTGCACACAAGAAGATTCTAAATTTTCGAGTTGGGCTTCATGAATATTCATCATGTCTACATATAAATACCCTATTACTGCTAATGCTAAAAACGCAATTGCTGCAACGGGATTTTTGGCGAACTGCTCAAAGCTTACGGGTGCCTTCATTTATTTTATGTAAAATTAAAGGAGGGTCTAACCAGTATTTTATAACCGATTAGACCCCCTTAAGATTAGTTTTTAGACTATTAAGCCTCTGCTTCTGCCTTCTTTTTGTCAATTACAGACCAAACACCACCAACGAGTGTCATTACTGCACCAAAAAGTTCCATAAATAAGGCGTCATCAAGAACACCTTGTGTTACTAACACACCACCTAAAAAGGTTAAAGCGTGTCTAATAATTCCTAATGTTTTTTCTTTCATAGTATTATGTTTTTAAAATTCGATTATACATATGTCAACCATCGCAAGAAACGCATTCTGCTGTCCTACTGCCTAAATCGCCTTTTATAACGCTGTCTGTGCGGAGATAATAGAGTGTTTTAATTCCTAATTTCCAAGATTCCATGTGACATTGGTTGATCCATTTTGGGGAATCAGTAGGGTCAAAACTTAGGTTGAGTGATTGTGTTTGATCGATGTATTTTTGTCTAATAGCAGCCTGTCTAACTAATTCCAGTTGATTGACTTCACTAAAAGTTAAAAATACCTCTTTTTCATCTTTGGTTAAAACATCAAGTGGTAAATTTTGAACTGACCCATTATCCGCTAATATAGCATCCCATACTTTATCTGTGTTAAGTCCTTTACCTTCTAATAAACATTCAAGTTCTTTATTTTTAACAATAAATGTTCCCTTAGCACCATTAAAAGTGTAAATATTAGCTGGGATGGGTTCAATGCCCGCAGAGCAATTATTTAGTCTAGAATTAGATACAGTTGGTGCAATAGCAAGTAAATGGGTATTTCGCATACCCGTCCCTCTACACCAGACTGGTTCTCCATATTCTTGGGCTAGTTCTCTTGAAGTTGCCTCTGCTTTTTGTCTAATATCACTAAATAAAGTATGAGTCCAAGCAGTTGAAGCAATTGAATTAAATGGTAATCCTTTCTTTTGTAAAAATGAATGCCAACCCATAACTCCTAAACCAAGTGCTCTACCTTTTAAGGCATGTCTGTGAGTACGAATCATAGAATCCTTACCATTAGATTTATCTATAAATTCTTGCATTACACCATCTAAGAAGCGAATAGAAGTTTCTACAACGTCTGTGTCTTTCCACTCATCGTATTTGGCAAGATTAAGGGAGCTAAGACAACAAATAAAACTATGTTCCTCATCTGTATGAAGTGTAATTTCAGTACAAATATTAGTCATAGTCACATCTAAGTTGTTCATAGCGTATGCTAAAGGATTGTTTTTATTAACATTATCCTTAAACATAATATATGGTTCTCCTGTTTCTACACGCGTTTTAAGGATTTCCAACCAAATCCGCATCGCTTCAGAGTCCCTGTCTTGTAGACGCTTCATAAACGTATCATCCACAACTACACATTGATGTAAGTTAAGGCATTGTCTGTTAGGATCGCCTTTAGGTCTTCGAATTTGTAGAAATTCTTCAATATCAGGGTGATTAATGTCTAGATTTACTGAAGCAGCACCCCTACGAACTGAACCTTGGTTAGTTGCAATAATTGCTGAGTCATAAATTTTACACCATGGCACTACACCTTCAGATTTACCATTGCCTGTAATGGTTGTTCCCCTAGGTCTAATTCTTGAAACACTAATACCAACTCCACCACCTAAAGCAGTGAGTTTCATAAGTTCAGCATTAGTTAATCCAATCCCTCTAACGCTATCAGGTGTATCGATACCAAAACAACTGATGGGAAGACCCCTATCGGTCCCAGTGTTAGACAACACGGGAGAAGCAAGGCCAATCCAGCCGTTCCAAATGTATCTGAAGAACTTATTCTCCAAATCTGGTCTATTAATGCGTTCTGAGATCGCCTTCGCAACCCTTCTGTATGCTTTTTTGGGTGTTTCATCTGGTAATAAATACCCCTTAGAGATGGTTGCTACACCTACTTCATCCATCCATTCAGGGTAGTCTTTACCCTTAACCCAATTTGTGGTGTCTGCTATTAAATTTCCGTCCATAATTAAAATATTGATTCGTCCCAAGACATATTGCCTTTAGAATAGTTAGTTACTCGACTTGCAAAAAAGTCAGTATGTTGTTTTCCTGCTGATAAAGAATCAAACCATTTCATCCTTTTAAGTGCATTAGGATCAATTCCATTAACTACACCTTCATAGCCTAAATCACCCATTTTAGTATTAACTCTATGTTTAATAAATGAGATCAAATCTTCTTTATTACATCCTTCCAAATCCCCCATTTCATATACTTTTTCAATAAAATCAATTTCAAGTTGTAAAGAAAGAAGGGCAGCTTCAGTTATTGCGGTTTTGAGCTCCGGAGTTTTGAGCTCAGGGTTTTCCTCGACAAGTGTTCTAAATAACCAGCATCCCGCTTCGGAGTGCATTGATTCGTCTCTAATGCTCCATTCAACAATTTGACCCACTCCCTTAAGCTTGTTTCGCATTTTAAAAGATAGGAGTATGGCGAAGGAACTAAATAAGTTAACTCCCTCGGTAAATGCGGAAAAGATAGCGAGTGATTTAGCAATCTCATGCCAATCTTTTTCGTCACCAAAACTATCCCTAACAGACATAAGGTTTTCAATTTTAGCCATCGTAGTTTCGTCTTCAAGGAATTCCGAGAAGTCATCAAGTCCAAGTTCTTCATTTAATAGTGAATATGCTTCAGCGTGTATTGTTTCCATAGCCCCAAAAGTGGTCGCCATTGCTATGATTTCTGGCTTCCTAAACCATTTAGTTACCAGGCCCGTCCAGTAGTCATTTACTACTGTTTCAGTTTGGGCAAATCCTTTAAGGATAGACCCAATTATATTTTTTTCAGTTTCGTTTAAATTTTGTTTCCAATCATTAATGTCACTCATCATTGGAACTTCAGTATGAATCCAATGAGCTTGTTGTTGTTTTAGCCAATAGTCAGCGGCTTCGGGGTATTCAAAAGGTTTATATACAATCCTTTCAGTAAGTAATTTACTTGTCATTTGGTTTGGTTATTAAGAATTAAGTTGGAAAAATTGTTGCGCTAATTGATCTCGATCAAGAGTATTCATGCTAGTTCCCTCTAACCTTTGAACTGGTTGGGGGCTTTCACTATCATCAAAATGATGGTCTGTAACTTCAAAATGTCCTGTTGAAGTATCCGCAACTACTGAGTATGTCATCCCATCCATTCCATATCTATTTTTCATAATGTGAAACCTTCCTGTGCCATTTACTTTATCTTCCTTTTTTCGTGAAAGAGATATTGCAATGTCTGTAACCATCATTTTATCATAACTTCCAGCTGCTTTATCACCTTCAATCACATCATCCTTAGCTCCCGCTCTATTTACTTGGGAAACCGACCAGACTGGTAATTGTAATTCTTTAGCAAGACCCTTAGTGCTTAAATAAATATCATCAATTTCTCCCTTCCTATCACTTACTCGTTTCTTTGATGAAAGAAGATCTACATAATCTATAATAATCAAATCAGGTGCAAATTCTAAATCTTCACACTTTTGAATATGTGAACGTAAAGTGTTGACTGTAGCCATTCCAGGTGAAAATTCTTTAATGATTAGTTGCCCTGGAAGTTGTTCTACTACTTCATCAATTTTCTTTCTGTTTTTAAATAAGGTATCTACTGGTTTACCTGTAAAGAATGCATCATAGCGTCGTCCTACATAATCTTCACCAAGTTCTAAAGTATAGTGCAATACGTTATACCCCATTTTGACGGCATATCCCCCAAGAGCAACCAAAGTCCACGACTTACCTCCTCCAGGATTACCAAATATAAGACCAAAATCTCCGTTGCCCAGACCTCCCTGCATAAATTCATTAAATTTACCCCAAGGAGTAGGAACAACTTTTCTTGCATCTTCTCTATAGCGAGCTTCAGTGTCTTTAATATATTCATGTCCTATATTTTTGTCATTTCCGGCTTTCAACGCATTGTCAATAAGGCCCCTAATAGACTCAAAATCACCAGAATTAAGTAGGTCAACTGAATTAAGAAGGGCTTTTTTAAGCTGCTGGTTTTTACAAAAAGATGAAAATTCACTTTCAACATATTCCAAGTCCGCTGTTGATGATTGATAAGCTTCTCGAAGTTGTTCTTTAATAGAAAGTTGTAATACTTCATTTTCGACTTTTCGCATTTCTACCTTCAACACCTCCATTGTGGGTGTTGTATGGTATTTTTCATAATAATCTAATATATTTTTAATAATCCACTTATGGGCGGCATTATCAAAATATTCCTCACTAAGGACATCATGAATCCCTTGTAGGAATTCTTTATGTGTAAGAAGGGAAGATAAAACCTTTACCTGAAAGGCTGTACCGTAAGTAGATAAACTATTCAGTGTCATAAATTAATCTTGTAAATGTGTCCTTTAACCAAAACTCAGTATTTTTTATAATATGATTGAGTCCATCCTCACTATATAAACTCATAAATTCTAAAATACGTAAGTTATTAAGGGGTTCCAATGGTAGTTGAGAAAGATAGTCTTTTTCTTCATCAGATATCATTGGGATTTCTAAATCCATAATCTTTTTAGTGTTAAGTAATTTATCCCAATCTTGGATTACTCTAGCATAGATTACACTTTCTTTAAGATGTTTTTCACTCAAATCAAATAACCTATCAAAAGACATAGGTCCATCAGCTAATTCGGGAAAACGTTTTAATACACCTTTTTTACCTAAGCCTTTAATGCCAGGTACTTTATCTGAAGCATCTCCTAATAATACCTTATAATGGATAAAATTTTCAGGAACAATTCCAAATTTTTGTTTTACAGTAGCAACATCATAAAATTCTCTTTCTATGGGACGATAAACTGTTATATTATCATCCACTAATTGGAGGAAATCCCTGTCACTAGAAACAATATATGACTTAGTATTAAAACGTTTAGCCATATCCTTAGACATATAAGCTATAATATCATCTGCTTCTACCTTATCAATAGAAACTACTTTAACTGGTAAGCATTTTAGATATTGGATTAATCTGATAATTTGGTCTACTTTTGAGTCATTTTCTTCATCAATGTTATCAAAAGCATCCCAATTAGTAATTCGGCTTAAATTTCTGCCTGTCTTATACTCAGGGAGTAGGTACCTCCTATTAGTAGAGGCACCTACTCCATCGAATACTAGATATACTGACGTGGGTTGGATTTGATTTATAAGAGCACCTAAAGATCTAAGAAATCCTGATAACCCTCCTACGTGTGTTCCACTTCCATTTATAAAGTTTAAGACTGCAAAATTTCTTAAAAACAAATTAAGCCCATCTATAAAAATAACTCTATCGTGTTGTCCGGGTTTCACAGACTCTTCCCCTTGCTCAATATCATTGAGCATCTTCAAGTAATCTTTTTTAATCATTAGTCAGGTTCTTTTGAGAAGTGAGAAATATCTTGTATTTCGTGGTCTTCTTCAATAATATCAAAATCTACACCTCCTAAAACTTCTCTCCATGCTTCAGCATGGTCGTTTTTATAGGCTTTAATTTCTTTATCATCATCATTAATAAAACCATGGGGCGTCATAACAATTTTACCTCTAGTAGTAACCCCATTAATGTGATTTTTGTCAATTTGCAGATTAGTACGTTTGGCAAATTCTACCTGCTTGCCATCTTTAATTGCTTTAATTTTAGATGTACCAGCATTCATAATATTACCAAATGTCACTACAAATGTTGCATCAAACCACATAGCATACCCTCCCTTATTCATAAGTTTAGGTTTACCCATAGGTGATTCTGCTTTTGCAGTCCAAACCTTATTAATACAAACAAGTGTATTAGTAAATGGGCTACTTTCCTTACGGGAAAGTGTTATACGTTGGTTTACATTATTACCAAATTGAGTTGACATAGCACCAGCATTCCACTCATTATTGTTTTTATTAGACTTAATGGACATTTCACAGGGTACTGATCCAATTGAGTCCCATAGGAACAATAAATCATAAGGTAAGTTACCTTTTTTCTGTTCGTCAATTAAATCTAAAATGAACGCTGCTACATCTTCAATTGAATTAATAGCTTCTCTATCTACATAAATAAAATTACCATTATAATAGTCA
>Ga0206131_10001946_pt1 | contig 25797 bp, 26 predicted proteins | sample Helgoland_Spring_FD_148636 | JGI IMG/M metagenome (GOLD analysis project Ga0206131, IMG submission 148636) | Pelagic subsurface seawater microbial communities from Kabeltonne, Helgoland, North Sea - Helgoland_Spring_Bloom_20160517_1 | ecosystem: Environmental > Aquatic > Marine > Epipelagic ...
AAAAAAAAAAAAAACCTAAAACTCTTCCTAAACCTCCTTCTTTTAATCAAAGTAGAACTAAAACTAAAACTATATATGGAAGTCATTTAGATGGTGTAGATCCATATTATGAAAAAGGTGGATTATTAAAAAAATTCTTAGAGAACTTTGCCGATTCAGTAGTTATTCTAGTTGATATTGCTTCTGGATTTAATGGAACACGAGATAATGTTATGAATGGCAGTAGAGCACATGTAGTGGGTTTATTAAATACTGCCATAATAAAGAAAACTCCTATTATTCAGGTAGAAATTGAAGATTATGAATTACATATACCTGAAATTTTACAAGATTACGAGAATTATAAAGGATTTAATAAAAAGGGTAACGAGTGTCGTTTTTCTGTATATTGTGTTATTAAAGATTATCTAAAAACATTAAACATAAATAATTTATTCATAGCAGGTAAAACTAGAGAATGTTGCGTTTTTAGTACTATTTATGGTGAATTAATTAAAAAGAAAAAAACGGATATCATACCAAATAGTGCAGCAATTTTAGATTATAACTGTTATACAGGTTCGCCATATACTAGATCTATACATTTAAGAACTCCTATGAGCAATTCGAACATTGCTAAATTTCCCGTAAATAAAAGAACAACCTCGCTCAGCGGTATAAAAGAATTTAAATATTTTAAATATAATTTATAAGAATGGAATCAAATTAGATATTTGAAAAAGAATAATTTTAGGTATCTAAAAAAAAATCTAACGCAGTATTAATATCTGGAAATAAAAAATCTATTTGTGGATATCTATCCAATATATCTTTATTAAAATCACCTATTAAAACTGTTTTCCATTTAAATCTTTTTGCCTCTACTAAGTTTTCCACTGTATCTTCAAAGAAAATACACGGTTCATCTATACCTATATTCGCGTAATGATATAATTTTATATATGAGTTAACCTCTGGTTTAAAACCAGTTAACTCTCTACATAATACCTTATGAAATATACCTTCTAATTTCATTATTTTTATACATCTTAAACTATGAAATAGATTTCCATTGGTAAACATAATTTTTTTACCTTGTAATGCTTTTAATTTTGTATTAAGTATTCTGGAATAAAAAAGTTTATTGTAATTAAATTTATTATATGGTTGTTGATATAATGTATTATCTAAATCAAATATCCAATTTACCATATAATATAATTATAATAAACTTTTTATATTATAAACTAACAATATTGTTTTATTTTTATATATTTTATATTTTATTTTTTATATATTTTATTTTTTATATATTTTAGTTTGATTTTTTATTTCTTTACACCTTTTGCTCCTTTTAAACCTACACAACCTTCGCAATCGACACAGTCAACACAGTCTACACAGTTTACGCAATTAACACAATCTTTACATTTTTTACAATCGACGCAATTATCGCATTTTTTACAGTTAGAGCAGTTATCGCAAGTTTTACAATTGAGGCAATCTTTACACTTACCGCATTCTTTACAGTTAACACAATTTCCACAGTCTACGCAGTCTTTACATTTTGAACAACTCTTACAATTCGCACTATTTGAGCAATCACAACAAGTATCACATTTGACACAATCTTTACAGCAAGAACATTTTTTACATCCGTCACAATTGGAACAATCAGTACAAGATTTACATCCTTTACTTTTTTTACAATTTTGACAACTATCACACTTTTCACAATCTACACATTTAACACAACAATGACAATTGGTACAATCTACACATTTCGCACATACTTTACACCCGTGACAATTAGAACAAGCAACAATATCCTGGCACGCAGAACAAGATTTAGACTTCTTTTTAGTATTAGGCATTTATAATATAGTTAGAAAATAAATTTAGAGATCGATAAAATTTATATCTCAAATAATTCTAGGTCTCAGTATAATTTTTATATAGCTCAAATACCGGGTATAAGCTACTTATATCTGTGGGCATAAAATCCTTGAATTTAAGAAAATCTTCACCGGTATCATAATAAATTGATATGGCATAGTTTTCGCCTTTTGAATCATTCATCATACTATCATTAAAACTTTCTATAAAATTTTTAATATTTAATTCTTTATCTTCGCCTATTTTCAAGAGTACTACATTTTTAGGGTATTCAGGGTCTTCTTCAGGGTCTATAGGAACACTATATTCTACTTTTTTTTTTAATATTTCTTTTTCACAAGATATATATAATTTATATAACTTCAACATAGGGACAACTCTGAAATTATTTTTTTCTTCTTCGGGTACCTCAACAACATCACCCCCTTTCCCAGCTTTTATATCTTCATACAACTCCTTTTGTTTACCATTAAAATCACCTTGAAAATTTTTATGTAGTTCAATTAAAATTTCTTGGTAATATTCATTTTTTCTAATTTTAGTGTTATCATATTTTTCTACTTCATTTTTTGCTTTTACATAAGAAGGATCATTTAAATATAACCCTATAATTATAAAAACGTATTTTATTATTTCTTCTTCTGTTAGATTTTCTTTAATATTTTTAAACATTTCTATTTTTAATTTAATATCTTCAATATCTAAATGTTTAGCTCCTTTATATAATCTCTTAGTTGCGGAGACAACCCCGGTCTTGACAAGCAAGGAACCCAAATTAACCGCACGACTTAAAGAAACAGATTCAAATATTTTAAAAATACCTTCTAAATTAAAACCCATTGTCAAAGAAATTTTTATTTTTGTCGTTTCTTTAAATAGGTCGTCTAACGTGCCGTCGATTGCCCCGTAGTGTTCGGTATTATTAAATATTTGTATTTCTGGTATTGATATTTCAAAGTTTATACTAATTTCTGTTACCCCCGCAACCCATGTTGTTAGTGACGCTAAAATACCTTTTTTCCCAACCGCCGCTACTCCAATATGTGATTTTATTGTGAACTTTATCATATCATTATATGTCTCCACAATTTCGTGTTCTACATTTAAAGCATCATCCATTATTCCTGATTTGGCTAATAAAAAATTTTTCATTACTTCATTCAATTTAATTTTTTTAAAAAAATTTCCTAAATCACTCATAATTGTTTCATCTAACGAAATAAGAATATTACTTCCTCCCGCAGGACTTTCTATACTTTCTATTTTTAAAATGTTATCACTTATGTTTAAAGCTAATTTTACCGCTTCTATAACTTTGTCTGTACAATTTGGTTTCATACAATTCCAACAATCTTCTAAAGTTTTACAACCGGTAGAGACAGGAGCAGCAGCAGCAGCAGAACCACCTTTTTGCTTATTATTTGATTTTTTTAAACTTAATTTCCTTTTTACCATTTTTACCATTTTTTTTTTACTTAATTTTTTAACAATATTATTATGTCCACACATTCTCGCCATATTATAAGCGGTTCTTGTCCTACAAGACCTTTTTGTCCTTTTTCTTTCTTTAAATTGTGTTTTTGCTCCTAGAGATAATAATTTATTAACAATTTTAATATGTCCTTTTTGTGCTGCCAACATTAAACAAGTTTTACCATTGTAAGTCCTCATATTTATATTTACACCTTTTACTTTTAATAATTTATTGAAAATATTTAAATGTCCGTGGTGACAAGCAAACATAATAGGTGTAAAACCATCTATATCTTTAACATTTAATTTGAAACCTTTTTCTTTCATTAATTGATTAACCTTTTTAATATCTCCTTTTATACAAGCATAATGAATAGGTTGTCTATTTAATGGATTTTTCTTTGTCATATATTATAATAATATATAATAAATTTACGAAAGTAATTATATTCCCACGGTTCTAAGATATACTTATATAAAATCAAATGAAATTATATAAACTCTTCTTTGTGTTAAAAATGGTAATTTCAATTCATTTAATTTAGTTCTGCTAGTAATATTAATATTTGTATATTTAAACTTACTATAATCTTGATTTATTCCTTCTTCTAATACTCTAATATCTACCAATAATTTCAATCCTATACTATTCATATATTTATTGAAATTATTTATATCATTTTCTGTTAAAGTGTCTAAATTAACTGTTCCATTATTCCCATATAGAATTTTCATTCCTTCTGTGAAAAGTATTAATAAATTTTCAAATACCTCTTTTAAATCAGTAATACTATCTTTATTTACAAATGAAATACCAAATGATTTAGGGTCTTTCGGAGGATTATTAAATAAAGTATCTACTAATTCCTCTAAACCCAACTCTTTCTCTCCAATATGATTCATTATTTATTATAAAATATTTAAATATATGGAAATAAACTTATATAAATGCCTATTATTTATATTATACTACTAACTTATTATATTGTCGCGGGATTATTACTGTTATACTTTTATTTTTTTGTTCATCAAAAGAAAACTTTAGTTATTAAAGAATTATGAATCTATAATTCTAACTATGTAAAAGAATATATAATTCTAACTATGTAAAAGAATCTATAATTCTAACTATGTAAAAGAATCTATAATTCTAACTATGTAAAAGAATCTATAATTCTAACTATGTAAAAGAATCTATAATTCTAACTATGTAAAAGAATCTATAATTATTACTTTAGTGTGTTTATATTTTTAATATTTTTTGTTATAATTTTATTAATTACATATATGTTTTACTATTTACTTGATAAATCGTCATTTTTTAAAAAACTGGACACAAATAAAAAAAATACTTCAATATTGATATACGGAACTATAATTTATATAGTTTTTCATTTTATCTTATCAAACTTAAAGAATAAAAATCTTATAAAATATTTTTGGGTTATATTTGTTATGGATATAATTACACTCGCAATAAATACAAATATTACTTCTGAATTAATATTTAATAAGAATATAAAAGGAAACAGTAAAAATATAGAAGGTGAACAAAATATAAAAAAAAATGATATAAGTATCGAAACAAGTGATATAAGTATAGATGAAAATCAAGAAGAAGTTAAATCTATTTTAAAGAAAAAAAATCCAAAGGGTAATATAAATAAAAAAGTTCATTTTGAAGAGGATAATAAGGATAATGATAATAAGGATAATACAGAAATTATAGAGATAACAGAATCAGATTTGGAGATTGTTGGTAAAAGTTTAGATCAAAATTCGGAGGTTGAAAATAATATAATTCCACAAACAAATAAAAAATCAAAAAAAGATATGAAAAAAAGAAAAAGTACTCCTATTTCAGAAATAATTAAAAATAAACCAGAAAATAATAAGCATAGTACAGAAGAAGAAATTAGTTTAGTTTTGGCAGATATTCAATCAGAAGCTTCGGACGGTGGTTCTGATATAGATTTAGATTCTTTTGAAAAAAATTATTTTGATTAAAAAACAATTTTTTTATAAATAGTCCTAAGTTTTAGGTCTAAAATATTTTCTTCTTCTACTAAACTTAGTGTTTTATTTAATATGTATTCATTTTCTTCCATTTGATACATATTATTTAATAATTCTGTATTTTCTAATTCTGGGTCATTAAAATAAATCAAATATCTACAAATATTTTTCTGTTCTAGGTTTTTTGTATCTTTACTAAATACTTTATGAATTTTCTTATTTGTATTAATATTAATAAGAAATATTCTTATTTTACCTTCTAATATATCTAAAATATCAATTATATTTTTCAATTTAAGTCCTTCTATATCATATTTCTCTTCAAAAAATTTAACAATTTGTTTTTTGATTATTTTTTTATAGGTTTCTGAAGTTTCCGTTTTTTTTTTATCTCTAACCTTAATTTTCATTATTTCATTATTATCTAATAGGAAATAGTTATGATTTAGGTAAAATTTTTTATCATAACGATTTATATTAGGTTTATTCCAGAAAAAGGGTATTACGCCAATTATATTTTTTTCCGGAGTTTTATTTAGTATATATTTTTTATCTTTTCTAGGTTTAATTTTAATTTTTAAAATTTCATCTGATATAATTTCCATTTATTATTTTATTTATAATTATTTTATATCAATTTTATTTTACTAATTTTATTTATTTTACTAATATTTATAATAAAAAGTTTTCTATTTATACTTTAAATGGAAACAGTAATATATATAATTTACTTAGTCATATTATTTGCGATTGCTAAATTACTTGAACCAAAGCAAGAGAATTTTAATAGTTATTTTACTAAAAGTTTATACGATTTTCATAAAGAAACCGATATTAAAAACGGATTTATAGGTAAACACGATAATATTTATAAGAAGGGTAATAAGGATTATCATATTAGTAGTAAATACAATTTTAATATAACCGCAAAAGATAAAAGAGAACTTAAGAAAATTATGAAACCAATTCTTAAAAAGGTGAATAAGGATATGAATTTAGAATTTCAGTTTCTTGATTTTGAGCATGTCACTACACAATTTTTTAATGACGGGACTAAACGTTATATTATAGATTGTTTTATTCACGAAACCAATAAATACTATGATAAACGCATTATTGTCGATGTCATTGTTAAAAATAAAACTGTTTTTGTAAATAATATGAGTATAGGAAATGGTAATATAGAAAAAACAAGTGATAAGAAATCGACTCATAAATTTTCACCTAAAATTATTTGCGACTCCAATTTGAAAAATACTAACACTGTTATTGGTAACGAAGAAGACGGTTTGGAATATAATATTATTAGTAATAAACCAATAAATTATATAGGAACAGATAGAAATTTCACTAAATGGATTGTAAAAGATACTAAAAAGAGGGAATGGCCTTGTCGATTACAAGGAGAAAACTGGAATAGCAATAGTGTAAATGAAACTACTCATAAAACTGGCAATTGTACTGGTATTGATAGTTCTTATAATGAAGTTAATAAAAATGATATTCAAATACCGAATTTTAATCCTACATTCAAAAATATAGAACAAAAAGACCAATATAATTGGTTATGGGGGGAATCAAGAGGCACAGGAACTAATATGTTTAGCGGTGGTAGTGGATAATAAATTTCTAACAACCATTTAATAATATCAAATCCATTTCTTTGTATAACTCCTTCATTAACTCAGGCTCACATTCGTGAATATTTTTAATAATATCTTCACAGCATAACTTTATAAATTTCCTAAATTTATGTGATTTCTCTATATAAAATTGCTCTAATCTTTCATTACTATCATCGAATGCATATTTAACTGCTTCATCTTTATACCTATATTGCCACTTCCCATCTGTTAATACCTGAATCTTATTATCTCTTTTATTTACAATTCTCATATTTTTATTTTCTGGATAGTCATCATTGAAGTGAATTTTTCTTATAATATCAATAATCGCATAAAATGGTCTTGTTATACAACGTTCTTTAAATTCGTCTGTTAACATTTCTAGGTTTTCTTCTCCGTAGTTATTGATATGAATAGTATTATTAATAGTATTATTTGAATTGGTATTATTCTGTGTGTTATTTATTTGTTTCCCATTTTTTTCTAATAATTTATTAATTTGTTTTGTTTGAAATTCAATAAATTTATTCTGTTTTTCAATAATTTTGGAATTTTCATTTTCCATTTTATCTAATTCTTTCTTTTCTTTACAATATAATCTAATATGTCGTAACATACTTTTTCTAGTATTAAATGTTTTAGCACAAAAATCACAAATTTCACTTTTTTCTTTTTTTTCTAAAATTGTATTTTTTTTTAGCTTTTGTGTATTTTTTTCCCAGATTTGTGTATCTTTATGTATCTTTTGTGTATCTTTTTTTTCAATTTGTGTATCTTTATGTATCTTTTGTGTATCCATAATGTAGTTTTTATAATTATCTTCTTCATATTTCTTTTTATTATTCAAGTGTTTTTTTGTATTTAGGTGCCTATACAAATGAGTTTTTATTTTAGAAGAAAAATTACAGATTTCACATTTATGAATAACCATTTCTTTATATAATATATAAAATAAATTAATTTTAAATATTTAAAAATATACTTTTTTTATACTTTTTTATACTTTTTTTATACTTTTTATATACTTTTTTTTATACTTTTTTTTATGATTTTTAATAATAAGAAATATAAACCATAATTATTTAATTAAATATCTTTTTAATAAGGATTTTTAGGAAAAATATACTTTTTTTTCTATTAAAAAAAAACTCAGGGAGAGAGAGCAAATGAAAAAAAAAAATAAAAAAAATCAAAAATTAAAATCAAAAATTAAAATCAAAAATTAAAATCAAAAAATAAAATTTAACCCAACAATCCACAGAATAATATAAAAAACATAATAACTAACATATAACCTTTTTCTTCCATTGAATCAATCATATTATAAACAACAACAAAACCTAACCCTCCTAACATCAATATAACTAAGTAATCATAAAAATGATATTCTTTTTGAAAATTATATAGTTTTAATTTTTCATTTTCTGTATATTCGTGTGGGTATTTTATATCAATATTGTAAAAGTTTTCTTCCAAAGGTTTAATATTATTCATATATATATTAATAATATTAAAAAAATATTATTTAAGATATTTTATATATAATTGATTCAATGGAACAAAAAATTGATTTTAATATAGAGAAGATTTTCTACAATAAAAAAGGAAAAATTAATCGAATTAAAAAAATGGATAAAAAAATTATTTTAAAAATTCAACTCATTATACAAGATATAATTGTAAATGGTGATATTACAAATTCGGAATTACAAATTCAGGATTCAAGAAATGAAATTAAAGAAGTCGTTTTAGAAATATTAAGAGGACTTATTGTAAAAAAAAGTGATTTTCAAATTATTAAAGAATATGAGGAAGAAATTGATAGACACTTAATACTCTCTATCAAAGAAATATCACCTATATATACAGAAGACCAAATAAATGAATTAACTGGGATTATTGGAGTATTGAAACAAATACCTCAACCGGAACAAAGAACGCCGGAATGGTATGTATTTAGGCAAGATAGGTTAACCGCTAGTGATTTAGGGACTATTTTAGGAGTTAATCCATATGAAAAGTATAATGGAGTAGTTCAAAAGAAAGCTGGTTTAGAGAAACCATTTAAAACGAATAGAGCAATTATGTGGGGTGTAAAGTATGAGGAAGTCATTACTAAAATATATGAACTTCGTAATAGAGTTAAAGTATATGAATACGGTTGTCTTCCTCATCCCACTGTAAAGCATTTTGGTGCTTCGCCTGATGGAATTGTGGATGTGGGGAGTGAAAATGTGAATTATATTGGGAGAATGTTGGAGATTAAGTGTCCTTCTAGTAGAGATATAACCGGGTTTATTCCAGAATATTATCACGCCCAAGTTCAAGGTCAATTAGAAGTATGTGATTTGGAATATTGTGATTTCGTAGAATGTAAAATTTCTGAATACGAATCAAAAGAAGAATATTTCACCGATGGCGATTTATGTTATCAAGCAAATGGATTTGAAAAAGGTGTTGTTATTGATACATATGATAAAAAATTAGGCAAAGAAGTGTTTTATTATTTAGATATTGGTTTAACTAAAGAAGAAATAGATAAATTCGAAGACAATATACTAGATAAAGTATGTATGAATGATAACTTGGAATACCTTAAAACTTCATATTGGAAAGTAACAGAATATAATGAACTTTTGATTAAAAGAGATAAGAATCGATTCCATAATCAATGGCTTCCTATTATTAATGAGTTTTGGGAAAAAGTATTATATTACCGACAAAGACCTATGGAAGAAGTAAAGGCGTTGTGTGGTGGAAGGAAAAAAATTATAAAAAAAAATAATGAAAAGAAACCAAATGGTTTAAACGAGGTTGTTAAGTTGGAAGATAAGAATTTAATAACTAATTATATAGAAAGTGAAAAAAAGCAAACTGCTGAAACAACTAATTTATTATTTCTAAGCGATAGCGACACTGATTAATTTCTATTATTTTATAAAATTTTTCAATTTATAGCATATTTTCAATTTATATAGAATATTTTTAATTTGTATAGAATATTTTCAAATTCTTTTTATAAGAATTTTCAATTCGTATAGTTTAATACATTTCAAATTCTTTTTATAAGAATTTTCAATTCGTATAGTTTAATACATTTCAAATTCTTTTTATAAGAATTTTCAATTCGTATAGTTTAATACATTTCAAATTCTTTTCAATTTGTTTTAATACATTTCAAATTCTTTTCAATTTGTTTTAATACATTTCAAATTCTTTTCAATTTGTATAATCGTAAATCAATTGTGGATTTTCCATTAATACTTCATAACTAACTTGTAATTCTTCCTTTAAGTCTAACATCATTTTATGAAATAGATTTTTAAGCATAATAGTATCTGCTTCTGCTCTGTGTGCGTTTAAAAGTGGAACACCTAAGTTTTCACAGAGTGATTTCAAATTATATTTTCTAAAATTTGGGTATAATCTTTTTGCGATAAGTAGTGTATCAAGGAAACGCCAATTAAATTGTTCCATATTTATTCCTGCTCTTTTAAAATGACTATTCAAAACCAATTTATCAAAACCAATATTATTATGTGCTATAAGATAAATTGGTTTATTTTCTTCTACATCTTTATTAATAAATTGGGTTAATTGATTTGAAATTTGATTAAAGGTGAGTTTATCTGCTACCATACTATTATCTATTCCAGTAATTTTTGTAATAAATTGTGAAATAGGAATTTCGGGATTTACTAATGTAGAGAATTTTTCATCATTAACCTCCATAGGAGTTTGTTTAATTAAACATACTTCCGTAATTTTATCGTGGAACTGATTTAGTCCCGTTGTTTCTAGATCGTAAAAAATAAGCATTTTGTATATATATATATTAATAATTATAAATCAATTTTATTTTTAACCATATTCACACCATTTTAGGTAATTAATATTTAAAATTATTTTTATTTTAGGTGTAAAAAAAATATCGCAATATATAATATGCCAGATAAAAAAATTATAAATGAAAATAATAATATAAATGACGATATAAATAATAAAACTAATAAAATTTATGCGACATTAGAAACATTGGAGGAAAAAATAGAGAAAATAAATAATAAAATAATATTGATTAATGATATTTATATGAAATATGAGTTTAATAGGAATTTGCGTTTAAATTTAACAACTTCATATCTTATATTCCAAGTGGAAATATTAAAAAATGAAAGAAAATATTATGATAAAATTAAAACAATATTTATTAAAAAATTTATAAAGGAATTATATTCTATTTCCGAATTTATTATATTAATTCTAATATCTTTAGATGATTTAGATATAGGATATATTGAAGAAAAAAAAAATATAATGAAGAAAATATTGAAAGTAAAAAGACAAAAATATTTAAATAATGGGAAAATAGCAGAATTAGTGAATATAATATTAAATAATTTTAGGTTAACTAAAAAATTCTTAGAATTATTTGAAAAATATATTTTAGATAATGAAAATGAAAATATAAGAAAAAATATTCATATTAAAAATTTCAAAGTTAACTTAATGAATAAAAAAAATCATATAGAAATTGAATATAATAAAAACTTAGACCAATTGAAAGAATTAGTTAATTATTTTTCTGATTTTGCGGATTGTATAAATAAGCAAATAAAAAAACAAGAATTGTTCACTTATTTTATGGAACACAGAAAATAGATTTAAAAATTTAGAACTATTAATTTATTATAAAATGGTAAAACTAAAAAAAAGAAAAGTAAAAAGTATAAAAAGAAATTATTGGAAGAAAGAGGAAGAAGTGTTATTAAAACAATGGGCAGATAAAGCACAGTGTTATCAATGGATGCATAATAGAAGCAGAGATATATATCAACGTAAGAATGCCTTATATACAATTCCAGTAATTGTTATATCAACTATAACAGGAACAGCGAATTTCGCACAAGAAAGATTTTCGGATAAGGCAAAAGAGTATGTGGTAATGATTATTGGTTCAATGTCTATTTTTGCCGGTATACTTACCACTATATATCAGTTTTTAAAAATTTCGGAAATAAATGAGGGACATAGAGCAGCTTTATTATCGTGGGGAAAATTTCATAGAAATCTGGAATCTGAATTAACTCGTCATCCATTAGATAGAACAAGTGCGTCTGAATTGATAAAAATATCCAAAGAAGAATATAATAGATTAGTGGAAATATCACCATTTATTTCCAAGGGGGTTATGAATGAATTTAATAAGAAATTTAAAGGAAATAATGATTTAACTAAACCGGAAATAGGTAATGTTATTAATTCTACTGATATATATACTATGAATACGAAAGCAAGACAGAGAATGATTGACGAATTAAATGATAATATTATTAATAAAAATAAATCAATTTTGAAAAAAGAAGAGAAAAAAGATAATCAAATTGAAAAATTTAAAAATAGTTTTTTTAGTCTTAATAGTAGATTTCCTACTAAAGAAGAAATAATGAAAAATATGAAATATATTAATGACGATAATTATAGCTCTCACTCAGACATTAATAGTGTAGATAGTTATGATTTAGAAAAAGGACTAAAAAACGAAAATATTAATTTGGAAATAGGATATACAGAAGAAGAATCTGAAATATCAAGCGATTTAGTAAACGAAGACAGTAATGAAGACAACGAAGAAGAAGAAGAAAATGAAGAAGAAGAAGAAAATGAAGAAGAAGAAGAAAATGAAGAAGAAGAAGAAAATGAAGAAGAAGAAGAAAAAGAAAATGAAGAAGAAGAAGAAGAAGAAGAAAATGAAGAAGAAGAAGAAGAAGACAACTTAGAAAATAAAAGTACAAGTAGCGAAGATAATAACAATATAGCTAATGAAGTATTATTATAAATTAATATAATTAATAATATATATATAATATAATGAATATTACAAAATTTAATAAAATAGATGAATTATATAATTCTATTGAAGTTGGTGATCTAGAAACAATTACTACTATTTTAACAGAAAATTATTTAGATCTTAATAATATTAAAATTATTAAAGATAATAATACTCCATTAACTTATGCTATTAAAACAGATATGGAAACTATTGAAATAAAATTAAAAATTTTACGTGTTTTAGTATTACACGGCGCCGATGTTAATTATGAAATAAATACTGTTGATAGTGAAGATAGTGATGATAGTGATGATAGTGTTGATAGTTTTGATAGTGATGATTATAAAATAATAAAAATAATAAATCCAATTTTATCTATAATAGATAGAAGAACAGACAAAGAATTAGATAAAATGGAAATTTTAAAATTTTTATTAGATAAAGGTGCTGATATAAATAAATATAATAATTTAGGACAAACAATATTAAATATAGCTATTCAATGTAATAATTTTCATATAGTAGATTTTATTTTACATAAAACTAAAATAGATTTATTACATAGATATAAAAATTGTAGTTATTTAATGTATATTATGAATAATTATAGTAATAGAATACATAAAAACTATAGAAAATGTATAAATTATATAATAAATAAACACCCGAATGAAATACATTATAAAAAACCTAACAAAATTGATTTAATTTCTGTTATATTTAGAAATTACAGGTATTTAGATATAGAAACTTTGGAACAAATTATATTTTTGGGTATTGATCTTAACTATTGTAATAAACAAGGATTTAATGCTTTAATGAAAGCATGTAATAATATTTATTCCGGGAGACGCAAACTTAAAAGGAATATAGAATATGCGATTAGTATATTAATTAATCCACAAAAAATTGATCCACCAGAAATACGAAAAATAAGGTCACAATTCAACATATTACCGAGTTTTATAAGTCCAAATTTTAATGAAACACCTAAAGAAAAAAAAAAAAGATTAGAATATTTATCTAAAAATTCTAAATCTTCATTTTTAATTATATTACTAAGAAAAAACATATATAACCAAAAAATATTATTATTTTTACTAGACATATTGGAAGAAAATACTTTTACTACTGAATTTCTTAATCATATAGATCAATTCGGAGAAACTATTATTATAAATTTACTAAAAAATGTAAACATTTTTGATTATACATTATTTCAACCGACTATTCGAGTTTTAAAAAAATTACATAGTTTTGGTTTAAAATTTTATGATGAAAGGAATAGAGAAACATCTACTTTTCTTATTTCTTGTAAAAGATTTAATTATGATAATATTTCATTCATAATAAAAAATACACTTAGAGAAGGAATTAAATTAGAAAAAATATTAGGTTTTACTACAAAAAATGGTTGTTGTTTACATTATTTATTAAGTAATTCATCCAAAATAATAATTATTGAAAACATATTGAATAAATTATTAAAAAAAATGAAACCTGAATTAATAATAAAATTAATTAATACAACTGATAAACAAAAAAGAACCCCTTTATTTGTATTACTAAATAAATTACAATATTTTTGTTTAGGTAAAAATAAAATAGGTTCAGGTAAAGATAAAATAAATTTATTAGAAGGTGAAACAATTAAAAGGTTGGTAGTAAAATTACTTGAGAATGGTTCAAAAATAAATATCATAGACACACGTGGGAATTCTATGTTTAATATATGTCTTAGATTATTAGATAATATAGATGAAGACATATATTATATTAAAAATCCGATTCAGCGTAATGATAATAGTAATGTAACTAATAGTAATGTAACTAATAGTAGTAATAATAATAATAATAATAATAATACAAGTCCAAGAACAAAAAAAAAAAATAGATATATTAGTAATTTAGAAGAAAAAAAGAAATTCGTAGAATCAATACTGAATTTATTAGAGGAATATTCCGCGACATTAAAACCAAATTATAAATTATCTATTTTTCCTAAAGAAAAAATGTCTTTACATTTATCTCGAATTAATTCTTGTGTATTAATTACTTTATTAGTCGGATTAAGAATATCAAATTTCAACTTAGGAGTGTTTGAAAATTTAAAAAATGCAGAATTACAACTTGCTCTTCCGACACTTCCTGAAGAAATAATAATATATATATTCAAATTTATAGATATAAATGAAATAGGAAGACAAGACTCATTAAAAGAAATTGAATATGGTAATAATTCTTCTATTACTTCAAGTTATAATACTATTTTTTCAATCTCTTCTAATATTAATACTTCCGAAGATAATGAAGATAATGTAGATAATGTAGATAATGTAGATAATGTAGATAATGTATGGATTAATCCATATAATATAAATAATTCAAATATGGAAGTAAATCCTAACTTATTTAATGGCGGAGCAAGAAAATCAAGTAGTAAATCAAGTAGTAAATTAAAAATAAATATTAATCCAAAATTATTAAAGTTAATATCAGACATATTAGAAAATAAAAAAAATCCAGAATCCGTTATAGGGTTAGATACCATAGAATTAAATAAAATTACAAGTATTTTTAATTTTGGAGATCCAAATTATTTATTATCAAATGATACAGTATTTGATTTAAAAAAATTAGAAAAAGAAATTGCCGAAAAAATAGGTTTAATAACTATTTCCCCAAAGAAAACTTCTCCAAAGAAAACTTCTACAAAGAAAACTGCTCCAAAGAAAACTTCTACAAAGAAAACTGTTCCAAAGAAAACTTCTACAAAGAAAACTGTTCCAAAGAAAACTTCTACAAAGAAAACTGTTCCAAAGAAAACTGTTTCAAAGAAAAAATTTATAAATATGAAAGAAAGTAGAAATAGACTACTAAAAAAAAGAACATTAACTTTACGACAATAAAAACATTTCACAAATAAATACAGGTAATAGGTATACTAACACATTAATATTCATCCAAGAACCTATGAATAATGATACTATTATGGGTTTATTCCATTTTTTAAGAAAGGGAATATAATTTCTTAAAATAAAAAATATAGAAAGTAACCAAGAAACTAAGTTTCCAAGAGGACACACCATATTTATCGGTTCTCCTTCTATTTTATATGTATAATGCTTAATAAAATCACTTTCTATACCTATATTTTTTAATATATTTAATATAAATCCGTGGTCTAATGCTATATTAGTTTTGAAATAATTTAGCATATAAATAACGTAAAATGATTCTATTATACTAATTAATAAATAAGTTTTTGGTAATATTTTTGTATTCAGTGTATCCATTATATTCATTTTATATTTTTTATATATAATAATATTAATGAAACTATATGAAGATTTTATGAATGAATATTTTAGTTTAGCACCATTATCTGCTACTTATATTGGTATAAATGGTTATAACGATAAACTAATAAATTATTATGAAGAACCTGAAAGAATAAAATATCAAAATTTCCTTAAAAAATATATTAGTTTAGTCAATCAAAAATTAAAACTCAGTAATACTGAAAAAAATAAACATTACCTAAAAGTTTTACAATATCGATTAAAAATGGATTTAGAAAGATATAAATATAATTTTCATTACTTACCTATTGACTCATTACATAATACAATACTAAATTGGGTGGAACATTGTTCGGGAAAGAGTTATATTCCTCTTAAAAGTATGAAGGATTTTAAAAATTTTCTTAGTAGAATGAGAGTTTATTTAGAATCAATAGATAGTATGATAAATAGAATGAAAGACGGAATTAAAAATAAAATTACACAACCTAAAAAGGTAATGAAAAAAGTTTTAGTAGATTTAGAAAATGTTCTAAAAAATAAAGATTATTTACTTAATGATTATAACAGTGTAAAACAAGACAAAATACCTAAATCTGTTTCTGTGGAATATAACTTAATAATAAAAAAATTATTTCCTTTACAAATTAAAAAACTTAGAAACTTTATTCAAAATACTTATTTGAAAAATTGTCATAATGGTTTCGGGTTATTAGCTTTTAAAAATGGTAAGGAAATGTATAATTACTTAGTAAGATACCATACAACTCTCAAAAATCCGAATATACCTGAAATTCATAACTTAGGTATAAAAGAAGTAGGAAGAATAGAAGAAAATATTAATCAATTATTTATAAAATATGAAAAGATATATCCAACTTTAATAAATCCTAAAAATATGAAAGATATAAAGGATATAAAAGATATTAAAGTTAGAGAAAAAATATTTTATAAAGATGAAAATGACATTTTAAAAAGTTTTAGGAAACTTCAAATACAAATAGATAAATATGTATTACCTAAATATTTTAGTATAAATGATAAAAATAACACTAAATACCAAATAAAAAGAATACCCAAATTCAAAGAAAAAAATAAAGGAGGTGCCTATTACCAAAGAAGTAGTTATAATATAAAAAGATTAGGTACATTTTATATTAATATAGGGAAAATAGACCAAATCTATAAATGTAATAGTTATTCTCTATCTATTCACGAAGGTAATCCAGGGCACCATTTCCAAACAAGTTATTCGAATGATATGAAAAATCCATTATTTATTAGTTTTTATGAAGATGAAACAGCATATGTAGAAGGTTGGGGATTATATGCAGAATATTTAGGTAGACAATATTTATTAGAAGAAGAAAAAGAAAAAGAATTATTAAATGAAGAACAAGTATATAATTTATTTGGTTCTTATAATATGGAAATGTTAAGAGCATTAAGATTAGTTATAGATACAGGAATACATTATTATGGGTGGGATTTTAAAAAATCACTAGATTATATGAAAAAATATAGTGAATTAGGTGAGAAGGAAATGGAAAATGAAATTTATAGATATAGCTTAAATCCAGGACAAGCACTCGCATATAAAATAGGTGGTCTTAAATTAAAAAAAATGAAAGAAGAATTAAAAAAAGGTAAAAATATAAAGGATTTTCACCATAATATATTAAAATATGGTTCAATGCCTTTATGGATGTTATAATTCAGAAACCTAATTCTTGATAAACTATATCTTTATAATTTGTAAATCTTTCTTCCATTTTACTAATTTTATCTTTAAAATCGAATAATTCCATTTTTTCTTTCACTAATAGAATTTTATTGACTAAATTAAATTCTTCTAATATTTCATCTATCATTGTTTTATTTTTCATACACCAATCTGTTTTATTAAATATATTAGTTATTTTGCCATAAATATATTTTCATCAATACTCATTAATTCTCCTGATTCATTTACTAAAATATTTCTTAAAATATTATCACTTGACCTAAATAATCCGTCAAATAAACGAATTTTAAAACATTCTTTTTTAATAGAATGATTTGTAAGAAATCTTTTATTTTTACCTAAATCACCTAAGTTTAAGAAATTTTCCATCATACAATATAAACTTTCCTTCTCTTCCAATTTCGGATTTAAATATTCCATTTATAAAGTTAGTAATCTTCGATAATATAATCAATTTTATATTTTTATTTTATTATTTTATTTTTTAATCTCTCTTGGAATTAAAAAAAGAGTTAATAAGATAAACCAAAGTAAGTGTGGGTTATAAAAATCTTTTAAAAAATCATATATATAAAAAAATTGAATTTAAAAAATCTAAAATAGATAATCGGTACTCTAGATTAAGGTTTGGGTGTACAAGTACGGCGACCGTAAGATCTAAGGATCCCAAGGCACGTGCGGCTATTCATGCATTGCAGCCATGAGTATGTATGCACCCTTCAGGGGCGGCATGTACTTATTGGTGTTGATCGTTGTAGGATAGTTTGGGGAGAGTGGGTCAATTGAGACCATATCAAACATTTGGATTTCCCCCCATCGGAACAGGCACACCCTCGTTCAATCGGCATACTCAAAAGGTATAGATCGAAGAAATCCCAGTGGTAGCGGTTCTACCTAAACCAGGCGGCTAATGACCTAACCTGACCCTATCTGTAACAAGGTAGGGTGCGAAAGCATAATCACATTCCTAAAACAACACAAAAAAGAATTAGACCAGACGGTCGAGTTAACATAAACATACAACATGCAAACGACGCTCATAACAGGTATTCTATGCCTCCGATTGAGTGTACGCGTTCGTCGAATGGTTCATTCACTTCATTGCCTAACATTGCTGATGTAGCAAAGTCAATGAAAACAGAATTGAATTTTATTCTACATTATTTCCAATACGATATTGGGTGTGAGGTAGATTGCGAAAAACCAGTCAAGACATTGCGAGGTATCCACGATACGGAACAACTTCAATGTACTTTAGACAAGTTCGTAAAAAAATTCGTCATTTGTATGCATCCAACATGCGAAGATGTTGGAACAACATTAAGAATTTCCGGCAAAGGAAAAAGAGAAAATGTTGTAATGCGGTGTAGTGCTTGTGGAACAAGCAGTTCCATAGTTCCGACGAACAGAGCAGACACGCGCATGTGTTCTTATATCAAGAAAAATTTGCCGAAAAAAGAGAAATCGCAAAAGTCAAAGACTGCGAAAGGTTCTCTTCCTATGAAAGGATCTCCTGAAGAATTTCCCAACGACGGGTCATCTTCGGACGAAGAGTTTTCGACAGATACCAGTCCTGAAGCAGTTGCTAAGAGAGCAGCCGCAGAAGGAATAGGATTGGTTGCTGGGATAGTTGCTTGCGCAGAGCAAGAACTTCCACAGTCTGATAGACTTGAATTGTTTTACAAGTTCGTAACTAAAAACAAATCAAGTTCTCACGTAAAAAAGATTGTTGCAGAGGCAACAAGATTAAATTGCGGGAGTAAGGCAGTTTTGGTACTGATGGATATTTTCTGTATAAGCAATACAGAATTCTACACAAATCCAACTTTAGTACTGGAAGGACAGACAGAGTTATTGTTGTGTTTTCTGAAAGGAAATCAAGAAATACAACAAAATCTTCTTAGCCGTTTGGAGAAGTTATGCAACACGAAAGAATCCCTCATTGCGAAATTTCTCCGTATTGTAGTAACACTTTCCGGCAATCATCTCATAGATAAAGAGGTTATTTTGAAATGGTATTCGACAAAACCGGAAGGTTCTGTCGGAGTACGGATTCGAAAGAACACTTCGTCGTTCATTGAATGGTTAGAAGAAGATGAGGAAGACTCAGAAGAAGAAGAAGAAGACGACACAGTAGTATTCTCTTCCGAACATATAGAAACCGTGAAATCACCGGTTCAGAAAAAAACGCCCGAAGACACTCTCGAAGATTCATTCATTGATGATTTGTAGAACGTAAGTCCGATTGCTATGACATAGCAATTGTAATTGGGAAACCCGTCAAGGACGAGGGAAATATGAATAATTTTTCTTTTTATATTTGTTATTTTTCTTGAAGATTTAAAATAGTAAATATTTTTTTAATTATAAATATATTATAAAATTGAATATATATTTTTATATTCTATAAATTAAATGATTCATATAGAAATACCATTTAGTTTTTCAGATAAATACTTTCAATTGAAAAGTATTTATGATAATATTAGTTCTCAAGTCATTACAAATCAAGGTATAATACATGTAGATAATTATTTGTTTAATAATTATCTAGGTGATATTACTAAGGGGATAAAATGGACTTGGGCAATAGATAAAAATTCATTTAGTTTATTTGAAGAAGCAATAGAAGAGATAAGACCTATTATGAATGACTATTTTCATAATGATTTTATATTAAGAGGTTGTAGTTTTATTACTCTTTTTGAAAAAGAAGTTTCTAATTCAGACTTTCATTTTGATATAACTAGTCATTATGATAAAAAAGAAATAACAAATACATTAACACTTATATTTCCTTTATATATTGAAGAAGATATGGGAAATTTAGAATATAAAGATATTTTAAAAGAAACAAAAGTATATAAATATAAAAAAGATAAGGTATTTGTGTGGGATGCTTGTAAATTAGAACATAGAACACAACCATATTGTTTAGGGGAAAGAAAAAAAAGAGTATTAGTTTCAATGAATTTTTCTACTAAAGAAGAATGGGCAGTAGTTAGTGTTAATAATAGTCTAAAATGTCAAGGGAATTTATTCTAATTTATAACTTGGTTTCCCGTGTTTTAAACCTACTTCCTTATATTTTTTTCCAATAAGATTTTCGTGAACATTATTTTTATCTCTACCTCTGGTATTTTGTATACTAGGTATAATTGTTTTTTTTTTACCTAAATGAACTTTTTTAAAAGTCGTATATACTTCACCAATTACAGGCATAACATATAGTTGAAATGACTGTAAAAAATATGATAAGAAAAAATTATTCTTTTTTTGTTTTTGTAATTCCAATTTTTGTTGTCTTACCATTTGTTTTAATGTAATCGAAGCACATACATCAGTTTCTCCAAAACTTGAACTTACAATAGTAGAACCTTGTCTCCCCCCTTCATTAAATTTAGGAAAATATTTAAAAAATAAACTTATTTGTTTATAATTAAAATAAAATATGAATAAGGTTGTATTTCCGATATCTATTGCTTTTACTAAATATATTTTATGACCATTCGCACTTCTTGGAGCTAATTCAAGTAGTTTAGGTTTTTCTCTTGTTCTATAATAACCATTTTTATTATATACAGAAGTTCCACTTTCATCGTTTATTTCTTCTAATGCTCCTTCCAATTCTGTTTGAATCGATTTTTTACTACCTCCAAAAGAACCCCATTTTCCAAAATATCTTGGATTTGTTCCCGCTGCTCCCTTATTTGGACCACTTTTAATTCTCGAATTATCTGGAACTTTTCTAGCAATAGTAAAATATGTCTGTCTGTCAGAAGGATCAATAGTAAAAATAATTGAGGCAGTTTTATTATTTTTATTTCTACCAGCTAAAACTTCAAGAGTTATATTGTCACCTTTCATATATTATTTACAAATATTATTTTATTTATTATAAATAGTATTATTAATAAACTTAATTTACTTTCAATACCTATCTCTAAACATTTTTTATGTTTCATATTAACATAAGTCATTGAATCTTTTCTATCACCTACTATAATAACTACTAAACAAGGAATAATATTATTTTTTTTAAATTTATTATTTCTTTACTTAATTCTTGATATATTTTTTCGGAAACTTCTTTGCCGGCAATTATTTTCATTTATACTTTTATATATAAAAATTTTTAAATTAAAATATTGAATTAATATATATATATGACCAAAAAAAATAGCAAAAAAGTAATTAAAAATAATAAATCTAAAAATAATAAAAATAATAAAAATAATAAATCTGGAATTATTAGAATATTAGAGTGCGGTAAAAAGAAATGTTCGAAGGTTAAAAATACTAAATCTTGTATGAAAAAACATTGTTTAAAATTAATAAAGAAAACACCATTAAAAAATATGAAAAATAAAAGAAATAAAATACAAAAACTTAGAGAAAAAACTAAAAAATGTACTATAAAACATTGTAAAAAATATTTTTTAGATAGACCTAAATTATCTTCTTGTCTAAAAAGTAAATGTAAAAAAAATATTCAAGAATTAAAGAAAGTAATATTGGAATAAATACATATTAATAAATAACAGTTTGCGCCCATTCATAATGTAATAATATGGATAATGGTGCGAATATATGGAATAATCCGGTTCCATATTTAAAATTCATTAAATAATCTTTAATTTTAAAATAAAATCCAAAAAGAATTGATATATTACCTAAATAATATAAATATTCATTACCTGTATTTTTATATTTTAAACATAACAATACACACATTATATTTTCTAAAATAAATAATATTACAAATCTGGCATTATTTATAAAATAATATCTAAATACACCATATAACACTATAAATATATTTAAGTAATTTGTATATTCTTTATAAACTAATGAAATATAAAATAATGATAAATATAAGAGATGAATTTCCATAAATAGATTATCAAATTTCCTAATTATTTTTTTACCAGTAGACCACCATAAAATACTAAATAAACCCAATATATTCATTATATTTCCTAACCATATTGAACTTATTTTATTATATGTGGTATTACTTTTTAAAATTATATAACAACCTATATTTAAAAGGAATGAACTAGAATATGTATTAATTGGATATTTGATTAATTCATTGTTCATTCTTTTTTCAGAAGAAGACATTAATTTAATAGTATAATCTTTAAAATTTATATCCCATATTTTTTGTGTATTATAAAATTTACTTAATTGGTAAATAAAAAATGGTATAATTATTGTTCCTATTATAAAAGAATATAAAATATTATATAAATTTATATCGTATAAATTAATAGTATTTCTATTTATACTTGTTTGATTTGTGTAATGTTTAATAGTAGTTAGTTGAATATAATTCAAAAATAAATAAAAAAACATAATGTAAATAAAAAAATTTAGATTATTTATATTTTTATATCCAAATCTACTATACATTTTTTTTATTACTTGTACTGACTCCAAATTATCATTCATAAATATTTATATAAAAATAAATTTAAATAATATTAATTTTGTTTAAATTATTTAATAGGTGTTTCGATTAATTTTATCTTTTTATTTTTCATTTTTTGTTGGTGTCTTGCTTTTTTAATACATTCACAATACGTCCATTGATTTAAATTATTTATTAAATAACAACTTCTGCTACAAATCCTATTATATGTATGTCCCGTAGGAGAATGTTTTTGTTTTATAGGTATAATCGGTTTTTTAAAATTTTTAAGTTTTTTAAGTTTTATTATTTCCATAATAAAATATTATTTGTATTTATTTTTAAATATTGATTATATGATTAATTATTTATGACATAAAGAAATTGATTAATAAAATTGATTAAAATAAAAATAATTAAAATAAATGTTATTATGTCTTCATACAAGGAAACAAGTATATCTTTATCATACGCTACTTTAATACAACAAAGTAGCACATATGGATTAAAAACAGTTATTAAAAATCAATACGTTCACGGAAAACCTATTTACAAAACATTCAAAAATTTATATAATAATAATGATCCTCTAAGATTTTGTAGGGGCATCATACCTACTATTACAAAAGCAATAATAGGAAGAAATTCGGATATTTTATTTCATAAGTTTTATTCTGATAAATTTAATTTAAATAAAGAACATAATGCTTTAATTAGTGGGTTATCAAGTAGTATAGTTAAAGTAAGTTTTATACCATTAGATACAATAAGTAATTTATATCAAGTTCAAGGTAAAAAAGCAAAAGATATTATTAAAAAACAATATAAAAATGAAAATTATTTCTTTTATAGAGGAACAACTGCTTATATGACTTTATCTGGAATAGGTTCTAGTATGTGGTTATATACATATTCATATTTAAATGATATAGAATTACATAAAAATAAAAATATCAATAATGCCTTAATTGGAGTATCAGCGTCTATAATGTCGGATATAGTGGTAAATCCTATCCGTATTTTAAAAACTTATAAACAAAGTAGTATTGATTATATTAGTTACAAAGATATTATCAAAAAAATTACTCTATCAGATAAGAATTTTATAAAATCGTATTTTCGTGGTTATGGATTGAGAATGGGGTTAAATGCTTTTAATAGTGGAATGTTTATGGTTTTATGGAAACAGTTTGAATAAGCTTTGGTTAAGCTTTTATAAAAACTTTTACATATTATTCCATAATATTAGGTCAACATCCTTTTTAATTTTCATCCATAATTTAGTATCTTGTGAATCATATAATTCTCTAAACCTTTTATATGTTTTATTAACAAAATTTGAGAATTGTTCTGGTGTATTATCATAATGAATATCTATTTCATAATTAGTGTTATCAATGATTTCATTAATTATTTCATCTTTATTAACATATTCCCATCCATTTTTCTTATGAATTTGGAGTATATTTTCTTTTCTATTTATTAATTTCAAAGTTCTATTTTCTGGATATTTTTTACTAAAATAAATCATTTTCATTGCTCGTGGTATCATAGTAAATGGACCTTTAATCATTTTATTTTTTACTTTATCAGTTAACATTGATAAATCTTCCTTACCATAATAATTTAATTCAATATTATTATTAGTATTATTCTGGATATTCTGGATATTCGCATTAATCGTAGTCTTATTTCCAACCTTTTCTATTAATTTACTTATCTGCTGCGATTGCGTTTCAATTAAATCCTTATACAATTGCTCTTCCTTTTCTATGTCCTTTTTTATTTTACAGTATTGCCTGGAGTGCCTTAACATAATATGTCTGGTCTTAAAATCCTTATCACAATAATCACAAGGAATACGTTCATTGGTATTTGATTCTTCTAAATTAAAAATATTTTTTGTGTTCTTTTTGTGTTCTTTTGTGTTCTTTTTGTGTTCTTTTAATTTGGATTTTGTGTTCTTTTTGTGTTCTTTTGTGTTCTTTTTTTTCAATCCAATCAGTTTTTCTTCTTCGTTACCATACTTTATCATATTATCTATATGTTTATTCGTTTCTTGGTGTCTAATATGGTGTGGTTTAATATTTGTTGTATAATCACATAATTCACATTCATAAGATACCATTTTCTATAATATATAACAAGAAAATATTTTTTTAAATAAAAAATATACCTTTTTTATACTTTTTTTATACTTTTATACTTTTTATATACTTTTTTACTTAACATTTTTTTAGTATGTTTTTTTATGTATCATTTATATAATAATTATAAACCATAATATTTATTTTATAAAATATTTTTATAAGAAAAATAAAAATATACTTTTTTTTTAAGGTTTTTTGTGTTCTTTTCTGAGGGGGGGGGGGGGGAATAAAAAAAAATTTTTTAAAAAAAAAAAAAAAAATTTTTTTTTTTTTTACTATAAAAACTACTTAAAGGATCATGATTTATAGAATCCAAAGTTTCCTTATAAAAAGGGATCCAAGGATATAAACCGGATTGATGAG
>Ga0206131_10001950_pt1 | contig 25784 bp, 25 predicted proteins | sample Helgoland_Spring_FD_148636 | JGI IMG/M metagenome (GOLD analysis project Ga0206131, IMG submission 148636) | Pelagic subsurface seawater microbial communities from Kabeltonne, Helgoland, North Sea - Helgoland_Spring_Bloom_20160517_1 | ecosystem: Environmental > Aquatic > Marine > Epipelagic ...
TCGCTACAATATTGGTACGAGAAAACAGGTCGGATGATCACCCTTGAGTATCTTATATGGAAAGGGATTAACGACCGTGAAGTAGACCGTCAAGCACTTGTGAATTTTGCAAAGCAAATACCCTGTAAGGTTAATATTATAACCTATAATGCCATTGATGAAGAGTATTTTGTTCAGGCGGGATGGGCGGCTGTAAAGGCCTATATTGATGTCCTCGAAAAAAACAGGATATCTGTAACGGTGCGAAGATCACGTGGCGACGACATTGATGCAGCATGCGGCCAACTGGCTAATAAATCTTAATATCGCTGAACTCTAGTTCTTTTGGAGGCTTTTATTACCTTTGACCATCTATAATGACCCTCTGCCTTGAAAATCGTTGAACAAATCAAAGATCCTATTGCATTGGAAATGGCTCGATTCGAAGAGAAGTTCAGAGCGGCCATGTCCAGTAAAGTAGCACTACTCAATCGCATCACCTATTATGTTGTTAATCGAAAAGGGAAACAAATGCGACCTATGTTTGTTTTTCTCTCAGCTAAAATGCTCGGTGGTGGAAAAGTAAACGAACGTACTTATCGAGGTGCCTCTGTTATTGAACTGATCCACACAGCAACCTTAGTTCATGATGATGTGGTTGACGATAGCAACCGTAGACGAGGTTTTTTTTCGGTTAACTCCCTTTGGAAAAATAAGATTGCTGTTTTAGTTGGAGATTACCTCTTATCTAAAGGATTGTTGCTTTGTATTGATCATGATGATTTTGATTTACTTAAAATTATTTCAATAGCTGTTCGAGAAATGAGTGAAGGTGAGTTACTGCAAATTGAAAAAGCCCGAACACTAGATATCACAGAAGAGGTCTATTTTGAAATTATCAGACAAAAAACAGCAACATTAATTGCAGCATGTTGTAGTTTGGGGGCAGCATCAGTTGCTTCCAATTCCGACGAAGTAGAACGAATGAGACGCTTTGGAGAACTCATCGGCATGGCGTTTCAAATCAAAGATGATTTGTTCGATTATACCGACGGTCCCATTGGAAAGCCAGTAGGCATTGACATTAAAGAACGTAAAATGACCCTGCCATTTATCTACACCTTAAACAATTGCAGGAAATCGGATCGAGATTGGATGATCAATTCAATTAAAAATCACAATCGTGACAAAACTAGAGTCAAAGAAGTTATTGATTTTGTTCAAAAACATGGCGGCTTGGCTTATGCTACTCAAAAAATGTTAGCGTTAAAAGATGAGGCACTTGACTTGCTCAAGTTATATCCAGACACCTCTTATCGCAAAGCTTTAGAGCAATTGGTGGTTTTTGTTATTGAGCGAAAGAAGTAAGTTTTAGTTGGATTGAAGCCGTTCCAAAGCGTTTGTGGCACTGACATTTTCGGGATCTAATTTTAGAATTTTTTGATAAGCTTTTTTGGCGGCATCAGGATTATTGGCCTTTTCTTCTGCTATGGCCAGCATTTGATTGGTAAAGACTTCATTAGGAAAAAACGAGGCGTTCAAGGAAAAAGCCATGAGAGCCTTGTCAATCATATTAGCACTTAAATACACATTGCCTAAGGTATTTAACTCGTATATGTTGGTGATCCAAGGCATCATTTTTTGATAGTGGGCGTAAAGATTGGTCATGACGTCTTCTGTACCTCGTTCATCGATTTGAGCCATTAAATAGTTGGCGGCGCGGTAATTGGGTATGGAAGGATAACCAAAGGCAACCTGAGCCACATCAGTCAGTAAGTCATTTTTTGGTGTTTCTACAATTCGGCCAACCTCTTGCCCATATTTCATAAATTGAAATACTGGTACACGATGAATTCTCTGCCCTTCTTCTTCACTATTGGGTCCTTGTTTGTAAAGTTCGGAACGGCCATCCAGTGCAATAAGTTGTAATTGTGATCGGTCTAATCCCAATTCATCCCACAATTTGATGAACTGAGGCACCCATTCTTGACTATCAACGCACCAAGTACCCAGATAAATGGTCACTTCAAACGCTCTTAATTTGGATATTACGTCATCATATTGACCACTTGGCAAATGAAACTTTTTAGTATTATTATGAAACCACTGGTTGTATGGTAATTGTGCCTCAATTTGTTTGATATCAATAGGGCCTAAAAGATGTGATTCCCCTCCATCATCTGTATACGATTGGCCGTTGACAAATATGTAAGATGCAAAAAAGCAACAACATAGTAGAAGGTATTTAAGCATATCATGAAGATTTGGATTATGAAATTACAAAAAACATCAGAATTGAAACAGTTGCAGAATGATTTTAACATTTCAGGTAAATTGTATTATTTTTAAAGTCTTATTCAAATGACCTTGATTTCAAGACAAACTATAGATGCCGTTTTTGAAGCTTCACGTGTAGAGGAGGTTATTGGTGATTTTGTCCAACTGAAAAAATCAGGGAGTAATTTCAAAGGATTAAGTCCATTTACGGACGAACGTTCACCCAGTTTTATGGTATCACCAGTTAAGCAAATTTGGAAAGATTTTTCGAGTGGTAAAGGTGGTACTGCGGTGTCATTTTTGATGGAACACGAGCACTTTACCTATCCAGAAGCGATTCGCTATTTGGCTAAAAAATACAACATTGAAATAGAAGAGACTGAGCAAACGGATGAAGAGAAAGCAGCTGTCGATGTTCGCGAGAGTATGTTTTTGGTCAATACCTTTGCGGCAGAATATTTTGAAAAAAAATTAAATAAAAGTGAAGAAGGTCGCACCATAGCCTTGAGTTATTTCATTGAACGAGGCTTTACACCCGAAACCATTAAAGTCTTTCAGTTAGGCTATTCGCCAGATACTTGGCAGGCTTTTACAGACAAAGCTTTAGACAAAGGTTATAAGCTCGAATTTTTGGAACAGACGGGCTTAACCATCATCAAAGAGGATAAAAAATTTGATCGTTTTAAGGGTAGGGTAATGTTTCCCATTCATAGTTTGTCGGGACGTGTTTTAGGCTTTGGAGGACGTATTTTGGGCAATTCAAAAAGTGCTGCAAAATACCTTAATTCACCAGAAAGTGCGGTTTACTCAAAAAGTAAAGTGCTGTATGGTATCTATTTTGCCAAGCAACAAATTGCCAAGGAAGACAATTGTTATTTGGTTGAAGGTTATACAGATGTCATTCAAATGCACCAACGCGGTATCACTAACGTTGTGGCCTCATCTGGTACTGCATTGACCCCAGACCAAATTCGATTGATCAATAGATTAACTAATAATATAACGGTTTTATTCGATGGTGATGCTGCGGGAGCCCGAGCAGCGATGCGTGGCATTGATTTGATTTTAGAACAAGGAATGAATGTTAAAGTTTGCAGTTTCCCAGATGGCGAAGATCCTGATAGTTTTGCTAAAAAGCATCCTAAAGCAGTGATCGAGACCTACCTTCAAGAAAACGCCAAAGATTTCATCACATACAAAGCAAATTTGCTGGTTGCTGAAGCGCAAAATGATCCAGTTAAAAAAGCTGCCACTATAAATGATATGGTAAACAGTATTTCAAAAATTCCTAATGATATTCAGCGCGAAGTTTATATTCGGTCATGCGCACATATCATGGATATTGGTGAAGCGGTACTGTTTAGCACTCTTGCTCAATTGACTCAACGTCAAATCAAAGATGCCAAAGAGGCTTATAAAGACCCTCAAAAACCATTTGCAGTGGTTACTCACAAGCCCAAAGCAGCAAAGGTTGACATTCAATTTGAGTTGGAACGTAAGATCATCGAGTTGTTATTACTTTATGGGAATCAAGAGGCGGAATTTGAGGACTTAATCCTAAAGGAATCAGATTTTGGGGAACTTGTTTTGGAACCCGTAAAACAGCAATCGAAGGTCTTTGAAAAAATATTTCTTGATTTGCAGGAGGATGAAATGGTTTTTACAAATGAGCAGTTTAAAGGCCTATATTTTACCATCATTGATGCGCTCAATCAAAATCCAACTGATTTGCCACAGCAATTGGTCAGCAGGGTGCCTACGGAAATGGCTGAAATCATGACGAGTATAATGATGGATCACGAGCGTTATCATTTGCATGATTGGGAACGAAAAAATATATTTCCAACAGGAAAGGACGGTAAAATTGGTCAATTAGTCAATGAAACCATCTTGAGCTTGCGTTGTTTTTTAATAGACCTAAAGGTGGCAGAGTTTCAGTCTAAAACCAATGATTCAAATGAGGATCATAAAGATATTTTGGAAGATGTTATGAATTATTCGAATCTCAAAAGACTATTGTCCCGAAAACTCAATCGTGTTTTATGAGTTGCTGATACCCATAGCCTCGGCAAGTTTAATTAGTGCGACTGTATTGTTGGCACCCAATTTTTTCATCAATCGACTTTTATAAGTTCCAACAGTTTTATCATTGATCTCCAATGCGTTCGCAATGGACTTGTTAGTCATACCTTGGTAAATAAATTGCATGACTTCCATTTCTCGATTGGAGAGCATCTTGGTGTTAGAATTTAATTCCCCTTGATCATTAAAAGTTAGGAATTTGGCCAAAGCAGCACTGATATATATTTCATTATTATGTACTTTTCTTATGATAGTAGGAATCACTTTTGGAACAGCTGATTTATTCATAAAACCTGATGCCCCAGCTCTAATAATATTCAGAGCATAAATCGCCTCTGGTTTTGAGGATAGCGCCAGTATTTTAACACGTCTGTGGCTCTTTTGTATGCGTTTAATCATTTTTAGACTATTGATATTGGCCATTTCTAAATCCAAAATCAATACATCAGGTGTTGTTGATTTGATTAAATCAAACAACTGTGTTTGATTGGGCGCTAGACCGACAATAGATATATCATTTGTTTCTGAAAGTAACTTGTCGAAGCCTAAAGAAATGATTGGAAATTGAGTGGCTAGCAGTAATTTAATCCCCATTATTAAATCTTGAATTCGACTGGAATTTGACAAACGGGGATAGGTATCATTTTGTGTTGGTTTCTCATTTGAAAGGAAGTATAGATCGACATCACTTCTTTTTGTCTCCCATTGAAATCATCTGCGGTATGTCCTATTTTACTGGCTTGCATCGCCCATTCTAATTCGTCGTAATTGGCTCCAATTTGATCCTCATCAGTGCGTGCGTCTCCAAACAGTCCATCACTTGGAGCCGCTTCAAGAATTGCCCGAGGAACATTTAAAAAACGACCCAATTGAAACACTTCTGATTTCAGTAAATCTGCAATTGGACTGACGTCTACTCCTCCGTCACCATATTTAGTGTAAAACCCAACACCAAAATCTTCAACTTTGTTTCCAGTTCCAGCCACCAAAAGACCATTTAGAGTCGCATAATAATATAAAGTAGTCATGCGAAGTCGTGCTCTTGAATTGGCCAAAGAAAAAGCCATCGAATCATCCTTTGGGTCAGCCTTATTACTTGCCACAAAAGCCTCAAAAACAGGTGTTAAATCAATTCTTATTGCTTTGAAATTATCAAAATCTATTTCAAGTTTTGCTTGCATACTCTGTGCACGGGAGACATGATCAAGATGCTGATGTATTGGCATTTCAATCCCATAAATTTCCAAACCAGTTCTTGCGCATAGGCTGGCAGTAACCGCAGAATCAATACCACCAGACACGCCTACAACAAACCCTTTGACTTTGGCGTTTAAGGCATATTCCTTTAACCAAGTAATGATATGATTTGAAACGAGATGTGGTTCTTTGAGCATTTTAAAAAAGTTTAAAGATAACTTTAGGAATTGTTCTGACTAAAGAATCTTATTTTTGTGCTAAGTTAATGGTTTTATCAAGTTGAAAAAAATGCAATTTATATTGAGATGCAGTGCAATGTATTCATTAGTTCTTGGTTTTACGATATTTATATTGTCTTGTGAAGCCGATAAACTTGAAAAGGAAATTGCATCGATTCCTGTTGATTTTGAGTTCATTCGATTTGATTTAGAATTTGCCAACACATCGCTAGACAGTTTAAATCATATCAAAAAGAAATATCCTTATTTTTTTCCATCCTCAGTCCCAGATAGTATTTGGAAGTCAAAGATGAACGATAGTTTACAACAGCAGCTTCAATTTGAGGTCGCTAAGGTTTTTCCAGAAAATGACGATTTGCAGTTTGAGATAAAACATAGATTTCAAGCTATAAAGTATTACTTTCCGGATTTTATTGTTCCTAAAACAGTATTAACAACAACTTCGGATGTTGAGTACCACTATAAGGTAATCTTGACGGACACGTTAGTTATTTTATCGTTAGATACATTTTTAGGATCAGACCATGATTTGTACAGGGGTGTTTATGATTATATTAAAGTTGGAATGACTCCAGACCATATTGGACCTGAATTGGCGATCGCTTTTTTAGACAATCATATGATACACATCAATCGTCCTACGCTAATTGAAGCAATGATTCAAGAGGGTCAAAAATTGTATGCTGCTCAAAAATTGTGTTCCTCAGCCAGCGAAGCACTTCTTCTACATTATACCGAAGATGAATATCTCTGGGCGCAATCCAATGCGCGCTTTGTTTGGGAATATTTGATAGCCAACGACTATTTGTTTTCAACACAACCTCAATTATTTAACCGCTTTATCGCCCCTGCACCATTTTCCAAATTTTATATGGACATTGATCAAGAAACCCCAGGCGCCTTAGGTGTTTTTGTGGGACTTCAAATTGTTAAAACTTATATGGAAAGAATTGATGTAGATTTGAACACACTTTTGAACACACGCCCTGAAGTTATTTTTAATGCAGCTAAATACAAACCTTAATATCATATTATGACAACTTCTAAAATTGAATTATTAGTCGAATTGGACGAGAACCGTGTGCCAGAAAAATTATCTTGGAATGCTAAAGAGGGCGGGGTCAATGATGCTGAGGCAAAAGCCTTTTTGTTATCCGTTTGGGATCATGAGACTAAAAACGCATTACGCATTGATTTATGGACTAAAGACATGCCAGTTGATGATATGAAAATGTTTTTTTATCAAACCTTATTGGCTATGAGTGATACTTTTATGCGTGCAACTCAAGACGAAAAAATGAGTGAAACGATGAAAGATTTTTGTGTGTATTTTGCTGAAAAATTGCAGCTAAAAAATTAAATATCCTTCACCACTCATTGAGACGGTTTGAATCTAGCTTAAGAAATATAAATAGTAAAATAGTAAATCCCCAAAGGGAAGATCCACCATAGCTAAAAAAGGGTAGGGGAATACCTATTGTTGGAAATAGACCAATGACCATTCCAATATTAATAGCAAAATGAGTAAATAATACTGCCGCTACACCCATCCCATAAATGCGACTAAAAGGGTTCTTTTGAAGATTGGCGAGATACAAAATGCGTAATAATAGGACCACGAATAAAATGACAACCAAACTACTTCCTAAAAACCCCCATTCTTCTCCAACTGTACTGAAAATATAATCTGTATGTTGTTCTGGCACAAAATTACCTATGGTTCGCGTGCCTTGTAAATACCCTTTTCCTCCGAATCCTCCTGAACTGATAGCTTTTTGCGATTCATTCAAATTATAGAGTATGGTTTTGCGAAGGGCCGCCAGTTTTTCAGGGTCGTCTTCAAAACCAAGCCATAAGTTTAGACGATCTCTCTGATGGGGTTGAAGAATATTGTCGTAAAAATATTGGACGAATTTTGAAACAAAAACAGAGCCTAAAATAGCTAAGAATCGCCAAAGCCGAAATTTGTATTTGTTTTTAGTAAAAAGCGGTTGAAGTAATAGAATGAGTGTGGCAAATACCATTGCCAGAATTACGCCAAGCTTAACAGCTATCAATGCTAAAGCGGTTAAGAAAATAAGTATATATAGGTGAATGTTAGGCAATCCCTCTCTGTAAATTACAAAAAAGAAACTCAGAAAGACAAGGGTGCTTCCAGCATCATTTTGCAAAAGAATCAATATAGATGGAATCATCACTAATACGATTGCAATCATTTGATCTTTAGGCCTAGTGATATTGGTTTGTAAATCACTCAGATATTTGGCAATAGCAAGACAAACCGCTATTTTGACAAATTCGCTGGGCTGCAATGTAAAACTCCCAATAGCATACCAAGATGTAGCCCCGTTGATCTCCTTTCCAAACACAAATAACCCAAGGAGCAACACTATCGCCCCAAGGTAAACAATACTCGCAAACCGCTCGTAAAATTTAGCGTCAATGGCAAAAATAACACCAGCCATAACCAAAGAGAACCCTATAAAAACAAGTTGCTTGCCATATGGTTGCGACAAATCAAATGCTTCCCCTATCTGACTGCCAATAGTAGCTGCATAGATGTTCATCCATCCGAATCCAACCAATAAAAGATAAATTACTATTGAAAAGAAGTCTAATTTGTTTTTATGCTGCCTGGCTAATCTCATTTATTGGTTGATTTTAAAAGGCTTACCACTAATGGGCTTGTGATACTCATCCTCTAAACTCTTCTTGAGTACTAGAGCTTCCATGGCTTTAAGGGTTACGTTTCCTTTGATATATTTTTCAATCATTAGACTCGAAATACGACCTGCCCAGCGCGCCCCGTAGTATCCATTCTCTACAAAAACAGCAATGGCAATTTGCGGATCTTCTTTTGGCGCAAATGCCATAAAAATTGAGTGATCCGTCAATTGTGTTCTTACACCATTTATTTTTGTATAATTTTCAGCAGTTCCTGTTTTTCCGCAAATCTCAATACCAGGAACATTGAGAAAATAGGCCGTACCAGACGTAAAAACTTCGGCCATACCATCTATGACAGGATCAAAATATTTAGGGTCAATAGATGTTTTTTGTTGTACCAAAAATTCTGGATCTATAGCATAGTGATCGTCTGGTTTTAAAATATGAGGTTTATAATAGTGACCTCTATTGGCAATGGCTGCTGCCCAATTGGCCATTTGTATTGGGGTTGCTAATATTTCCCCTTGGCCTATGGCATTGGAAAGATTGGTTGTTGCGCCCCATCGAAAATTTGGATACGTCTTGTTGTAGTAATCCCCGTCAGGAATTAATCCTTTCTTACCGATGGGCAGATCATAGCCTAAAAAGTTTCCCAAACCAAAACTTTTGATATGACCACTCCAGACATTCATGCCATCTGCTGCATTAGGGTATTTTTCAATCGTTTTTCTATAAAGATCCGCAAAGTAGGAATTACATGAATTGGCAATGGCGGACTTTAAATTTCTTTTACCACCTCCACAGTGGCATATCATCCTTCTATTATTACGCCCGTAGTAGTATGCGCCTGAACAAATAATGACTTGATTGGGATCATATACCCCTTCTTGTAATCCTGCCAAGCCTGTAAGGGTTTTAAAGGGTGATCCTGGTGGGAACATTTGTAAAAGTCCACGATCAAATAATGGCCTATTTACAGTATCTTTATTAAGAGCGCTATAGTTTATAGAACGCTCACGCCCAACAAGCAAACTCGGTTTATAACTTGGTGCTGACACCAGTGTCAACACCTCTCCTGTTTTTGGATCAATAGCTACTATCCCACCACGTTTGTTAACCATTAGTTGCTCTCCATAGGCTTGAAGATCAATGTCAATTGTAATGGTTAAATCCTTACCAGGCAATGGCAAAGTGTCGTAAAGACCATTTTTAACGGGCCCAATATTTCTATTGAATCGATCTTTTTGAATATAATTAACCCCTTTTCGACCGCGAAGCAGTTTTTCATAAGATTTCTCAATACCCTGTTTGCCAATTAAATCACCTAAATGATAGTAAGAATCTTCATTTAGAACAGCATTATTAACTTGGGCAATATAACCTAAAACATTAGATGCATACTCGGTTTTGTAGTCTCGAGTGTCACGTTTTTGAATATAAAATCCAGAGTATTTATGCAATTGCTCCGCAAGTTTTGCGTAATCTTCTTTTGCTAATTGGGCAAGAAATACTGATGGTAGGCGAGGAGAATACCGCCGCGCTTTTTCCAGTGTAGTGAAAAATTTATGTTTTTCGATTTTAAGAAGTTGACAAAATTCGATGGTATCCATCTCGGTGACTTCTCTAGGTATAACCATTACGTCATACGAGGCTTCGTTTGCTACGAGTAAAACACCATTGCGATCGTAAATATAACCTCTCTTAGGATAGTTAAATTCTTTACGAACAGCATTATCGTTTTCAATGTCGTAAGATTCATTTGAATAGATTTGAAGTACAAATAACTTGCTAATATAAAGAAGTCCTGTACCAAGTATTAACACACCTAATATATACTTACGAATCATGTTTTGTATTTAAACAAAATGAGTAAAATTATACTTATAAAAAAGGTCACAGCACTGGTCAACAAAGCAAACCATAAAGAAAGTAAGAAATGAGAAAAGGAAAAGCGTTCTAATGCAATTACTACAAAATTGTGTATCAAAATAAGAGTAAAAACGTAGGTCATTTTTCTCAAAAAATCAGTGAAATCAAATTTTATAGACATATAATCATAGGCTACCCCAAATATTATTTTGAGAAATGTAGGGCGTAGGAATGCCACAGTGACGCATGCCGTAGCATGGATGCCTCCTGTGTCCATGAACAAATCTAACACTAACCCTATCAAAAACGAGATGATTAAAAACTGTTCTTGATTGGTTCTCAATGGGAAAAGCAGAATAAATAAAATGTACACAAATGGATTGATGTACCCAAGGATGCTGACATTGTTAAAAATAAAAATTTGAACTCCGAAGAGAATCAAAAATCTAATTGCTAATATTGGTATAGCGTTATTCATTTGCAGAATTTAGACTATTGATTTCTTCAAGGTCATTGTTTTTTATGACATAGACTGCATTGAGGCTGGTCATGTCATTGATCAATTCAATTTGAATTTTATAATAATTCTGCGAATCATCTAGCTGAAATTTCTTTACCACGCCTACTAATAGCCCTCGTGGAAAGGTTAATGAATTACCGCTGGTTACTATGGTGTCATTGATATTGATAGAGGCTAAGGATGGGACGTCTGCAATCTGAGCATACCTTGGATCAGTACCATCCCATTCAAGAATTCCCAAATGGTTTGTGTTTTTGAGCTGAACACTGATTTTACTGTTGGAGTTTAATATGGATTGAATGCGTGAAAAATTTGAACTTACACGATCAATTATTCCAACGATCCCTTTATTAGTAATAACTCCCATATCTTGTGAAACACCTGTTTTATTGCCGATGTTTATGGTGATGTAGTTTCGCGTAAGATTATAACTGTTTTTAACGGTCTGACCTTGAATAATTGTAAAATCGATTTGCGTTGGATTGATATTTGCTCGCGTTGTATTGAGGAGTTGTTCTTTCAAAAAGGTATTGTCGGCTGTCAACAAGACATTTTCTTTTTTCAGCTGAAAGTAATTCCCTATATTTTGTTGAATGTTGTGAATGTTGCCACTGAGCCAGCTTGCCGAGTGCCAAAATTGATATCGATGATAAGTATTGGTACTCACAGTAATGGCAATGCCTATTATAGATAATGTCAAAAACAAGAAGAAACGTTTGTTTTTGAATAAAAAAATCGAAATCTGGTGCATGCGATTAGGGCTCTATTTGATCAGTACATTCTTATAGCGATACAAGTTTTTTAATGCTATGCCTGTGCCACGAACAACTGCTCTTAATGGATCTTCAGCAATATAAATAGGCAAATCGGTTTTTTGAGAAAGTCGTTTATCTAATCCGCGCAACATTGAGCCTCCTCCTGCCAAATAGACTCCTGTTTTATAAATGTCGGCTGCCAATTCAGGAGGTGTTTGAGAGAGTGTTTCCATTACAGAGTCTTCAATCCTGAGAATAGACTTATCTAGAGCTTTTGCAATTTCACGATAAGATACTTGAGCTTGTTTTGGTTTGCCTGTTAAAAGGTCCCTGCCTTGAACGTTCATGTCCTCAGGAGGCATGTCTAAGTTCTCTGTAGCTGCACCAATAGTAATTTTAATATTTTCTGCAGTTCGTTCTCCTACATATAAATTGTGCTGTGTTCGCATATAATATATAATATCACTAGTGAACACATCTCCAGCTACTTTTACCGATTTGTCACAAACAATCCCCCCTAGAGCGATAACGGCAATTTCAGTTGTTCCACCGCCTATATCCACTACCATATTGCCTTTTGGTTGCATAATATCTATTCCAATTCCAATAGCAGCAGCCATCGGCTCGTGAATCAAATATACCTCTTTGCCGTTTACGCGTTCGGCAGATTCTTTAACGGCTCGCATTTCCACTTCTGTAATTCCAGACGGAATACAAATGACCATTCTTAAAGCAGGCGCAAATAATTTCTTTTTTAAAGTTGGGATACTTTTAATCAACATACTAATCATTTGCTCAGAAGCATCAAAATCAGCAATCACCCCATCTTTCAAAGGACGTATGGTTTTGATGTTTTCGTGAGTTTTACCTTGCATAAGATTGGCCTCTTCTCCCACAGCAATGATTTTGCCAGTAATCCTATCTTTTGCTACAATTGACGGGCAGTCAATGACTACTTTATCGTTGTGAATGATAAGTGTATTAGCTGTACCTAAATCAATAGCTATCTCTTCAACAAAAAAATCAAAAAATCCCATAGTAAATCGTGTGCATCAGTGATGTATGTAAAAGTAATTAAAATAGTCAATGATCTGGAATAAAATTTTCCAAATCAAAAGTTAATTTTTTGAAGATTAATGCTTAAAGTGCCTTGTTCCTGTAAATATCATAGCTATTTTTTTGCTATTACAATAATCGATACTAAGGTTATCTTTGACTGATCCCCCTGGCTGTATTATAGCTTGAACGCCAGCATTATATGCAATTTCAACACAATCAGGAAAAGGAAAAAAGGCGTCACTAGCCATAACGGCACCGTCCAAATTCATTTTAAATGATTGTGCTTTGTGAATGGCTTGACGAAGAGCATCAACCCGACTTGTTTGTCCAGTTCCGCTAGCACAGAGTTGTTGATTCTTCGCTAAAACAATAGTATTGGATTTGGTGTGTTTGCAAATCTTTGATGCAAAAATAAGGTCCTTGATCTGAGATGAGGTGGGCGACACTTTTGTAGCGGTTTCAAACTCGTCTTCCGAATCGGTTTTAAGATCTCTATCCTGAATCAATAATCCATTTAGACAGGTTCTTAACATTTGATTTGGAAAATTTGTTGGCTTTTGCTTTAAAATGATGAGATTTTTCTTTTTTTCCAGAAGCTTAAGCGCTTCGGGCTCAAATGCTGGTGCGATGAGTACTTCACAAAATAACTGAGCGATTTTATGAGCGGTCTTTGCATCAATAGCTTTGTTACTTATGAGCACACCGCCAAAGGCTGATACAGGATCGCCCTCTAAAGCATCAGTATATGCTTCAGACAATGAAGCGCGCGTGGCAATACCGCAAGCATTGTTATGTTTTAAAATGGCGAAGGTAGGATCATCCTTTTGAAATTCGGACATCAATTGTACTGCAGCATCTGTATCAAGGAGGTTGTTATAGCTTAATTGCTTGCCTTGAATTTGATGAAATAGGGCGGACAAGTCGCCTACAAATTGACCATTTTGGTGCGGATTTTCACCATATCGAAGAGGGCTAACGCCTTCTGAACTGTATTTAAAATAGGGCAAATCTACCCCTTCATTCATAAAATTGAAAATGGCAGAGTCGTAATGTGATGATACATGAAAAGCCTTTGCAGCAAAGGACTTACGTTGTTCTAAAGTACTCATACCTTCATCAGAGGCATTTAAAAGATCGAGGAGCTGATCGTAATCATTAACCGAAGGAACGCATAGAATTTCGTTGAAATTTTTAGCAGCAGCGCGAATCAGTGATATGCCGCCAATGTCAATTTTTTCAATGATGTCTGAATGGGTTGCTCCAGAGGCAACTGTTTTTTCAAAAGGATATAGATCGACTAAAACTAAATCAAAGGTGGGAATGTCATATTTATCCAATTCCTCACGATCTTTGCCAAAATCACCACGATGTAGAATCCCTCCAAAAACCTTTGGATGTAATGTTTTAACGCGTCCACCTAAAATTGAAGGATAGGATGTTACTTTTTCAACAGGAACAACTGGAATGCCGAGATCAGAAATATATTTTTCTGTTCCTCCCGTGGAGTATATGATTACACCAAGCTCATTGAGTTTTTTTACAACGGGCTCTAGTCCAGTTTTATCAAATACAGAAATGAGAGCCGAAGTAATTTTTTTATTGATCATAATGTGAAAAAGTGAACAACAAAAGTACCCTTTTTTAGAAAAGAATCACAGTTGATTAAGTCAAAATAAGTCCACTACTTCAATGCTTAATTTTTCTAAAAACAATACATTGTTTTAATTGTAAACGGTTGAGGTATGATAGCCAAGATCGATTGACTCAATATTTTTACTCTTCAGAAAAATGCTCGGAAGGATGGTGTTTTAGGTTGCAAAATATTTCATTAGTCACTTAAAATAAATAAATCGTGAATACAAAATTATTTTTGAAGGTTTTTTCTAATATCATTATTGTGTTTATTCTAGGGGTATTCGTTATATATTTTACATTCCTCGTCTCACCGGATCTGTCTTTAATTCTAGTAAACACCTCATCAGTTCCTTAAATATCTGTAACAATTTAAGTTATTACTCGTCTAACTTTTCCAACCCTAAATCTGTAACTATGAAATTTTCAAAACTGATTATTGCAACAATTTTATTGTGTTGTTTTGGTACAATTAGCCTTCACGCTCAAAATAAGACGTTAATTAAATCCGAATCAAAGGAATATTTAAAAGGTCTGAAAAAGGCAAGTGATAAAGACTTGCTGGATAAAGAAATTAATTTTAATGGAGAAGACATTCCTGTTTACTCTGTTGAAGGTAAAAGAGTAAGAGGGAATGAATTGATGGGACTTATGATGTCTAACCTTTATACTCCTGAATTTTATATTGACAAGGAAAAGGAAATTAAAGCTACTGTTTTACGGTTGGCCTCGGATGAAGAGCGCGATATGATGCAAAAAATGCACGCTCAGATGATGGGTACTAGCGATTCGATAGGGGCAGTCGCCCCAGCTTTTTCAGCCACTGATATTAACGGAAATAAATACTCTCTAAAAAGTCTAAAAGGAAAAATAATAGTCATGAACTTTTGGTTCGTAGAGTGTAAACCTTGTGTTCAAGAAATACCCGATTTAAATAAATTAGTAGAAGATTATAAAAATGAAGATGTGGTTTTTTTAGGTTTTGCGACTAATAAAAAGTCTAAGATTGATTCATTTTTAGAGAAAAATAATTTTTCTTATGACATAATCCCCAATAGTAAAAAGATAGCTACTGATTATCAAGTATCAGGTTACCCAACTCATGTTGTCATAGATAAAAATTCTAAAATCGCCTACTTGACTAGTGGCTTGAGCCCAATAACAATTAATCGTATTGATCAAACTATTAAAAGTCTACTCAAAGAATAGTCATCTTAATTGAAAGTATAGAAAATATAACCAAACAGCACAGGGTCATTTGGTCTTACGTTTTTTTATACTACCATTTAGTTTTCATAACATTGACACCAGCTATTTGCGCAAAGGATCCAAGGCAAAAACCTAAAGCAATTGCGCCACTTCAGTGGCTAATTTTTCTAAAAAAACCACATCATTTTGGTCGAAAGCTGATTTGGTATGAGAATCAATGTCAATTTGTCCAATATTTTTGCCATTCACAAAAATGGGAACCACAATTTCTGATTTCACGGTAATACCACATGAGATATAATTGTCTTGAAGCGATACGTCAGGGACCAAAAAAGTCTCATTACTGAGCGCAACCTGACCGCAAATGCCTTTGCCAAATGGAATGTGAGTATGTTCTGTTGGCTCGCCGCAAAAAACTTTTAAATAAAGCTCGTCTTTATCTTTTTGATGAAAATAAAATCCAGCCCAATCATAGTTTGGAAGCTGATTACACAAGGTATCACAAATCCATTGTAGTTTTTTATCAGTTGGTATTTCTGACTGTTTTAGTGACAAACGGATGTCTTCTAGTAATTTTAAATAGAATGGTTCCAAGACGTATTAATTTTGAGCGAAGTTACTAAATGAAGCTAAGTATTAAATGAGTTTATTGAAAAAGAAATAGGCTTGATTTTTTTCTCTAATTTTAACTCAAAATGTACAAACAGCCATGAAAAGCAAATTTTTAGTTAGCGGTATGACATGCTCGGGATGTGAGTCAACTATAGAAAAATCTTTATGTAACATAATTGGCGTTGAACGGGTACAAGCGAATGTTAAAAGCGGGACTGTCTCAATAGAGTCCAACCGTCAACTAACTATAATAGAGCTGCAATTGGCACTTCCAGAGCGTTTTAAATTGTCAGAATTTCAAAGTGACAGATTTCAAACAGTTGATAAACAAAAGAGTAAAATAGCACAACTATTTCCTTTGTTTTTGATTCTGTTTTATGTTTTGATCAGTTCAATTCTTTTGAATAATGAAGCCCCATTTCAAAGAGGTTTTATGTTAGATTTTATGGGCTTGTTTTTCATTGTGTTTAGCTTTTTTAAACTTCTCGATTTGAAGGGATTTAAGGAATCTTTTGCTATGTACGACCCACTTGCGATTATCATTCCTAGTTATGGATTTATTTATCCTTTTATTGAAGTGATACTCGGACTTTTTTTCTTGCTTAGGATTTATATTGACCTTAGTCTATTGGCGACCATTTTAATTCTGGGGATGACTTCTGTAGGCGTCACCCGAGCACTTATAAACAAAAAATCTATCATCTGCGCATGCCTCGGTTCGACACTAAATTTACCTATGACTCTGGCAACATTCATTGAAAATGCCATTATGATTGTTATGGCAGTAATAATGTTGTTTGCCTCGCTTTAATGAGCTGCCTCTCAAAATAAAAAAAGCGCTTCATTTGAAGCGCTTTTTGACCTTTACGAAGTAAAAATTACATCATTCCCGGCATTCCACCACCCATAGGCGGCATGGCTGGAGTATCTTCTTTGATGTCTGTTAAAGCGCATTCTGTTGTCAAAATCATCCCTGCAACAGAAGCCGCGTTTTCCAAAGCAACACGAGTCACTTTTTTAGGATCGATAATACCAGCTTTTAACATGTCTACAAAGGTGTCATTTTTGGCGTCATATCCAAAATTCCCTTTCCCTTCATTGATTTTAGCCACAACAACACTGCCTTCACCTCCTGCGTTAGAAACGATTGTTCTTAATGGAGCTTCTAACGCTCGAGCTACTATTTGGATACCAGTTGCCTCGTCTGCATTTTCTGTCTTAACTCCGGCCAATTTGGCTTTAGCACGAACTAGCGCAACACCTCCTCCAGCAACAATACCCTCTTCAACGGCCGCTCTTGTAGCGTGAAGTGCATCATCTACACGGTCTTTTTTCTCCTTCATCTCAATCTCACTCGCTGCACCTACATAAAGTACTGCTACCCCGCCAGCTAATTTTGCGAGGCGCTCCTGAAGCTTTTCTTTATCGTAGTCACTTGTAGTGGTTTCAATTTGAGCTTTAATCTGATTTACCCTAGCTTTAATATCTTCTGCGTTACCAGCACCGTTAACTATTGTAGTATGGTCTTTATCGATAGTGATATTTTCGGCTGTTCCGAGCATGGATAAATCTGCGTTCTCTAAAGAAAATCCTCTTTCTTCTGAAATGACGGTGCCTCCGGTTAGCACCGCAATGTCTTCTAACATGGCCTTACGACGGTCACCAAAACCTGGTGCTTTTACAGCAGCGATTTTAAGACCCGCTCTCAGTTTATTAACCACTAAAGTGGCTAAGGCTTGTCCTTCAACATCTTCAGCGACAATTAAAAGGGGTCGACCAGATTGCGCCACGGGCTCCAATATTGGAAGTATCTCTTGGAGGTTCGAAATTTTCTTGTCAAATAACAAAATGTAAGGATTTTCGAGATCTGCAATCATTTTGTCAGCGTCTGTCACGAAATATGGAGACAGAAAACCACGGTCAAATTGCATGCCTTCAACTACGTCCACATAAGTGTCTGTTCCTTTTGCTTCTTCCACGGTAATCACGCCTTCTTTACCAACTTTATCAAATGCCTGAGCTATCAGCTCGCCAATGGTGCTATCGTTGTTAGCAGATATGGAAGCGACTTGTTGTATTTTATCAGATGAATCACCTACTGCCGTAGCTTGTTTTTCTAAATCGGCTGTGATTGTCAAAACTGCTTTGTCAATACCGCGTTTCAGATCCATTGGATTGGCGCCAGCAGCGACGTTTTTTAGTCCTTCTTTTACAATAGCTTGTGCTAAAACGGTTGCAGTAGTAGTGCCGTCTCCGGCCAAATCATTGGTTTTTGAAGCCACTTCTTTTACCATCTGAGCGCCCATATTCTCAAGGGCATCTTCAAGTTCAATTTCCTTTGCAACGGTGACGCCGTCTTTAGTCACCTGAGGTGCGCCAAATGATTTGCTTATGATTACATTTCTGCCTTTAGGACCTAATGTCACTTTGACCGCATTGGCTAAAGCATCAACGCCTCTTTTGAGTCCGTCTCTAGCTTCAATATCAAATTTTATGTCTTTTGCCATTTTTTAAAATAATTTAAAGTTATACTACGGCGAGTAAGTCACTTTCTCGCATCATTAAATAGTCTTTCCCGTCAAGCTTTAACTCTGTACCTGAATATTTTCCGTACAATACTATGTCACCAACTTTAACAGTTATTGGATTGTCCTTAGTGCCAGGCCCAACGGCTACCACATTTCCTTTTTGTGGCTTTTCTTTAGCGTTATCAGGAATGATAATGCCAGACGCTGTTTTGGTTTCAGCCTCTAAAGGTTCTACTAATACCCTATCAGCTAAAGGTTTAATTTGTAATGCCATAAAAAATTATTTAAGTTATTTGATGTATGATAGACACAAATTGTGCCATAGCATTTTGACTGACAAACTTGCAGTCTGCTGTTAGAAACGTAAAATATTAAATTAAAAGAAATTAATTTTCAGGAAGTGGCTCAACTTGCAAAGGCTCTTCGGCTGTTGACGGTAACGGCTGTTCTGTTGCAGTGTTGTTGTCCAAAGCCTTCGATTCTCCATTATCACCACCCTTCGGAATGGCTACATTAGATAGCAAAATTAAAATTAGAAGAACTGCAGCTAAAGTCCAAGTACTTTTATCTAAAAAGTCTGTCGTTTTTTTAACACCGCCAAGTTGTTGCGTTCCGCCTCCACCAAAAGAGGAAGCTAATCCACCACCTTTAGGGTTTTGAACCATAATAACGACCACCAATAGAAAGGCTACTATCACAATTAGAATCAAGAAAATAGAAAAAGTACTCATGTTTATATTTTGTTTTGCGCTTTTAACGCTGTCAGTGACTTAATTTGCCGCGCAAAGTAAGCACTTTTTTCGGGATATTTCAAACTTAATATGCGATACGACCTAATGGCTTTTTCGTAATTTTTTTGCTCTGTATAAATTTTAGCTAATGTTTCAGTCATCCAAGTTGTTTGCATCGCGGCACCGTCACCTATATTTTCTGATGTCGAAATACCACTATCTATAGGCTTCAATTTTGGATTAAGGGCAATAAAATTGCTGATAATTTCGAAATTCTTAGTTTGAGTATTGCCCAAATTGTTGCTGCGATCAATGGGTTTGAAGTCTGTTGTTTTGAGCCAAGAGGAAAAACTTCTTTTTTCATTTTGTGGAAGTTCAGATTCGTCTGAGGGTTTGTCAATACTTTGTCCTTCTAGTTGAAAATGAAACATCGAAGTTCCTTCTTTAATTTTCAATCTCAAGGCGTGATCTACAGCAATGCTTTTTTCCACTGAGATGTCTTCCATTCCTATAATCTCGATCTCTTTAATGAGATTGAGGTTTTTCGAATTTGGCTCAGCCTTTGTTTGTGATTGATTCTGATAGATTAAATCAAATAATTGTCGTCTGTCGGTTGTTTGTATAGCTGTAGCTTTTAAAGCTTGAGTATATCTAAAACTCCCTGTATTTTTAAGCCCTTTAAGATAAAGTGCACGAGCCGTTTGGAAATAGGGGAATTGGTCAACCACCTCTCGGAGTAATTTGGTGTCTGATGCGCCAATATTTTTTGGGTTTTTTAAGCAATATGAAAAAGAATCTGGCGTCATCATTAATTACCATTTTGCCAATGTGGCATTGAAAATATCTTGTGTTAGTCTTTCAAAAATGGCCTCATGAACAGCATCTTTCTGTCCTCCAATGAGTTGCTCGCTGCCGGCATAGTCGTAGAAAAAAGTGAAGCGTTGTTCTAGATCTTCATTTGAATCTTTTGTATTGTAAAATCGCAAATTCACAGTAATGGTCAATCTGTTCTGCGCAGCGGTGTTATTAGAAGTGGCTGTCGTAGGAGAAATGCGATAGTCAGTGATTTCTCCTTCGTATACCAAGTCGCCATTAAATTTTACTAAACTTAGTCGGGTTTGATTCAAAATCAAATCTGTTAATGCATTTGTAAAGTCCAAATCTAAGCCTGGTTCAATAAGAATGGCGTTATTTTGAAAATAATTCACCTGAAAGGTATTGGTTTCATTCGGGATAGAGGCTCCAGTAAATGAATAATGCCCACAGCTGAAGAACATTATTCCTGCTAAGATGCAACCAGCTGATTTTAATTTTTTAAAATTCACAAGTCAAATTGTTTTATTTTACGATATAAGGTTCTTTCGCTGATCCCTAATTCGCTTGCGGCTAATTTTCGTTTCCCTTTGTGACGTTCTAAAGATTTTTTGATCAATTCAAGTTCTTTATCATGTAAAGATAATGTTTCTTCAGGTTCTATGGTTTCTACAAAATCATATTCCTCTAAGTGGTTTTCAACAGAATCTATTGATGTTTGAGGTCTTTTATTTTCCAATGCCAAAAGTGGTGTGTCTCCTTTTCCGTTGTCTTTTTCTCCATAAATTTTACGTATCAATTCAGGATGCGTCTTTTCGACCTCTTTACTGTCGTTGTGACGCATCAATTCTGAGGTCAGTTTTTTCAAATCGTTCAAGTCACTTTTCATATCGAACAAAACTTTGTATAAAATTTCACGTTCGGAACTGAAATCAGTTTCGTTTTTTTCGTGTGTCATGACCATGGGAAGGTTCGATGTTTTTGGCAAATAGGATTTGAGCATAGTCCCAGTAATCAGTCGAAGACGTTCAACTACAGAAATTTGTTCTGCTATATTGCGCAATTGGCGGATATTTCCAGCCCATGGATAAGACAACAGCATTTGGATAGCATCTTCACTCAGAGTAATGGGAGGCATTTTGTACTTTGCCGCAAAATCAGCCGCAAATTTTCTAAAAAGTAAATGTATATCTCCCTTTCTGTGGCGCAGCGCAGGTAAATGAATATCTATCGTACTCAACCGGTAAAAAAGATCTTCTCTAAATTTTTCTTTTTCTAACGCGACTGCCATATTGAGATTTGTAGCGGCAACAATTCTAACGTCTGTTTTTTGAACGTCACTAGATCCTACTTTGATAAATTCACCATTTTCCAAAACACGCAATAGACGCACCTGCGTTGTTAATGGCAGCTCACCCACTTCGTCCAAGAAAATAGTTCCGCCATTAGCTTCTTCAAAATATCCTCGTCGTGCTTGCGTCGCCCCGGTAAAAGCACCTTTTTCGTGTCCAAACAACTCACTGTCGATAGTGCCTTCAGGGATGGCTCCGCAGTTAACAGCAATATACTTACCATGTTTTCGGTGAGATAATTGATGGATGATTTTTGGAATAGTTTCTTTACCTACACCACTTTCTCCGGTAACTAGAACAGAAATATCAGTAGGAGATACCCTTATCGCTTTTTCAATGGCACGATTCAAACCAGGATCATTTCCAATGATCCCGAATCTTTGTTTGACAGATTGAAGGTCAGTTGTAGTCATTTTAAAAAGATTTTTCAGAAAGTTTCAAACCTCTACCAATCAAGGTGGCGCTTGTACAATCTAGAATTTCTACCATAACAAAGTCGCCAACCTTGAAATTAGCTTTAGGGAATACGACAACAGTATTCTGAGAATTTCGTCCAGACCATTCGTTCACGTTACGCTTGGAGGTTTTTTCAATTAAAACTTCTTCTATTTTTCCTAAATGCCCCTTGGTTCTGACATGGCTGTGTTCACGTTGGAGGTCAATAATTTCTTGCAGACGTCTTTTTTTAACCATCTCAGGTACATCATCCTCTAGTTTTCGAGCTGCCGAAGTTCCTGGTCTTTCCGAGTAGGCAAACATAAATCCAAAATCATATTTTACATACTCCATCAACGATAAAGTTTCTTGATGGTTTTCTTCTGACTCTCCAGGAAATCCGGCGATCATGTCTTGACTTATCCCGCAATCTGGAATGATTTGACGAATGTTATCAATAAGTTTTATATATTCCTCTCTAGTATGTTGACGATTCATAGCTTTTAAAATAGGGTTGCTACCGCTTTGAACAGGCAAGTGAATATAATTGGGAATATTGTCATATTGGGACATGGTCTTTATCACTTCCAAAGACATATCTTGAGGGTTAGACGTCGAGAATCTAAAACGCATTTTAGGTTGTGCCTGAGCACAAAGCGCTAATAAATTGGCAAAATTAAGCGACGTGGCCTTTTGAAAATCGCTCGCCTTGTCAAAGTCTTTTTTAAGACCTCCGCCATACCATAAATAGCTATCAACGTTTTGACCTAGTAAGGTCACTTCTTTAAACCCTTTACTCCACAGGTCGTTAATTTCTTCAACAATACTTTGTGGATCGCGACTTCTTTCGCGTCCTCGTGTAAACGGAACCACACAAAAGGTACACATGTTATCACAACCACGGGTAATAGAAACTAGTGCTGTGACTCCATTGGAATTGAGTCGCACTGGACTTATATCGCCATAGGTTTCCTCTTTGGAGAGGATGACGTTTATGGCATTTCGTCCATCATCAATTTCTTCAACCAAATGCGGTAAATCCTTGTAAGCGTCAGGACCTACAACCAAATCAACTATTTTTTCTTCTTCTAAGAATTGATGTTTCAAACGTTCGGCCATGCATCCCAAAACGCCTACTTTCATTTTTGGTTTTGTTTTTTTTAGGGCATTGAAGGTTTTTAGCCTTTTTCTGACGGTTTGCTCTGCCTTATCTCTTATGGAACAGGTATTGAGCAATACTAAATCGGCCTCTTCTAATTTCTCTGTTGTATTAAAACCAACGCCTCCCAAAATTGACGCAACAATCTCGCTGTCGCTAAAATTCATTTGGCAGCCGTAGCTCTCGATATACAACTTCCGCTGATTTAGGGGATTATGAGGTATTGCCAAAGCTTTACCTTGATTTGATTCAACAATAATATTTTCCATGACCTTACCCGTTTGGATGGGTGTTTTGTAAGACGCAAATATAGCGCTATTTTTGATTTTATGACAAATTGGCAGTAAGCTTGTTGGAATATGTTTTTCACGCTATATTTAAAGCTACTTTTAAAACCTAAAAACACTTATGGCGTCTATTGATTCTCTTTTAACAAAAATAAAATCCGCTCCAAGACTAGATTTCGGAACAATAATTAGTGAAGCAATTGATCTTTTTAAAAAAACATGGCTTTACGGTCTTCTTTATTATTTTATTATAATGATTGTCACCATTCCTGTTTCTATGATGACCAACCCTTCTATATTTTTAATGATCAGAAACCTTGATCGTCCCGAAGTGTGGGCCGATCAGTCTGCAATGGGTGGATTATTGGTTGGGCCCTTTTTTTTGATGTCCATGCTTGGTTCATTTGTGTCAGCCAGTTTATCAATTCTCTTGTTAGCAGGCTTTTTGAGAATTGTGCGATCCCTCGATTTTGGACAAGAGCCTAATGGATCTGATTTATTCTATTTTTTTAAAAGTGATTATATTTTTAAAGCTATGATTATGACTTTAGGCATTATGATTATAAGTGCTATTGCCTTAGTTTTATGCATTTTGCCATTTGTTTACGTCGCAATTGGTGTGTCGTTTTGTTCTTATTTTTTTGCATTTCATCCTGAACTTAATTTGGGAGATATTTTTAAGTCTGCCTTTGCTCTAGGTCATAAAAAATGGTGGCTCACTTTTGGCCTTGTGATTGTTGCATCAATTTTAGCCACCACTGTTGGTTTATTGATGTGTGTTGTTGGTCTTTTAATTACAGCTTCGTTCTCCGTCCTTCCTACTTATTTAATTTACAAACACGTTGTTGGATTTGATGAAAATAATATCAACAAAGACCATTTAATTTCTTAAAAAAATCTAATGAAAATTTTCTTTCAATTTTTAAGCTTCTCTTTGCTGATTATGCAGTGCGCATCGGTTAAAACACCCACTGCTGAAACTATTACCAAACTTCAATCGGTCGAGGAGACAAGTGACATTTTATTCACATTGGCATCTGATGATATGAAAGGCCGAGACATGTTAAATGGCGGATATGATATGGCGGCGGATTATGTAAAAACATATTTTAAATCTCATGGAATTGCACCTTTTTTATCCTCTGGTTATGATGACAATTTTATTTTAAATGAAATGAGTGCTTACAATATCGTTGGTCGTTTGGGTAAATACGATCCAAAAAAACCAACGGTATTAATTGGTGCGCACCTTGATCACATTGGTATCAATACTGGATCCACGGACTCCATATATAATGGTGCGAATGATAATGCTAGCGGGAGCACCGCTGTTCTTCAAATCGCTAAAGTGTTGTCCAAGTATAAATGGGATCAAAATATAATTATCGCACTTTTTGCAGCTGAAGAAAAAGGTCTTTTAGGTGCCAAGCATTTGGCTGAAAAATTAAAGGAAGATGGTGTCGAATTGCAGATGATGATCAATTTTGAAATGATCGGAAAAACTTTAACTACGGGTGCCAATCAAGTCTATATGACTGGATTTAATTTGTCTGACTTTTCAGATAAAATCAATCAATTCGCCCCAAATTTTGTTACTTTTTTGCCCGAAGCTGAGGGGTATAACCTCTTTAAAAGATCAGATAATTATGCTTTCTACGAGACATTCAAAGTGCCTTGTCACACATTGTCGTCTTTTGATTTTAAGAACTATGAATACTATCACAAAGCAGAAGATGAGTTTGAAAAAATGGACATAGCTAACATGAATCAAATTATTCGGACAGCTACTTTCGCTATTGGGCAAATGCTCAGGACTAAGACTACAGCGACTATGAGAGACTAACTCTCGTTCGTAAAAAAGCAATATAGAATCCTCCTTTTCTCTATCACTTAAAGATTCAAAAACCTACTGTTTCTCGAAGCTATAGTTCCAGTCACAAGCTTTTAATTATTAATAATAATCAGCCTGCAGAATGTTGTAGATATTTTCTATTTATGTTCTTAAAAAAAAAATGGACTACCTTTGTGGCCTTTAAATCTAGGCCATGTCAAAAAATTTAGTCATTGTAGAGTCTCCAGCTAAGGCCAAAACCATTGAAAAATTTTTGGGAAAAGACTTCAAAGTTGCTTCAAGCTTTGGTCATATCTCGGACCTCCCGTCGAAGGAATTAGGTATAGATGTTGAGGGTGATTTTAAACCCAACTATCAAGTCAGTAGTGATAAGAAAGACGTGGTAAAAAACTTGTTGAACTTATCCAAAAAAGCAGAGTGCGTTTGGCTCGCAAGTGATGAGGATCGCGAAGGAGAAGCCATCGCCTGGCATTTGGCTGAAACATTAAACCTAGATCGCTCTAAAGCCAAACGAATTGTATTTAGTGAAA
>Ga0206131_10001954_pt1 | contig 25745 bp, 22 predicted proteins | sample Helgoland_Spring_FD_148636 | JGI IMG/M metagenome (GOLD analysis project Ga0206131, IMG submission 148636) | Pelagic subsurface seawater microbial communities from Kabeltonne, Helgoland, North Sea - Helgoland_Spring_Bloom_20160517_1 | ecosystem: Environmental > Aquatic > Marine > Epipelagic ...
ATCTGGCGCAGCAGCCGGACCTCGCGTTCGGCGTCGCCACGGGACGCTCGCTCCAGGAAGCGATCCGCCTGCTCGGCGAATGGCATCAGCCCGATCCGCGCGTGCTGATCACATCGGTCGGCAGCGAAATCTACTGGCGTCGCGACGGCGTGCTGCATCTCGATCGTGACTATGCGGCATCGATCGACGCCGGCTGGGACCCGGCCATGGTCGAGCGGCACCTGTCCGACATCATCGGCATCGACATCCAGCCGCCGGTCGAACAACGCCGGTTCAAACGCAGCTGGTTCGTCCGCGATCCGTCGGCCGTGGCGGCGGTGCGGGCGCGGCTGTCGTCGCTGCCGGTTCGGGTGGTCTATAGTCACGGCCATCTGCTCGATGTGCTGCCGATCCGCGCGGGCAAGGGCGCGGCGATGGCGTGGGTCGCCCGGCAACTCGAAATCCCGCGGAGCCACGTCTATGCAGCGGGCGACAGCGGCAATGATTTCGACATGCTCGATGCGTGTCGCAACGGTATCCTCGTCGCCAATCACAGCGACGACCTGGGGGCGCTGGTCGGACGCCCGACGATCTACGTCGCGCGCCGGGCTCACGCGGGCGGCGTCGTCGAGGCGATGCGCGCCTTTGCCCGGCGGATCGCGGCATGAGGCGCGCGATCGGCTATTTCGTCCATCATCAGGGCCGCGGCCATGCCGAACGCGCGGCGGCGATCGTCAACGCGATGGCGCCCGATCGTCCGGTGACGCTGTTCAGTGCGCGCGACGATATCTTCCCGCCGCTCGCGCCGCATGTGTCGATCCGACAGATACCCTCGCTCTTCGAAGCACCCGATGATGCCGCGCCCGCGCTGGCGATGGCGCGAACCCCCGCCACGCTTCACTGCGCGCCGCTCGGCTGGTCGAGCATCACCCACGCGATCGCAACCATCACCGCCTGGTTCGATACGGCCCGCCCCGCGCTGTTCGTGACCGATGTATCAGCGGAACTGGCGCAGCTGGCGCGGATCGCGGGGATACCGTGCGTCACCGTCCTGCAGCACGGCATTCGCGACGATGTCGGACACATGGCCGCCTATGAAAGCGCGATCGGCGTGCTCGCGCCCTATAGCGCGGTCCTGGAGCAGCCCGGTCGGCCCGACTGGATGCTCGCCAAGACGCATTACGCGGGCGGGGTCGGCATCGACGCCGCGATGATCGACCGGACCCAGGCGCGCCATAAGCTGGGCTTGCCCGATGCCGCCCGCGTCGTCGTCGTCATCGCGGGCGGGGGCGGCGACGGCACGCCCGCGACCCCAATCACGCTCGGCGCGCGGGAGGATAGCGACGCGATCTGGCTGACGCTGGGCAAGGTCGCGCACGAATGGCACGCCACCGCGCCAGGCAATTTGCGGCATCTCGGTTGGGTCGATGATCCCGCAACGCATATCGCCGCCGCCGACCTCGTCATCTCGTCGGCCGGGAATACGACCGTCCATATGGTCGCCGCCGCAGGGCGACCGTGGATCGTCGTGCCCGAATGGCGCTATTTCGACGAACAATTGTGCAAGGCGCGCGCGCTGGAACAAGCGGGCGCGGCGGTCACGCTCGATCACTGGCCTTCGCATGCCACCGCTTGGCGCGATGCGCTCGATCGCGCGGATCGGCTCGACGTTAGCGCGCAGCGCCGCCTCGTCGACCCGGACGCGGCGCGGTCGACCGCCGCCTGGCTGGCCGATCTCGGCGACCGGGCCTGGGCGACCGACACGCTCGTCGAATGCGCCCCCCTGTCGATCACCACGGAGCGCGCCGCATGACGATATCGGTCTGTACGCTGGCGCATGGCCGCGCCGATCATCTCGCCAATCTGGTCCGCGGGCTCGACGCGCAGCAGCATCGGCCAGACGAGCTGGTCATCGCGGTGATGCAGGACGCGATGTACGACCTGCCCGCCGTCTCCTTCCCCGTCCGGCAGCTCGCGATGGGTGGCGGCGCCATTCCGCTCGCCGCCGCACGCAATGAGGCCGCGCGGACGGCGAGCGGCAACCAGCTCGTCTTCCTCGACGTCGACTGTATCCCGGATCCCGCTCTCATCGCCGATTATGCGCGATTGCTCGATCAGTACGACGTGCTGCTGATGGGCGAAGTCCTGTATCTGCCGCGCGGCGCGCTCGATCGGGGCATCGACTTCGCGCGGTTCGCGCGCATCGCCGAACAGCATAGCGAGCGCGCCGGCCCACCGATCGATGAGCTGGGCGACTGTACCGATTACCGCTGTTTCTGGTCGCTCAACTTCGCGATGCGCCGCGCGACGTTCGCCAGGGTCGGCGGGTTCGACGACGCCTATGTCGGCTATGGCGGGGAAGACACCGATTTCGGGCGCGTCGTCACGACCGCGGGGGTGCCCCTACGCTGGGCGCGCGGTGCGCGGGCGTATCACCAATATCATCCGCACCACATGCCCCCAGTCCACCATATCGACAGCGTCATCGCGAACGCCACCGTCTTCCGCGACAAATGGGGGCATTTCACGATGGAGCACTGGCTGAAGGCGTTCACGCTGATGGGCCTCATCAAGCTGGTCGACGGCGACTATGTCCGGGTGCGCGACGTCACCGACGACGACCTCGCCTTCACGCTGATCCGGCCGGGCGAGCCCTATGCCAGCAGCGCGCGCGTGCTCGCCGCGCTTCAGGCCGACAATCCCGCGATCGCCGCCGCATAAGCCGCTTCATACCCCGCGATCATCTGCGCGATCGAAAACAGGCGCTCGACGCGGGCGCGGCAGATCGCGCGATCGACCGTCATCGCGCGGCGGATCGCCGCGGGCAGGTCGGCGGGCGATGCCGCGATCGCCCCCGCCTCGCCCACGACCTCGCGCATCGCCCCGCGATCGAGCGCCGCAACGGGGACGCCACACACCATCGCCTCCGCCGCGACGAGCCCGAACGGTTCGTCCCACATCGGCGTCGCGATCAGCACCGATGCCGCCGCCATCGCCTGGGCAAGCGCCTCCCCCGACATCAGCCCGCGATAGACGTGATCGTCATCGAGCAACGGCGCGACCTCCTCATCGAAATAGGTCTGGCAGTCGATCGGACCGACGATGTCGAGCGCGACGCCCGCCGCGCGCGCGGCCTTGATCGCGACCGCGGTGCCCTTGGTCGGGGTAAGCCGTCCGCACCATAGGGCGCGGCCATTGCCCGACGCCCGGAACGGCCATCGCGCGGTGTCGATACCGTTATGGACCACGGTGGCGCTGTCCGGCAGCGTCGGCCACCACGTCGCCGCATGGGCCTCGCTCGTCACCGTCTGCCGCAACCACGCAGCCGGGTTCGCACCGATCGCCTCCGCCAACCCGTTGAACGGCGGAACGTGGAGCGAAGTCAGCATGGGAATATGGTCGCGAACCGCCCATCGATGGAGCGACGGGTGCATCGCATTGTTGTGAACTACGTCGAATCCGCCGTCGAGAACACCGTTCCACGCGATGGCGAACGCCCGCTCCTGAAAATCCGTCAACGTCGGCGTGCCATGCCAATGTGCCCAAGGCAGCACCGCCTCGTAATGGCGCGGCGTCGCCGCGACGAGCGGCAATGCCGCATCGCTATCGCCGCTGGCGAACAGCGTGACGTCGTGCCCCGCCGCCTGCAGCGCGGTCACCAACGCATGGCAATGCGCCTCCATCCCCCCCTTGAACGGCGGCGCGATCGGATGGCGCAGATGCGCGATAACAGCGATCCGCATTCAATCACCTCCACCGTCACGATAATATCGTCGCCATGCGCCCGCATGCGCAGCGTCCCGACCGTTTGCAAAGTTCCGACCTGCGTGTCACGCGCTTGTCGACTTTCCAGCAGCGCGTCGAGATCGAAAGGAGAGCCGCTCCGCACACGTTCGGCCGTTTCCGGCGGGAAATCGGCGTGCCCAGCGTGGGACGAAAGTGACGGAGCGAGAGAGAGGCTAACTTCCACGGAAAACGCGGCCTAAACCGCTCAAGTCGCGTGATAACCTCTCCGTATCACCCGAGTTGGCTCATGCCGCGACCAGCTCAGCGATCTTCGCCGCAACATCGGCCAGAGACTCTTCGCCAGTGCTCAAACCAGCGCGCGATGCCAACATAAGACTGGCCTTTTCAAAATCCTCTTAAGTGGTCCCTTGAACCACTGGCACAAGCCGCTCGCGACGCAGCAGCGCCGACAGCTCCTTGTCAGCCACGCCCTCCGCGGGAAGTCGGCGCAGCATTGCAGGGGTTACTAGGACGATGCCGATGCGGGAGTTCACTAGGCCCTTGTCGATCGCCCTCATCATCGGAACCGGCGCCGATCACCAAAGCGGCCTTACCTTCGAGCCGGTTCATCCCTGGCGCCGATCGACGTCGGCATCGACCACGAGGCCAATATCGGGCTGTACGCCAAAGCTGTTCAACAGCATCGATACCTGGGTGTACTGACCGACGGTGTAGACGAGATCCATACACTGTTCCTCGCGCAGGTGCCTGGTCAGGCTTTCCCAATGCTCGTCGGATACGAAAAAGGTGCTGGTAAGGTCGTCGCACGCTGCAAGTACGGCGCGATCTTCGTCGCTCCACCCTGCGGCATCCGGCCCTGCTTTGATACGATCAAGCTCATCAGAGGTCAGGCCCGCTCGTTTGCCGATCACAACATGTTGCGCCCACTCGTAGCCCGCGACGCAGTTGAAGCCCGTACGCAAAATCGCGATCTCTCGAACCCGGGCGGGAAGGCTGTTCTCCTGAGAGAGAATGTAATTGCCCCATGTCAAAAACCGGTCAAGCGCGCGGGGATGACGCGCCATGGTGCGGAAGATATTATAGTCCGCACCGCGTGCCACGAACGGCGCCAGGATCGCCTGCTGCGCCTCGGTAGCGTCGGCGTCGCTGACCGGCAGGATCCGCGGTGTGACTGCTCGCATCGGCGTCTCTCCTAAACGTAAACGGTAATCGTCGTACGCACGTCCGTCGAGATGCCGCCCAAACTTTCCTGCGCAATGATCCATCAACAAGCAATTACAGCCTCCCCGCCCTTCCCAAACTAGGCTAGCCAGCGAGCGACAATCCGCCCAAGGCTCGCCCGTCGAACGCATCAAGCATACGGAGACTGGTACATGATCGTCGTCCTCGCGATCATCGCCGCGATACTGGTCACGATCGGGCTGAGTGTCGGGAAGCTGGCACGCTCGGTCGACTGGAAAGCGACGGTCACGCCGCTCGCCTCGATCATCGGGTCGGGGTTCCTCATCTGCGGGCCGCTGCTGGCGCGCGAATTCGGGTCGGCGGCAATCCTCGCGATGGCGGTGCTGTTGCTGCTTGCCTATGCGGTCGGCGGGGTCGTGCGGTTCAACATCACGCACATCGAACAGATCAAGCCGACGCTCGACGCGCATGATCCGATGGCGTGGGCGATGCGGGTTGCGCAGGTCATGCTGGCGATCGCCTATGCGGTGTCGGTCGCTTATTATCTCAAGCTCCTCGCCGAATTCTCCATGAAGCCGCTGCCGATCCCCGCAGGATCGCATGATCTGATCGCGAACATTTTCGTCACCGTCATCATCGTGGCGCTCGCCGCGCTGGCGTTTTCGGGCAGCATCAAGAAGGTGGAGCATGCGGCACACGCCAGCGTCTCGGTAAAGCTCGGCGTCATCGCGGGGTTGCTGGTGGGGCTGGGGGTGTGGTGGATGACGCATAGCGACGCCAGGCCGCTCGATCTGCCGCAATGGCGCGTGTCGTGGAACAGCATTCCGCTGCTGCTGGGCCTGCTGATCACGGTGCAGGGATTCGAGACCTCGCGCTACATGGGCGAAATGTACGACCAGCCGACCCGCATCCGCACGATGCGCTACGCGCAATGGTTGTCGTCGGCGATTTATCTCGCCTTCATCGCGCTGCTGACGCCGTTTCTGCGCGAGGCACAGAGCGCGGAGGGGGTTGCGGGCATCCTGGATATCATGACGATGGTCGCGCCTGCGCTCGGCATCTTCGTGCTGATCGGCGCGGTGTCGAGCCAGCTTTCCGCCGCGATCGCGGATTCGATAGGGTCGGGCGGATTACTGGTCGAGGTTTCGCACAAGCGGCTCGGCGTACGAAGCGCGTTCATCGCGTCGGCGGGTCTCGCGATCGCCGTCGTGTGGATCACCGATCCCTTCTCCGTCATCGCCTGGTCGAGCCGCGCGTTCGCCTTATTCTATGCGATGCAGGCATTGCTCGCGACATGGGTCTCGATCCGGACGAAGGAGGGCGGGGTCGTGCGCCGGGCGGGGTTCGTCGTCGTCGGCGTGATCTGTGTCGTGGCAGCCTTCGCGGGCGCACCGGCGGAGGGCTAGCGGCGCGCCACGACATTCCGCCCGATGTCGCCTTGTCCGAAGGACCGTCGCCTCGCGCCGGTCGCGGCCTCAAGTTTAGCGCAATCCGGAGCGCACGGCGATGTCGAACGTTCACCGTGAATAACCCTATTGGCGAGATGTTACATGGAATATACGAAGCTCGGCAGCACCGGTCTGGATGTGTCGCGACTGTGCCTCGGTTGCATGACCTATGGCATCGCCGACCGTGGCAACCACGCGTGGACGCTCGACGAAGAGACGAGCCGACCGATCCTGCGCAAGGCGGTAGAGGCCGGGATCAACTTCTTCGACACGGCCAACGTCTATTCCGACGGCACCTCCGAAGAGATCGTCGGGCGTGCTCTCAAGGATTTTGCGCGTCGCGACGAGGTCGTGATCGCGACCAAGGTGCACGGTCGCATGCGTCCCGGGCCGAACGGCGCGGGCTTGTCGCGCAAGGCCATCATGACCGAGATCGACGCCAGCCTGCAGCGGCTGGGTACCGACTATGTCGACCTCTACCAGATTCATCGCTTCGATTACGATGTGCCAATCGAGGAAACGCTGGAGGCGCTGCACGACGTCGTGAAGGCTGGCAAGGCGCGGTATATCGGGGCCTCGTCGATGTTTGCGTGGCAGTTCGCGACGATGCTCCACGTGTCCGAGGCAAACGGCTGGACACGGTTCGCGACGATGCAGGACTATCTCAATCTTCTCTATCGCGAGGAAGAGCGCGAGATGTTGCCGCTCTGTGCGGAGGAGGGGATTGGCGTGATCCCCTGGAGCCCGCTGGCCCGCGGGCGCCTGACCCGCGACTGGGACGACACCACCGAACGGTCGCAGAGCGATGTGTTCGGCAAGACGCTCTATGCCCACACGGTGGATGCAGACCGGAAGGTGGTGGCGGCGGTTGCCGCAGTGGCGGCGGAGCGGGATGTGCCGCGCGCGCAGGTGGCGCTTGCCTGGGTGCTGGCAAAGCCGGAAGTCTCGGCACCGATCGTCGGGGCGTCGAAGCAAGCCCATCTCGACGACGCCATCGCCGCGCTCGAGCTCGGACTTACCGAAGCGGAGATCGCGCGCCTGGAGGAGGCCTATGTTCCCCACGCCGTTGTCGGCTTCGCGTGAACGACTGGCGGGAAACGCTGCCGCCAGATGCGTTCGACAAGCAGGACGTCGGCGATGATCTCGACTTCTATGCGCCCCCGCGGCTCGTCTCGCACATCGACGACGCCGCGGTGGCGGCGCTGACGTCCTATTATCGGCGTGTCATTCCGGCGAACGCGGTCGTGCTCGACCTCATGTCGAGTTGGATCAGCCACCTGCCCCCCGAGCTCGCCACGGCCACGGTCATCGGTCATGGCATGAACGCTGTCGAACTACAGGCGAATACCAGGCTCGACCGGTGGTTCGTCGCCGACCTCAACGCCTCCCCTGCGCTGCCGCTGGCGGACTCGAGCATCGACGTCGCGCTGTGCTGCGTTGGCGTCCAGTATCTCCAGCAACCCGTCGCGGTGTTCGCCGAGGTGCTGCGGGTACTGCGTCCGGGCGGCCTCTTCGCAGCCAGCTATTCCAACCGATGCTTTCCGACCAAAGCGGTGCGGATTTGGCGATCGCTTGACATGGCGGGTCAGACACGGCTGATCCGGCTGTACATGGAACGATCGTCCTTCGAAGCCGTCGAAACGTCGGTGCTGGCTGATGGTCGGACGGGAGATCCGCTGGTCGTTGTCACCGGCAGGGCGTAAACATCTATTCTCGATAATAGTCTTCGCAAAAACGATGACGTAAACTCGGACATCCGGTTCGGCGTGAGCGCCTTCCGATTTCGGACGTCAATTCAAACGTGCGTTAGATCACATCAATCCGCCGTTGACGGTTGGCGGGATGTGCGAAGGACGGCACGACGCAGCCGAATGTCCGGGGCGAGCAATGGTTGCAGGTTCTGGCTTGCGGCAGAACATGTGTCGCATTGCCGACGCCCCTAATCCGCGCCACTAGTGTTGCAACGATAAGCGGGAGAGGCCGGAATGAGCGCAACGGATATCGCGGACTGGGATGCCACCGAAACGGCTACGGCGATCAAATCGGGGGCGATATCCGCGCTCGAAGTCGTCGATGCTGCGATCGCCCGTTCGGAATCACTCAATCCGCACCTCAATTTCCTGGTCACCGACGATTATGAACGCGCCCGCGACCGTGCGCGAGCACCGCTCGGTGACGGGCCTTTTGCGGGCGTGCCCTTTCTCATCAAGGATCTCGACGATTTCACGGGGCTTCCGACGCGGCTCGGCACGCGATCGACAGCAGGGCTGTCCGCCGCCGATCGCCAAGCGCCGCTGATAGATGGAATGCTTGCGACCGGGCTCAACCCGATCGGCAAAAGCGCCACACCCGAACATGGGTTTCTTCCCACGACCGAACCGCTGGCCTTCGGACCGACCCGCAATCCTTGGGATCCGACGCGTTCGGCCGGGGGTTCGTCGGGCGGAGCGGCGTCGGCAACAGCCGCTCACGTCGTGCCATTTGCGCACGCCAGCGACGGTGGGGGATCGATTCGGATCCCCGCCTCTTGCTGCGGGCTCTTCGGGCTCAAACCTTCGCGCGCTCGCACCCTGGCGACCGATCCGGGCCATTTCCCGATGCCGCTCAGCGTACAATTGTGCGTGTCTCGCAGCGTGCGCGACAGCGCTACACTGCTGGCGGCGGTCGAAGCAAAGAACATCGGCCTGCAGCAGGTTGGGCTGATCAGCGCGCCATCCCCGAGGCGGCTGCGGATCGGTATGGTGCTGGACAGCGTATCGGGGCAGTCCCCCGACCCCGAGGTGGCAAAGGCCATCGAGGAAACGGCGGCGTTGCTCGAGCGGCTGGGTCACCACGTGGAGCCTACGGCTTGGCCGGCGCCGCTGGCCGGGATGGCCGATACGTTCCTGCTGACTTGGTCGCAAGGCGCCGCCAATCTGCTCGCCGAAACCGGCGCTCGCCTCGGCCGCTCGCCTGGAATCGATGATGTCGAGCCGTTCAGCCTGGCGATGGCGACGATCGTCGCGGGCGCGCCGGACGGGACGGTCGAACAGGCGGTGGCGTATCTCGGCTCGCTTCGACCCATTTACGACGCCTGGCTGACCAAATTCGACGCGATTCTGTCTCCGGTCCTGTCGCTGCCGCCGCCCGAAATAGGATGGCTCGCGCCGGACTTGCCGGTCGATACGATGGCCGAGCGGCTGACCCGCTATGTTGGCTATACGACGCCGCACAATGTCGTCGGCGCGCCCGCCATGAGTGTCCCCGGCGCATGGTCGTCATCAGGCTTGCCGATCGGCGCACAATTCGGCGCCGCCGTGGGCGCCGAGGCACTGTTGCTGGGGTTGGCGTATGAGCTTGAGGCAGCGAGACCATGGGCTGCACAGCGACCGATGAAGGTCGCCTGATCGGATCGATGGTTGATCCGGGCTCAAGTCGAGTTCGTTAATCGACGCAGAATGTAACCGCGTGGGGCCACGCAGACCACCAGTATGCCCGACAGAATAAGGGCAACGATCTCGCCTGCTACGCGCCGCCCCGCCCGGTCACGGCGGGCACCGCCGGCTCACGGTCAACGGCCGCGTTCCGTCGCACCGTATAGGTCGACCCTGCCTCCTCATAGTATAGAACCACGATCACACCGATGGGCGCAGCGGTCAGGAGCAGCAGTAAAAAGCCTATAAACCATTGAGAGGTTTCGAGCGGTTGCGAAAAGCTACCGCTGGGCCGCAGCGACGGGCCGGGCCGCATCGGGCGCTTGCCCTCCGTCATGGCGGAAAACGAACGATGCGAACTATAGGGGCGGGACGTCGGTCGCGGCTGCGATCGATCGTAAGCGGCGCGTGCTTCCTGCTTCCCCAGAACGGCATACGCCTCGTTGATCTCCTTCGCACGGGCGGAAACGTCTACGCCGTGGTTGGCGTCGGGATGATATCGACGCAGCAGGGCTTTCCACGCGGCGTGGATGACCACGCGATCCGCCGTCGGGGACACCCCGAGCACGGAATAATAATCGGGCGATAGAGCCATCCGGTTTCCACTTGCCGCCAAAACGCCAAAAAGGAAAGTCCGCGCGTCGCGCGACGACGCCTGCCGACCCGCGTCGTTCCGGTCTCCAACAGTAGGTTGCCGTCGTTTGAACCGCCCCAGATTTACCAGAGACTTACCGGATCGTGACGATAACCTGATCCGTCGCATGACCGGCTGGATCGACGAGTCGCAACCGGTGGCGGCCCGGCGGGGCGAAGAACAAAAGTTGCTGGGCGGCGGGGCCGAGGTCGCGATCGTCGAGGAAGACGTGGTGGGCGCGGACATCGCCGGTCGTCTCGATGGCCAGACGCTGACGCCCAGCGGGGATATCGGGGTCGATCGCATAGACGCTGCCCGATGCGGGATTGACGATCCGCGCACGCCGCGCGGTGGCGGGTGCCGCGGCGATCAGCGACTGACCGGTCCCGCGCAGGAAATATTCGACGCGAGGCTGCTCGATGGCGTCGGCAAAGGCGATGCGACGGCGCTCGACGCCGACCGGCATCGGGGGGCCCTTGTCCTCGTCGCGATTGAGCGCAAGCATGACATCGCGCCAGACCGGCGCCGCGCCGCTCGTACCGGACACCGCGCGCATCGGATCTCCCTCGACGTTCCCGACCCAGACGGCGACCGTGTAGCGCCGCGAGAAGCCGACGCACCAATTGTCGCGCATGCCTTTCGACGTGCCCGTCTTCACCGCGGTCCAGAAGGGCAGCCGCAGCGCGGAATCGAGGCCGAAGGTCGCGGCGCGGGCGTTGGGGTCCGCCATCATGTCGGCGACGATCCACGCCGCCGCCGCCGTCGTGATCGGGCGGGCGGCGCGGCGCGGGGCATCGACCGTCAGCCGCAGCGGCGACCAGCGACCACCATTGGCGAGCGAGCGATAGGCGTCGGCCTGTTCGAGCAAGGTGACCTCCGCCGACCCGAGTGCGAGGCTGAACCCGTAATAATCGCCATCCTCGACGAGGCCGCGATAACCGGTGTCCCACAGCCGATCGCGAAACGGCTCGACGCCGACGAGCAGCAGCGTCCGCACCGCGGGCACGTTGAGCGATCCCGCCAGCGCGCTGCGCACCGACACGCGCCCCTTGAAGCCGCGATCGTAATTCTGCGGGACGTACAGCCCCGATGCGGTGTCGAGCTGGACCGGCGAGTCGTCGAGTACCGAGGCTGGCGTCAGATAGCCGTGCTCGATCGCCTGCGCGTAGAGGAACGGCTTCAGCGTCGATCCCGCCTGGCGATAGGCGTTCGCGGCATCGACCGCGGGGGCGGTGGACGCGCCGCCGATTCCGCCGACATAGGCGAGGACGTCGCCCGTTGCATTGTCGATCACCACCGCCGCGCCGTCGCGCGCGCGCGACCCGCCGAGCCCCTGAAGCTGGCGCCGGAGCGCGGCGGCGACGCGTCGCTGGATCGCGGCATCGAGCGTCGTCGTGATCCGCAACCCCGGCGTGGTCAGCAGCCGGGTCGCAAGATGCGGCGCGAGGCCGGGATCGAGCGCCAACGTCCGCGCCGGTCCCAGCATCGACGCCGCCGCACGATCGAACCGCGCGCACCCACCCTCTCCGCCGATCCTGCACGCCCGCGCCGCGATCCGGTTGGCGGGCGCTTGCGGATCGGGGAGTAAGGCGGTCAGCAGGAGCGCGTCGTCGCGCGCCAACGCCGCCGGGGTCTTGCCGAACAGCGACAGCGCCGCCGCCCCGATCCCCTGCGCCTCGCCGCGGAACGGCGCGAGGTTGAGATAGGCCTCGAGAATCTGGTCCTTGCTCCACGTCATCTCCAGCGCGTGCGCCGCGCGCATCTGGGTGAGCTTGTCGCGCCAGCTACGCGCGCCGGGCATCGCGAGCGTCGGCACCAGGAACGCGGCGACCTGCATCGACAGCGTGCTTGCCCCCCTGCCCCGCTCGCCCTCTATGCGCGACCGCATCGCCCCGAGCACGGCCAGCCAATCCACCCCGCCATGACGGCGAAACCGCACGTCCTCCGCCGCAACGACGGTATCGGGCACGATGGGCGCGATCTGGTCGAGCGGCACCCACGCCAGCCGCCTTGCCGCGAAATCGACGCGGGCGCTGTCGATCAGCACGCCGTGACGATCGTACAGCCACGCCTCGGACGGCTTCCAGCCTGCGCGAACCTGCGCATAGTCAGGCAGGGGCGGCGGGAACGTCGCCCAGTCGCACCCGACCGCCACGAGGATCAGCACCAGCAATCCGGCAAGCGCCGCGCGCTGCTTCATCGATCCGCGACGACCATCGTCTGGTTCGGCACCGCCGCGCGGATCGCCGGTGAATACATCGCCTCGACCCGGCTCGGCGGCATCTGGAACCGACCGGCGCCGTTCAACCGCAGCGTGTACGACACGGTGGCGGTGCCCTTGGGCAGCCATGCGAAATACGCGCGCCACGTATCGCGCCCGCGTTCCACATAGCTCGGCCCGCTCCCGTTACCGTCGCCGTCGCCGTCGCCGCCCTGCTGGAGCATCTGCGATTGCCCGCCCAGATCGCCGATCACCGTCGCGCCCGCCGGCACCGGGTCGCTGATCGCGACCCAGCTGCGCTCGGCGGTCGCCTCGACCGTCAGCGTCACGCGCAGCACGTCGCCGGTCGTCAGCCGCGCCTTGTTGCGCGCCTGCACGACAGCGACCTTCCGCATCAGACGATACCCGGCGAACAGCGGCTGGCGCAGCGGCACCGCTGCCGAGACGGACACGGTCGCCCATGGCCCCGCGCCGCCCGATTGTGCCAGCCGCAGCGGCCCCGCCGCCGCGAGCGGGAACGACGTGACCCGCGCCGCCGCCGCCAGCGGCCAGCCCCGCGCGATGCTGCGCCCCGAATAGGACAGCATCGTCGTGCCGGTGACGGCCCGCGCCGGATAGAGTTGCGCGAAGCGACGCGCGGCGATCGCCCCCCACGCATTGGCGGTCGTCGTGTCCCAATGCCCGCGCGACTGGCGCAGCGCGGTGCCGACCATCAGCCGCGGCGCGTCGTCCTGCCAACCGGGTCGGCCGAGCACCGCGGCGGTGACCTTGTTCGCCGCCTCGTCCGCCGACGACATCAGCCACCAGGACGCGTTGGCCGAATCCGACAGGTCGAGCCGCGTACCCTCGAACACCAGCCGGGTCCGCAACACCGCCTCGGCCTGCGCCTTCGCGTCGGTCGAGGTGCCGGGGATCGCGTCGAGCGCGGCGATGTAATCGGCGAGGCTTCCGGTCGGCATGTCGGCGGGCGTCATCCCGATCTGGCCGAGCATCGCCGACGTCGCCGCACCCTGCCGTGCGAGTGCGGCCAGCGCCGCGATCTTGGTCAGACGGACATCGCCATAATCCTCGCGCCGCAGCCGTCCGTCGAGCACCGCCTTCATCGCCTCGATCATCCGCGCGCGCTGCACCGGTGGCAGCGACAGGTTCGCCGCCCCCGCGATGGACAGGACATAGGCGGTCAGCGCCTCCGACCCCTGCAGGCTGTCACCGGGGAAATAGCGGAGCAGTCCGTCGGGCGCCTGATAGGTCGAGATTTCGCCCGCCAACGCCGCCCAGCCCGCCATGTCGCCAAGCACGATGATCCGCGACAGCCGCTGTTCGAAACAGTTGAACGGATAGCGCGTCATATAGTCGCGCACGCCGGCGAGCGACGGCGCCAGCGTATCGGCGAGGCGGATGTCGACGCTGCCCCGGCCCGGCAACGCGCCGGTCGGCGGTGCGATCGGGATCATCGTGTCGTCGCCGACGTGCGCCAGCGTCGCCGCCCATATCTCGGTCGGCACCGCGGGGATGACGTCCTGCGTGACCGTCAGCTGATCGGCGGCGCGGCCATCGTCGCTTTTCGCGCTGACCCGCCAGCGCAGCGTGTGGTGCTGTCAGTCCAATGCGAACCGGTCTCTCCACGATGCAGTTCGGGCTTTGAGAGCAGCGGCCTAGTTTGCGAGGATCCGCCACTCAGCCAGTGCGGCTGAGCGTCGTTCCTTGTAGGTCTGGCGGTTGACGAGATGGCGCTGGAGATCAAAGTGATTGTGGACATTGGCATGGACGCTGGCGAACTTCTGTAACGTCTTCATCTGCCGGAATCTGACCATCGCCCGCTCTCGTCGTCGGAACGGTAGATGGCTGTTCTCGACACGGTTGTTAGCCCAGCGTCCGACCTCCTGCTTCTCCTGATTGCCGAGTTCCTTCATCGCTGCGCGATACGAGCGCAGCCCGTCGGTGGTGATCGCCTCGGGCTTGCCGTGACGCTTGAGCGCCTTTTTCATGAAGGTGAGCGCAGCCGCTTTATCACGGGTCTTGGTGATGTAGCTCTCAAGGATCTCACCCTCATGATCGACTGCGCGCCAGAGGTAGACCATCTCGCCGTTCAGCTTCACGTACATCTCGTCGAGATGCCAGCGCCAGTGCCGGAACCCGCGCATCGCACTCACCCGCTGTCGGCGGATGTCGCCTGCGAACATCGGCCCGAACCTGTTCCACCACAGCCGCACCGTCTCGTGGCAGATGTCTATGCCGCGCTCGAACAGCAGGTCCTCCACGTTGCGCAGCGATAGCGGGAAGCGGACGTACATCATCACCACCAGCCGGATCACCTCGGGAGACGAATTGAAGTAACGGAACGGACCAGCTGGTTTGCGCCGACGGGGCATCGGCCCGGCTTAGCCGCCCTCCCCTTACGATCGGTGCATTTGATCTGACAGTGCCCTTTGAAAGGATGGCAAATTGAAACCGTTAGCGCCAACAGTGGACCGGCTGGAAACGACCAATTACTCGTTCGACGGCGTTGAATGGCCATGATCGCAAACGTCGGCTTTCATCGGGAGCTGCCGATCGGCTCCTGCCGCGGAATGGCTGCAAAGTCCCAAACCCTGTCGCTCCGACCGTCGCTGCCGCAATATGAACGAGCGGCCCGAAGTTGGGGAGCTGAAAAGAGCTTCTGAATGTCTGGGAATTAGTCTGTGAGGTCAGAAGGTGTAGACAAATAACGTCAGAGGTGAGGAGAGCAATAATCTTTTTACTCTACGACCACCATCCAGCGGTCGCGTTGGTATGTCGGCAACTGGATGGTGGTCGGCAAACGCGAAGTTTGCTAGGTCGAAAACATGCTCAATATTTCTATAATGGCAACGCAGTCGTTGCTTTAATCTCCGATAGCGCAACGGTTGAAGTGATCTCTTGAACCCCTGGCAACCTTGAGAGCTTCTCAAAGAAAAATCGTTCATATGCTTCTATGTCGGCGGTAACAATCTTGAGCATGAAATCTACCGGTCCGATGAGCACAAAACATTCCAGCACTTCTGAGAAATGCTCGATCGCACCGGTAAACTCGTCGAGATTGGCGCGTCCGTGCGCATTAAGACGCACTTGGGCAAAGATTTGGGCATTGAGACCCACTTTGCGCCGATCCACTAACGCTACCCTTCGCTTGATGAACCCATCGCGCTCAAGACGGTCCATACGACGCCAGCAGGGTGAGGCGGAAAGCCCGACCGCCTCGGCTACTGCCGCTGTCGAGATGCTCGCGTCTTGTTGCAATAACCGTAGAATGGCCCTTTCGAATGAGTCCAGATTTGTGGTCATAAATTCCTACATATCACGAGATTGCGATGATAAGTACCCATTTTCGGGCGTTAACGATCAAAATTGGCAAGGTTTCACCTTCGATGTGCAGCTAGAACAGGTTCGACGCAGCAAGGGGTAGGCTAGTGAATTTAACGGGCGAATTTATGGCGTTGCCGGAGGAGGTTGTGCCCCTCAACGACGCGGAAAGCGGGCTTTCGGGCGTTATCGTGCTTCATTCAACTCGGCTGGGGCCAGCAGCGGGGGGCTGCCGCTTATGGACATATTCATGTGCGCCAGAGGCGACAGAAGATGCAATGCGATTGGCTCGCGGCATGACATTCAAGAATGCCCTTGCAGGTCTACCACTCGGCGGAGGCAAGGCAGTAATCCGCAAACCGGATCGTCCCTTTGACCGGAATGCCTTATTCCGCGCATTTGGGAGTGCAATCGAGAAACTGAACGGACGCTATTTAACGGCCGAGGACGTTGGCACCTCCGTCGGCGACATGGAGGTGATCGCGCAGCAGACGCGTCACGTGGCCGGTCGCAAGCCTCAGGACGGTCAGCCAGGCGGGGATCCATCACCTTGGACCGCGCGAGGAGTTTTCGAAGCGATGCAGGTTGCGGCGGAGTTCCAACTCGGGACCTCGCTCACTGGCCTGACCGTGGGCGTTCAAGGTCTCGGCAATGTCGGCTTCGCCTTATGCGAGCTCCTGCACGCAGCCGGCGCCAAGCTGGTGGTGGCGGAGCTGAACAGCGCTGTTGCGGCACGGGCGGCAGTGCGCTTCGGCGCGCATGTCGTGACTTCGGAAGTACTGATTGACGCTAGGATAGACGTGTTTGCACCTGTGCCTTAGGCGGAACGATAGACTTTATCGCCGCCCGGCGCCTGCGCGCCCGCCTAATTTGCGGTGCCGCCAACAACCAGCTTTTTCACAATAACATCGGGCAAGTGCTTGCTGATCGGAGTATACTTTACGCGCCTGATTATCTGGTCAATGCGGGCGGTATTATCAATGTAGCTGGCGAGCATCTTGGCTGGACGCAGAACGCAGTGAGCCATGGTGTCGCTGCGATAGCACCGCGGCTACTCGAGGTACTGAGCCATGCCCGCGACAGCGGACTGCTGCCGCACCAGGCGGCTGAAGCAGTAGCGCTTTCCCGGATCGAGGCCGTGGGAGGGCGCCATGCGCATCCCGAGTGATAGTATCGTATCGGCAATGCCCGATTTAACAAGCCGCGTCGGCTGGGAGTTCTTTATCGACTGCGAGCGCAATATCCATACCGTAGCGCGGCTGCTCGATCTTTTAGCACAGCGCGATCTAAGCATTCGTTCCATCTCAATGGGCAGCTTGGGGGAGGATGCCGCGCTAGAGCTCTGGGTCGATGGACTTTCTGTTCATCAGGCCGCGATCATCACTGAGAAAATGAGCGCCGTGATTGGCGTCACCCGCGCGACGGTGACACCGCGGTGACCGCCGCCATCCCCCTTTCTACCTTGGAGTGTGCAATGACCGCTGCAAACCAGACCCTTCCCGCAGGTGCGGCCGACGATTGGACGATCGCGCAGCAATGGGACCGCTACACTTCTGAGGAGCATGAAACCTGGGACACATTGTTCGCTCGCCAAGCGGACATGCTTCGTGGCCGGGTAGCGCCGGAGTTTCTCAAGGGATTGGAAATATTGCGGCTCGGTCGACCGGGCATTCCGGACTTCGCCGAACTAAGCGAGCGCCTAATGCGCGAAACGGGATGGCAGGTGGTCGCCGTCCCGGGCTTGGTACCGGACGAGGTGTTCTTTGATCATCTCGCCCATCGCCGCTTCGTATCCGGCAATTTCATCCGCCGCCCGGATCAGCTCGACTACCTTCAGGAACCTGACGTGTTTCACGATGTCTTCGGACACGTCCCTTTGCTCGCAGATCCAATCTTCGCGGATTATATGCAGGCATATGGCGAAGGGGGGCGGCGCGCGGCAAAGGTTGGCATGATCGATCGCATTTCACGGTTATACTGGTACACAGTTGAATTTGGCCTGGTGCGATCAGGGGATGACTTAAAAGTCTACGGTGCTGGCATCGTGTCGTCGTATGGAGAATCCCTCTTCGCGATCGACGACCCGTCCCCCAATCGCATTGGCTTCGATCTAAAAAGGGTGATGCGCACCAAATATCGGATCGACGATTTCCAACAAAATTACTTCGTCATTGAATCCTTTGCCGACCTGCTGGACCAGACGCTTAACACTGATTTTGCCCCGCTCTATAACGATCCGCGCAATGCGCCGGATATCGAGATCGAGGCGATGCTACCAAGTGACACGATCTATAGACATGGAACGCAAGCCTATGCACGGGCAAAGACGTCTGAGCCCACGTGACTTTCAACTTGACCGTGAGAACGGCAGGTTGCGCAAGCGGCCGAAGGAAAGAGTCATGCCGGCACCATCCTCGGCGAACGACACTAGACCCGACATCATAGAAAAGGGCCCCTGGGGCGCGAGCTTCCAGCGGCCCGCGGCCAATGGCGTCATTTGGTAGTCAGTTGTACCGTGAGCCCCCAGAACCGTCAGTTGGGACTTGCCCGAAACCGTCGCCACCTCGGCGTGCGCGCCGATCGCCGGCGCGGTGTAGCGCCCAAGATGGGAGTCGATCGCCGTCTCCGGAGCCGCCATCAAGGGCTCGAGCCGATCCTCGTCGCCGAAATCGCTGAAGATAAGCCTGTCGTCGTCAACATCGGCCCATTGCTGAAAGAACGAAAGGAATTCGGGCAGTTGTAGACGGCCTTTGTCATCGGCACTAACGGGAATAGGTGCCCCCGCATCGACGGCAAGCAGCTGCAGTTCGCCGTGCTCGATCAACTCGACGATGCGGCCATCGCGTGGCGACAGATACAGGCCGCTACGACGCTCGAAATTTCTTTCGGGTCGCGGGTTTAGTCCCTCGATGCAAACGTCAATGATCTGGTTAGCGAGATCGGCGCCCATCACGTCGGCGCGGTTTACCGCAATGGCGATGTCGAGCCCGGCGGCGGGCACCTTGATCATCTGCGCGTTGCCTGCCACGACGCCCCCACCATGCGAAATCGTCTCGACGCCGCGATACTGGTCAAGCACGAGACCGAGACCATAGCCGGTAGATCGGCCGCTCGTCAGCTGCTGTGGCTCACGCATCAGCCGCCAGCTCTCCGCCGAACCGATAATCGGCGAGTCCATGTGTTTTAGCCACCGTAGCAGATCGTCCATTGTCGATACCATGCCGCCTGCGCCGCTAATCTCGGTGCCCATGTAGTCGCGTGTGAAGCGCCCATCCGGCAGGCGGAAATGCAGTGTCGCGCTGTTGGGCAAGAAATTATTGTCCCAGCGACGCAGCAGCGTGTCGTACATCCCAAGCGGCAGGAAGATCCGCTCCCGTAGCAGCGTGTCCAGACTTGCTCCGGCGATTGCCTGGATTGCCGCAGTCAGCAGGACATATGCTCCATTATTATAGCTCCACGACGTGCCGGGGGCGAATTCCAAATCGTCGATAGACTCATAGGCAGCTAGTATGTTGGTGTCGGTAGTGGTGGCTTGCGCGCCATTTATCACTAACGACACCGCCATTGCATCGCGTAGGCCGCTAGTATGTCCCATTAGCTGCCGAAAGGTGGCCTCGCGGCTAATCGGATGCAAGTTAGGCAGATACCGGCCAATCGGATCATCGATATCGACCTGCCTGTCTTCGCAGAGCAGTAAAAAAACGAGCGCGGCGAAATGCTTTGTGATCGAGCCAACGCGCATGCGCATGCCCGCCCCAAGGAGAACCGGCAGTTCCATATTCGCCAGCCCAAAACCGCGTCGATAGACAGGAACGCCATCGATTGCGATCGCGACAGCGGCTCCAGGCAAATGGCCCTGATCAAGTCCAGCAAAGATCGCGTCGATCTTGGCCTCATCCAGCGTGGCAGTGGGTCTCGTCATGCTGTTCTCTCCCTCGCATCGTCTGCCGCCATCCTGCGGGACATCCGCCAAAAGCTGGCTGCCGCAAGCAACGCAGATGGCGCCCCGATCAAAGCCATGCCACGGCCGAGCATCGTTTCGCCTCCAAGCGCTTGACTGGCCAGTGCTACGAGCGGCGCCGCCGCCGCAGCTGCTACTGAGACGGTGACAATATAGAGGCCAAGCGCCGCACCGCGCAGCTCGTTGGGGATGTTCAACCCGATTGCGATTATCGGTAGCGTGATCGCTACCGCGTAAGCGGCGGTGAAGACCACCACCCCGGCCGCAAACCAGCCGAGGCCCGGTGCCATTGCCAGAAAAGAAGCCGGTGCGCAGAGCACCGACGCGTACACGGCCGGGAGCATCACTTGTCCTCGACCGGCGCGATTGTGCGCTGTCTGGGCAAGTTTGCCGGCTGCAAACATGCCTGCCAACACGGAAACGAGCGAAACTGAGCCAAACCAGCTGGCGAAGTCGGCCGGCTGTTGCCCATATAGACGGGTGAGCGCCGGTGCGAGCCAACTAAGGATAGCACTGGACAGCGCCGAGAGGCAGGTAGTGCCTGCAAGCAGCGGCATAAGGAAGCCGCGCCACGCCCATAATTCACGCAGGTTAGCGCCTGACGCCTGTTGCACTTCCATGCGTCGCGGCTCGCGCAGCGAAAGGACCGCTGGAACAAGCAGCGCCCCGGCAGCTGCGAAGGCGAGTGACAACAACCGCCACGGCGCCATGCCAGCCAGAAGGTCCGGTCGAGCGGCAGTCAGCTTGACTAGTACACCGAGTCCCACGCCACCAATCACGATGGCGCCTGCCTGTCCCACACCTTGGCCGATGCCGTAGGAGGTCGTGGCCATCGCCCGGCGATGCGGCGGAAAATAGTCGGCGAGCAACGAAAGCGCTGCAGGCAGGGTTATCGCGTTTGCTAGCCCCAGCAGCACCTTGCTGGCGACAAGCATCGCCACGCTGCTGGACAGTCCGTTAACTAGTAGTCCTACGCACCACACACCCATCGCGACCGTTAGCATTCGGACGCGATTAGAACGGTCGACCAACAGCCCCATAGGCACGCAGAACAGAGCGTAAGCCCCGTACAGAGTGCTAATGTTCGCGAGGCCAACCTCCAAATCATTTAGCCCGAGGTCACTTTTGATAGGCTCTACCAGCAGCGAGATCAGATAGATGTCCATCGCCGTAAAGAAAGCGATCGCTACAAGCACTGCCTGCGCCAGCCGGGCACGGCGCGGATCCGGGTAGCCAGTGTCGATCATTGCAGGCATCGCCAGCCCGGTATCATTGCTGGGACGGCCACCCGAGAACATCAAAACCCCGTGGACAGACGCAGCCCGAAGGTGCGCGGACGCAAGATCAATACTTGGGCAGGCCCGCCAAGCTGCGAGAGAATGGTTTGCGCAGCCAGCTGACCTTTGACGTCGAACAGGTTTTGAACGTAAACTTGGGCATCGACAGCGCCGAACGATACCCTGGCACGAAGGTCTACCGTTTCATAGCTTGGCAGCCTGTACTGCCGCAAGTTGATCCCGCCGTCGAAGCTTGCGCGGCTGTCAGATGCGAAGCGCAACGTACCCCCGATGGTTGGTCTGAGATTGCTGCGGAACAGCGTGTAGTCTGCGTTCACGCTAGTGGTGACGTGTGGCGTATTGGGCAAGCGTTCGCCGGCGCGCGCGCCCAGTACCGGCACAGACTGGGTCAGTGCACCATCATTATACGCTAACGCTGCGGTGGCTACCAACCCACGATCAGGTCGTGCCGTTAGCGTTAGTTCGGCACCCTTGATATGGGCTCCGGCGGCGTTTGTGAAGTTTGTGGTGCTGTCAGTCCAATGCGAACCGGTCTCTCCACGATGCAGTTGGGGCTTTAAGAGCAGCGGCCTAGTTTGCGAGGATCCGCCACTCAGCCAGTGCGGCTGAGCGTCGTTCCTTGTAGGTCTGGCGGTCGATGAGATGGCGTTGGAGGTCGAAGTGATTGTGGACGTTGGCGTGGACCGACGCGAATTTCTGTAGCGTCTTCATTCGCCTGAACCGGAGCATCGCCCGCTCTCGTCGTCGGAATGGCAGATGGCTGTTCTCCACCCGGTTGTTAGCCCAGCGGCCGACCTCCTGCTTCTCCGCGTTGCCAAGCTCCTTCATCGCAGCGCGATACGAGCGCAGGCCGTCGGTGGTGATCGCCGCTGGCGAGCCGTGGCGCTTGAGCGCCTTTTTGATGAAGGTGAGGGCCGCTTCTTTATCGCGGGTTTTGGTGATGTAGCTTTCGAGGATTTCACCCTCGTGGTCGACCGCCCGCCAGAGGTAGACCATCTCGCCGTTCAGCTTCACGTACATCTCGTCGAGATGCCACCGCCACTGCCGGAACCCACGCATTGCACTTACCCGCTGGCGGCGGATGTCGCCTGCGAACATCGGACCGAACCTATTCCACCACAGCCGTACCGTCTCATGGCAGATGTCGATCCCGCGCTCGAACAGCAGATCCTCGACGTTGCGCAGCGATAGCGGGAAGCGGACGTACATCATCACCACCAGCCGGATCACCTCGGGCGACGAGTTGAAGTAGCGGAACGGACTAGCTGGTTTGCGCGGACGGGACATTGGCCCGCCTTAGCCGCCCTCCCCTAACGATCGGTGCATTTGGTTTGACAGCGCCATCTCGGCAAATGGATCCAGCGCCGCAAACATCTTTTCGAGATCCATTTTGATCGGACGTCCACGCGGGTTCGGCGAGGGCTGCCCCTTTTGCCAGCGGTGCTCCTTGGGCGGACGGCCAGGACCAACCTTATAGTCGTCATCGTTATCGGGCATCATTCGGCTCCCTTGCTGCGAGGTCGGACAGGGTCTCCATGGTAGGGAACAGCCGGGCTTCGATGCCGGTCTGTTTTTCGAAGCGCATGAGCGCGACCTCGGCGTAGTGAGGATCGAGTTCGATTAGGCGGGCGACGCGGCCGGTCTGCTCGGCAGCGATCGCCAGGCTTCCGGATCCGGCAAAGGGATCCAGGATGATCCCGCCGCGATGCGAGTTGTCGCGGATGGCATCGGCAAGCAGCGACACCGGCTTGCACGTCGGATGTGCCGCCAACTGCTCGTCACGGTCCGCGCTGAACTGGGCAAGGGAGTCATATTCCCAGACCGTTCCCCGGTTTCGACCGTTGTTACCGAGATTGTTGATGTGCGGGGCCTTGCCCTTTTTGAAGGCAGCGATGAACTCGCTCTGGCTGCGGTACCAGGAGCCCAGGCCCGGGTGCGGCTTGACCCAGGTGATGATCGTTTTGAGGTCATCATAGACGATGTTCCCGGCGCGCAGCAGCTCGAGGAGGAAGTGCCACGACATGAAGAACATGTGGATCGAGCCATCGGAGCTCCACGCTGCCATGTGCCGCATGGCGGTGCTCAGAAAACGCACGAACTCGGGTCCGGTGAACTCGCCTGCTCCCTGCTGGAAATCGGCGTGGCGCCCGGTGGTGGAGAAGGTATCAGTCGTCAGATTGTACGGCACATCGCTCAAACAGAACTGCGCCCGCTCGTCGCCGAGTAACAGGTCATAGCTGGCCGCCTCCAGCGCACTGCCTGCTACCAACCGATGCTGTCCGAAATCCCAACGCTGCCCCGGCTTGACCAGCGGCGTTCCGGTCCTCTCCGGGATCGTGTCCTCCCCTGCCCCGTCCGCACCATCGCCAAGAGCGAACAAGCGGTCGAGCTCCGGAGTCGCAATGCCGAGTTCCGGCAGTTCCTGCGTGTCGAACAGCGACCGGAGGTCTGAAAGTTCCAGGCTCAACTCGAGTTCGTCATAGCCGGCCATGTCGGTGAGCTTGTTAGCCGCTACCGCATATGCGCGCTGCTGCGCTTCGGTGAGGTGATCGAGCACGACCACCGGGATGCGGTTCAGCCCGAGCTTCTTCGCCGCAGCGACCAACCCTGCTCCGCAGACGATCCGGTTATCCGCATCGATGGCGACGGGTTGATTGAAGCCGTAGGCGGCAATCGAGGCGCTCAGGCGATTGATCTGATCCGGCGAGTGCGTCCTGAAGTCACGCTGCCGCGGCCTCAACTCGCCAGGAAACCGATATTCGTATTCTGAAACGGGCATACAAAACTCCACAAAAAATGATGCAGCCAGAGCTGCTCTGTTCCGTGGTGAAATGTTGCCGGCCATCGTCCGCATATGCGTCGCTGCCTGTACCCCTTCTTCTTACTTGCCCTTCGAGTACAATCCAACAGCTTTTTCAGTGTTTCCTGCCGTTACATGCCCGGCCTGCTGCGCGACGCCGCTGACCAGCGTTGACTCGCTAGTTTCCGATGCAATCTCGCTGTTTGAACAGAAGCTGCTCCCTGTTAAATACTGCGATTACAACTACATGCCGTCAGCCAAGTAGCTGAAAAACCGTAGATTTTCCGTCTATACTGCCGCCGTCGCATCGAAACTTCTCCCTGTTTCGTCCAATAGCAGGGAGACCTCTGATAACGGCCGAGTTGAGGAGCATCGAGCACTGCCCTCGGACGCGACCGACCAGCAGGCGGGATCAGCCCAGATGCCGGTGTCATCTATTTTCCGAATCCAATCACCTGGCAGCTGAATGCCATTCCGTACTGCCGGTCACAGGAGCGGAGAAAACCAACGACAAACGCCGATTTTGACGCATACAGGGACGCTCTCCACTACGGCCCGAAAGCGAAATGGCGCAGAAAGGCGCGTATTCTAGGACAGGCTTAACCGCTGAGCGTCGCTGGGCAGACTGGGTGGCGGAGCGGGAGGGATTCGAACCCTCGATACGCTTTTGACGTATACTCACTTTCCAGGCGAGCGCCTTCGACCACTCGGCCACCGCTCCGCATTGCACTGGAAGAGCGGGCGCGTAGCGGGTCGGGGGCGGGTTCGCAAGCGTTGCGCTTCGTGCCTGGGTGCGCCACCATCGGGAGATGATCCTCGCCGCCCTCTCGCTGCTCGCCGCGCTGCCCGCCGCACAGGCCCCCGCGGCCCCCCTGCCGCCTGCCCCCCATGATCCGATCGAGGCCGATTGGCGCGCGATTCCCGACGATGAGATCATGGTGATCGACCTGATCGACGGCCACCGGATCGTCGTCCGCCTTGCCGCGCGCTATGCGCCGCAGCATGTCGCGAATATCCGCGCGCTCGCCGCGGCGCATTGGTGGGACGGCGAAAGCGTCTATCGCGTCCAGGAAAACTGGGTCGCGCAATGGGGCGATCCGACCGAGAAGAAACCATTGCCCCCCGGCATGACGGATCGCCCCGCCGCCGAGTTCGAGATCGCAGGCTTCGCGCCCGCGCAGCGGCTGGCGACGGCGGACGCCTATTCGACCGCGTCCGGGATTACCGCCGATGGCTGGCCCGTCGCCACCGATGGCCGGGCGGCGTGGCTGACGCATTGTTACGGGATGGTCGGGGTCGCGCGCGATGCCGCGCCGAGCACCGGATCGGGCAGCGAACTCTTCACCCCGATCGGCCAGTCGGCACGGCGGCTGGACCGCAACTATACCGTCGCCGGGCGGATCGTTGAGGGCATGCAATATTTGTCCGCGCTGCCCCGCAGCGGCGCGGAGATGGGCTTTTACGCGACCGCCGCCGAACGCACGGGGATCGCGCGGGTCCGCCTCGCCAGCGACCTGCCCGCCGCGGAACGCCCGCGGTTCCAGTATCGCGCCGCCGACAATCCCCGCTTCGCCGCGGCGATCCGCCGCCGCGAACATCCCGATGCCCCGACCGTGGCGATCGGGGCCAGCGTCTGCGACGTGCTGCCAGCGGTCAGGCGAACGCCGTAACGCGCGGGGTCGGTCAGCGCAGGTCGCCGACCGGCGCGGTCAGGATCGCGCGGGTGCCCGGCTGGTTGTCG
>Ga0206131_10001958_pt1 | contig 25722 bp, 21 predicted proteins | sample Helgoland_Spring_FD_148636 | JGI IMG/M metagenome (GOLD analysis project Ga0206131, IMG submission 148636) | Pelagic subsurface seawater microbial communities from Kabeltonne, Helgoland, North Sea - Helgoland_Spring_Bloom_20160517_1 | ecosystem: Environmental > Aquatic > Marine > Epipelagic ...
TGCTGAGCAGCTTGTTCAGCCAGAAAGTAAGCGACGTTGTGTGGCATAAGTTAAAAAGCATCCCGCGGCAGGACAGCGCGATTGCCAAGAAAAAAGCCGCTCCCAAATGGAAGCGGCTTTCAGAAATTTGATAGAGAACCTAACAACTAATCTTGCTTAACAGTAAATAAACCCCACAAAATCTTAATTTTTGTGCCTTCGACACTGTAATCTACGCCTAAAGCATCTTCAGCGATATAACCAGTGCCACGAAAATGTTCCATCGCTAATGGATCACTTGAAGCCAGAGCTTTGTATGAATAATCATTTTCATAAGTTAACAAGCCCCAACCAAGATCAACACGCTCACCTTCCTCATGAGTAGATGTTACACATCCTGTTGTAGAAAAAAGGCCGATAATGATAATTGCAGAAAATGCGATGCGTGTGAGATTATTATTATATTTATTCATATTTGAGGTACTTTTTTACTACAGATTTACTTGAAGCAAGCTAATTGATTTAAATGTAATAGCTTTATAACAAACTATGTTAACATAATTAAGATTGAGACTGTAAAACGACTTGGCAAGAGGTTTTTTACCTAAGCGCTAAGGATTATTATTCCTCGTCATCGAGCACGCCATCGGCGAGATCGAGATTCGAATGGACGGCTTTAACATCCTCTAGAGCATCCAAAATCTCAATCAGGTGCAGCACTTTGCGTGCTGTCTCTTTGTCACTGATCGGCACCATAATATTGGGCAAATAAACCAGATCCGACTGTTCTGATTCGATCCCTTTGGTACTCAAGGCCTGTGAAACTGAGTCATACGCTGACATTGGGCATATCACCTCGAAGTGATCGCCTTCGTTCTTGATATCCTCTGCGCCCGCTTCGAGCGCAACATCCATCAGTGTTTCTTCATCGGTCTGCTTCGCATCGATAATGAACTGCCCGACGTGATCAAACTGAAACGACACCGCACCGACACCGGCAAGATTGCCGCCGTTCTTGCCCATCGTGCTACGCACTTCAGAGGCAGATCGATTCTTATTATCAGTGGTAATCTCGACAATCAGTCCGACACCACTCGGCGCATAGCCCTCGTAAACGATCTCTTCGTAGACGACGCCCGGCAATTCGCCGGTACCTTTTTTGATCGCACGCTCGACATTATCATTAGGCATATTCGCCTCCTTCGCCTTCGCCACTACGGTGCGCAAGCGCGGATTCATCGAAGGATCACCGCCACCAGCGCGAGCAGCGAGCGTGATATCTTTACTAATCACGCTGAAAATCTTACCGCGCTTAGCGTCTGTAGCACCCTTTGCGCGTTTGATGGTAGCCCATTTGCTGTGTCCTGACATATCTAAAAAAGCTGAATGATGAAACGCTGAAATACTTAAATACTGAAAATCGCGCAGCGCGCATCACGAAATTCAAAGGGTTGGGGTTATTTATTTTTCTTGCGTGGCTTCGTACTTGGCGAACCACCTTTGCCTGTTGATGTCGCAGCTTTGGCAGCGACGACGGGCTTCAGTTCTTCATCCGGACTATTATTAATGATCTTCTGTTGAAGAATGGTCAAAAGATTTTGTACGGTCCAGTAAAGGACTAGGCCAGATGAGAAATTGTAAAGGAAGACCAGGAAGATAAAAGGCAAGAACTTGAATATTTTTTGCTGCGCGGGGTCCGCAGTCGGCGATACCGGCATCATGCGCATTTGAAAGAACATTGTGAGGCCCATGATCAATGGAAGAATGTTTACCGGAAAGCCGGCAATATACGTCAAGGTATCCGGCATCGACAGGTCACTCACCCACAGGAACGACTCGTGGCGCAGTTCTGAGGCAGAACGGAGCATATAGAATAGTCCGAGGAAGATCGGCATCTGGACAAGCATTGGTAAGCAACCCGCGACCGGATTAACCTGATGCTCTTTAAAGACCTTGAGAGTCTCCTGCTGAAGTTTCTGAGGGTTATCCTTATATTTCTCTTTAAGCTCAGCCATTGGCCCTTGGATCTTTGCCATGCGCTTCTGCGAGCGGCTCGCTTTAGCTGAAAGGGGCCAGAACAGTGTCTTAATGCAAATCGTCATAATCACGATCGACCAGCCCCAACTAGGCACAACCGCATGAATCGCATACATAAAGGAAAGCAGTAACTTACTGATAAAGCTGAGAAAGCCGAACTGCATGACTTCGTCCTGCTGATTACCCAGCGCTTGAAGGCGCTTAAATTCTTTTGGGCCGACGTAGAAATCAAAATCTAAAGTTTTGGCGCTGCCTGCAGGGACGGTGCCAAGATCATATCCAACACTGCCTGAGATACCCGGGCGACCACGTGTGCCATCTTCAGCTTCAGATGCCTCGACTGAATAAATAAACAAATCGCGACCCATCGTTTCGGAACTCAGTACTGCAGCGAAAAACTGATTCTTGACCGACGCCCACTCAAAGCGAACAGATTGCTCTAGCTGTTCGACCGGAGCACTGGCACCTATACCTAAAAATCCTTTGCCGCCGGTGAGTTTGTTAATCGCGATAAACTCAGCATCTTCGCCGTCAAAATAACCAACATTCAGGAACGAAGGCAGTTGCTTCTCAGTAATGGGTCGAGAGGTCCCTAAATTCAAATAAATCGTCGACAGAGCCTGAGGTATGGCGGCTTGATTATTAAAAGTCGTGCTGTGACGTATAATGTAAGGGTCTTGCTCAGAACGATCTTGCGCGAGCGAATAGGTGCGGCGCAGCGCCAGCCCATCTCCAGAGTTAAAGACGAACGTGATCGAATCGGCGGACTGTTGCTCGATCGTGTAGGGCTTGTCGAATTCCTGCATACCCCCATCACGGTCAGCTAGGCTAAGGCTCAGGGCAGGCAGACGACCGTCTATATTGAAGATATAATCGTCGCGTTGACCTGTCTTCGTTTGTAAAAACTCGACTGTGCGAATCGCACCGCCAAGGGTTGTAAACTCAACCTCAATAAAGTCATTCGAGAGCGTAACGACTTGTTCGGCAGCGACCATCGTGGGCTGCGCAACGACCACTGCGGCGACCTCTTGGGGTTGAGTCAGCAGATCCAAGATATCGTCACCCGCCGCGGCTCCAGCGTTCGTGGCGCTCGAATCGACCACAGGGGCTTCGACTCTCGCTCGCTCAAGCGCCGCAGCCTCTTGCTGCTGTTGCTGAAGCTGCTGATTCTTTAAATCGTTCGTCTGCTTATACATGAAGCCGATACCGGCTGCGATGCAGATAATTCCTAGAATTGTATTTTTCTTATCCATCTAAAAGTGAGTTGTGGTGTGCTGACATGCCTTCTTTCTGCTGTTTGTTCAAGCTCGGAAGCGGGTCATATCCGCCGGGGTGCCAAGGGTGGCAACGTAAAATACGTCTAAATGCATACCACCACCCGCGCCAAAACCCATATTGCAAGAACGCGGAACGCGCGTAGCAAGAGCAGGTCGGCTGGAAGCGGCAACTACAGTTGGAGCCGAAGAAGATCTGCTTCATCGGCGAGAGTGTTAATTGATAGATGCGCACAAGCAAAGCTGCCAACTGCGCAAGTAGCGATGGCTTGCGCCCCGTCCGATGTGGTGCCGATTGGGCCTGTTTCAGTTCGTCGTTCATCCTATTGTTCAGCTGCTTGATCGACCGCTGCCTCCGTTAAGATTGTCGCGCAGGCGCGTAAGTAGCGAGACTCTAAGTCACTGAAGCTGTGCCGATCAAAGCTGGCCCGCAGCACGATCACGATATCGCTACCAAGCGGCAACGCCGATTCATGCTGGCGAAAAAGCTCACGAAACGTACGCTTGCCGAGGTTGCGCTTCACCGCATTCCCGACGCGTCGAGATGCAATCACACCGAAGCGGCGTGCAGCGCACTCATCGGTAACGATCCGACGGCATTGAAAAATAAAAGGTCCGCACAGGATACGTTTACCCTGACTGCGGACCTCTTGAAATTCGCGCGGTTTGCGCAGACGCTTAGAAGTCGGGATGCCCATGGCTCCAAGACCTCATTACGCTCCGTCTTAGACGGAAGCAGAGAGGCTATGACGGCCCTTCGCTCGGCGTGCAGCGAGAATCTTGCGGCCACCGCGGGTTGCATTTCGTGCACGAAACCCGAATTTACGAGCGCGGCGGAGTTTTGAAGGTCTATATGTTGGTCCCATAATATTGTGCTTTGGAAATTGGAGAAAAGCGGAGGAGAAAAACCTCAGATCTCGTCGCTGTCAAGGCATGATCTAGTAGATTTCTGCACTAAAATTTGCCCGACTACTGAGGCAGATACCCGAGAAACCGTCAAAAATATCAAAAAAAACACATTCGCACTTCGAATACTTGCAAGTTAGACCAAGACATAGAAAGATCTGACAACTAATTATCCGAGACATAAATACTATGGCTACATTAACTCCCGCATCACTCAACGCTTCAAAGAAAAAGAAACTCAGTTTCGCCGAGGGGCAAAGACTCGCCAAACGAAAGTCCTACGAGAAGCAAGCCCCGCGCAAGAAAATCAAACTGCAGGAGCTTACCGTCTTCACCCAGCAACTAGCTGCCATGCTCGAAGCCGGCCTGCCCTTGGTTACCTCACTCGAAGCGCTCGAGGATCAGACTGAAAACCCGGTCTTCCAAGTCATCATCCGTAATGTTCGCACCGACGTGTCAGCGGGTAAATCTTTCTCCGAATCTTGCGCCATCTATCCGCGCGCCTTTCCAAATCTCTTCATCTCTATGGTCGAAGCCGGTGAAGCCAGTGGCGGCCTTGCCGAAATTCTAGATAAAACTTCGATCTACTTTGAAGAGACCGTCAAGTTGATCAAACAGATCAAAGGCGCCATGACTTACCCGATCGCAGTCATCGGCCTCTCGGTCGGCCTCGTCAATATTCTGCTTATCTTCGTCATTCCTGTATTTGCCGAGATGTTTGCAGACTTCGGCTCAGAGTTGCCGAAACCAACGCAAATACTAATCGACCTCAGCGAATTCCTAAAGTCTTACATCGTCTTCATAATCATCGGCTTTGCCGGCTTCGTTTGGGCCTTCAAGCGCGTCGTATCGACGCCGAAAGGACGCAGGATCAAAGACCAGACCATGCTCAAGCTACCAGTTATTGGCGAACTCACACGTAAAGTCTGCTTATCACGCTTTTGCCGGACCTACGCGATCTTAATGCGAGCCGGAGTACCCATCCTGCGCACTCTCGAAATCGTCCGCAAGGCATCCGACAACACCTATATTGAATCCGCCTGCAAAGAGGTTTCCAAGCACATCAGTCAGGGCGGACAGGTATCTGAAGTACTCGCAGTCGACCCGTACTTTCCGCCCATGGTCAAACACATGACCCGCGCTGGGGAACAAACTGGTAACGTCGATGGTATGATGGTCAAAGTAGCCGACTTTTACGACAACGAAGTCGACACCCTCGTCGCCGCACTGACCTCGCTAATGGAACCACTTTTGATATGCTTTCTCGGTATTGTCGTCGGCGGCATTGTCATGGCTATGTTCCTACCGATCTTCCAACTTTCCAGCGTCGTCGGGTAATCGACATAATCGCAGTTCAGACTTAGCCACGACTGTCGGGCATTGGCATTTGCATGCACATTTCTATCCGCCGCTGCCACGCTCGATTACAGTTTAAAAAATTATGGTCGGCCTAAGTAAGACTCGCCAACGCACAACGCGATTTGACCGCAGAACAAGCAGCGCCAAGGTTGACTGCACTCTCAGAAATTCATTATACCAGAAAAGAGAATACCGCATATGAAAGTATTTGTAACAGGAGGTGCCGGTTATATCGGCAGTGTCGCAGTCGAACAACTCGTCCACGCAGGTCACGACGTGATGGTCTTTGATAACCTATCACTCGGGCACAGCTTAGCGGTGCATCCCAGTGCAGAGCTGGTCGTTGGCGATCTGGCCAACATCGAGGCGATTCGCGAGGCGATGGGTCGATTTAAGCCCGAAGCGATCATGCATTTTGCCGCCAAGTCACTGGTCGGCGAATCGATGGAAGATCCATTCATTTACCTTGGCGATAATGTGTCCAATGCGCTCAACCTATTGAAGTGTGTGGTCGAATTTGAAGTGCCTCGCTTCATCCTGTCTTCCACTGCCAACTTGTTTGACGATCCAGAGCGTATGCCCATCGCCGAAGATGAGCGCATCATCCCGGGTAGCCCTTACGGCGAATCGAAATATATCATCGAGCGCTACCTACACTGGATGTCTCGTATATATCCGTTTTTTAACTACGCAGCACTGCGCTACTTTAATGCCGCTGGCGCAAGTGTCGAGCGCGGCGAAGATCACACTCCCGAGCTACACCTTATCCCACTCGTGCTACAAGTAGCACTCGGTCGACGCGAGCAGATATATATGTTCGGCGACGACTACGACACACCAGACGGCACTTGCGTGCGCGACTACATTCACGTGATTGATTTGGCACAGGCACACATCCTCGCGCTCGAAGCGATCGAGAACGAAGATAAGATTTACAACCTCGGCAACGGCCAAGGTTACTCAGTCAAGCAAGTCATCGAGACTGCACGCGAAGTGACAGGCCACGCGATCCCTGCCGATGTGAAACCACGTCGTGCCGGCGATCCCGCGACATTGATTGCTGCCAGTGGCAAGATCACCAGTGAACTCAAATGGGATCCAAAGTTCCCTGATTTGAAATCAATCATCACCAGTGCATGGGCATGGCATCAAGCCAATCCGAACGGCTACGAAAACTAATCACTACAGCATTCCAATAGGTATCACATGGAACAAGACGTTCATAACAAACTCTCCGCAACTGCAGACAAATACGGTCTCGACATTGAAGGCGGACAAGTGCGCCGCAGTTCATCTCGCTTCTGTTTCGGCGTCGAACATGGTGATTACAACGGCATGGAGCTTTTCGGTGTCGGAACTGATCGCTTTATCTGGTTGGCGTTTAAACCTAATTCTTTAGGCCGTGTGCGTATTTTCAGCGAAAACTTCCCCGAAGACGGCATTGTCGACTTCGCACTAGGCGAAGCCGTAGAGCCAGCGGAATTGAGGGATAGCTGGGCACGTTTTCCTCATGGAGTGGAATTAATTCTGCGCCGTGAGGGCTACGAGTTGGGCACAGGGTTCGATGCAGTGCTCTATGGCAACATTCCCGGTGGTGGCATGTCGCGCTCAGCGTCGCTAGCGCTGAACCTGATCCTGACGTTCTTCGAAGTAAACGGAACAGTGGTCGAGGACGGCATGCGTATCGTTGATCTCGCTCAAATGGTCGAGACTGATTACATCGGTTCACCTTGCGGCAAGTTAGATCAGATCATGATTTATTTTGCAAAAGCAGGCATGGGCACATATTACAATCCCAACAAAGGAACGATCGACCATATCCCATTTGGTGGCGATCCTGATGATTTTCGTATCGTAAGTTTGGATACAGGAACGAAGCGACCAGGACTCGAAAAATCGACTTATAAGATTCGTCGCGATGAATGCGATCATATGAAGGCATTACTAAATGAAAAATTTGGTTATGCGTCTCTCGCAGAGGTCTCGACACCTGAAAAATTTACTACAGCTACGGCCCATATTCAGGCAGTCGCGCCCGCGAGCGTGGGACGTCTAAAATACCTATACGAAGCGCAGGCCCGCTTTGCCGATACGCTAGAGGCGTGGCGTAGTGGTGACATCGAGAAGGTGGGCCAGAATTTTCGCGCAGATGGCATTGGACTACGGGATGATTATGTGATCAGCGGCCCTGAGCTGGAGACGATGTGCGAAATCGCACGCAGTGTACCAGGCGTGTTGGGTGAGCGCATGCTCGGCGGCGGCGACAAGGGCGCTAGCGGTGCCTTAATTTGGGCAGGTGCCTTCGACGATTTAAAATCGACCGTGGAATCGACCTATCCGCTGTGCCATCCAGCTTTTTCGAATGAGTTCGCGATTCATTCTTGCCGTACAGTGGATGGTATTACATCGGCTCCATTGTTGGCTCACCCTGGTAAACAATAAGCTAAATCCATCAGAACCAGACACCTAAGTACGAAAAAGCCGAAAGGCTTTAAACGAGCTGCTTACGGCCTAAAAAGGGTACTGGAGCATCGGAGACCCTGAATTCCTGGTAACTTGCGTGCCATGCAAGCGAGGCACCTTCAACTACGCGGCTTGCACCGAGTCTTGCCGAACTGATGCGCCTAGCACCAAGAGAAAGCAGTACTTAATTCATAATTATCTAATAACCAATGATTTACATTCTATTTTAAGGTTAAATATAAATCTATTTACATTCTAAAATAACATTATACTAGATAAATTATTACCGCTGTTTTTTAAAAAATATTCTAGCTAATTTTATACTTCCCATACGTCAATTTATTGTTACTTTGTTTTTTCCAATGACGTGTATCTTACATGTGAATTGGATATCGGCTAGGCAGTGTTGTCTCAGCTCAGTGAGTCTTCCCCTCTTTTGGCGTATTGATGCGCCGCTTTGCTTTTCTAGTAGTGCTAATGGTTCATGTGAATCATCGCTAATGACTACTGGTTCACCCCAACAAAGGAGATAAATGGAAAAAGTAACCTCACAGCTAACTAGTATAATCAAAAGTATATCCGAACTCGGAATAGGGCTGATTGCTCTCGGTATTATTGCTGAGATCGTCTTCGGCCAGGGCGCCATTTTTGGTGCCAGCGTGGTCGGAAACCTATCTGGAATTGTTACCGCTATTGGCGGAGAAAACGGTTTCGTTGGCTTAGTTGCCATCATTCTAATCTTCGGACTGCTGCGCAATCGCGCATAGCAGAACCCTAAACAAACAAAAAACCCAAATAAAAAGTACTATGGAAAATACAATTAATCAAATCAAGTCAGCTATCGGAGGAATCTCTGGTGTGCTCGTTGCAGCTATCGGCCTTCTCATCGTTGCTTCTGTTGTTTTCGGCCAAGGCGCAAGTATGAATGTGATCGGTAATATTAAAGATCTTGTTGATACTTTCATTGGCAGTGGTGCAAGCCTCTCGAGCATTGTAACACTCATTATTGTTTTGAGTGTACTCAATAAGTAGCATCTGCTTCTAAATTAATCCAAGGGGCCTCATAACGGAGGCCCCTTTTTTATGCTCAGAGCTGTAGAATTAATTATCTACTTTTCTGAAGATGAAATATCATTTCCACCACACAGCTCATATGAATAATATAAGCTGCACATTCATTGCATTTTACTGGCTCACGCAGCCAAAGTGAGTTCAACATGCAACCACCTTCAACTCTGACTCACCATCCCTAAAAAGAGTGGTGGAGCATAGGAGAGTCGAACTCCTGACCTCTTGCATGCCATGCAAGCGCTCTACCAACTGAGCTAATGCCCCCAAGGGAAAGTTGGGAAAATGGATATACCTTGGTGTCCGTCAATAGAAAATAGTCATTCGGCAAAAAACACCGTGCGGCTCGAATTCATCTTGATGTATCGCTTCAAGGTTTGCGCTGTGGATGGCCTCGCGCTCATGATCGGAGCATGTTACGCATTCGACTCTGGCAATGGCCGAACCTCTTCGCACTGGATGCGGCGCTGATTGCACTGGTCTGGCAGGCGACCTTCGCCGGAGTACTGGGGTTACAGATCAGTGCGGTGACTCAAATTGTGCTTTGCCTGTCTGTCTGGTTAACTTATATCGCGGATCGCTTGTTTGATGTCGCAAAACGCCCACTCCAAAAACTGCATTCGGCTCGACACCGCTTTGCGAAGCAATACTTCACCACACTCTGGCGCTGCTGGTGGTGCGTTTTATTAAGCAATATCGGAATCGCGTTCACAGGGCTGACAACTTCTCAACTAAAGAACGGCGCAGCACTGCTAACGCTCTGCTTACTATACACTGCCTTAAACCAAAGACTCTCTCGACGCTTCTTCCCCAAAGAACTCTGCGTCGCAATCATCTATACCGGCGGCGTGATCGTCTTCCTGCTACCCAATGCAACCCTCTGGCCACCGGCGTGTGCACTGGCGCTACTGTGTCTGACTAATTGCTTAATGATTGGTGCGAAAGAGAAGTGCATCGACACCGCCCTGCAAGTGCGCTCACTCTCTCGGCTCCCTACGCTATTTATCATTACTCTGAAGATTATCTGCGCCCTCTCACTGTGTTTTTTAAATCAAGCGTGGGCCCTGCCAATAGGCCTATCGCTAGGTGCGCTCTGGATCATCGACGCCTACCAAGAGCAACTCTCTGTAGAGACATTTCGAGTTCTCACAGACAGCGCCTTACTCATCGGTCCAAGCGTTGCATTCTGCCTGCAGCTCTAACTAGACGACAAACCTAGACGGTCGCGATCCACATAATTAATCCGGATTTAGCACTGCCCCAGCGAAGGTCGCGCGAATGGCCCAAAGTCACGGCACTAGAAAGCGGGTGCCAACGCCACTCGAAATCCGATCGCATTACTCTTTGTATCACCGCGAATCTCATCGCGAGCGGCACAACGCACGCGAACTGCAAAATCCTCCCAGCTGCCTCCACGGACGACTACACGGAGCCCTTCGTCTCTCGGACGTGGATCCACTAGCGAACCACCATAAAGACGACCATTATATCGGTCCAAAGTCCATTCGGCGAGATTACCGTGCGTATCGTGTAGCCCGAAATCATTTGGTGGATACGAACCCACAGGCAAGGTGCCATAATGATCTAGGTTACTTACCTGAGACTCGGCATCGAATGGATAGACTCCACTGAAATTACCATTAGAAACATCAGCTTGATCACCAAAGGTAAACGGCGCGACTGAGCCCGAACGAGCGGCATATTCCCACTCTGCTTCTGTCGGCAATCGATATACATAGCCCTCCGGTAAGCGTCCGGCTCCTCTTTCAATATTTGTCAAGACTTGGCAATATAGCCTTACGTCTTCCCATGAAACATTGTCTACTGGAAAGCTCTCACTAGTCACTGACGAAGGATTTTGACCCATCACCTCGGAATACTGCGCCTGAGTCACCTCATATTTTCCAATCCAGAACCCCTGATTAAAACGAACCGCCGTCTGCGGTCCCTCATTCGGCAAGCGCCCTACTTCTTCAATCGGACTACCCATAAGGAATTTTCCCGCCTCAACCCAGCAGAGCTTCAAAGCTAAATAAGGCATCGTCCACTCGGCCCCAGGCTCAGGCCCTGGAATTTGCACAGGTTCAACCTCCCATGTAATACGTTCATCGGGCTTCAACTTAAAGTGTCTCACCATCGTAAGATAATCCTTCATTCGCAGTTCGAGCTCAACACGTTGATTGGCAGCCAAAGAAACAATACCATCTAAAACATCGACATCCACTCCTGCCACACGCACTTCAACTTCCAACTCCGGCGGTACCACCAACTCGACCTGCCCAGGTACTGGCTGCATTAAATAAGTTAGCGTTTGATCCACTCGATCCTCGACCTTCACAGTTTGTAATTCTGACACATATAGCGGATGCAGTAAGCGCACCGTATGAGTCCCCTCAAGGACTGCCTTCAATACCTCTGAATCATATGCGAGTTGCTGCCCATCTAGCTCCACTAACAGGTCATCCATCAATCCGGAGACCCCACTACTAGGGGCACCTGCAAAAGTAACCGCAAAACCAAGCTCTGCCGAGCGTAAGACCAACGCGCCAAAATCAACCACTTCATGCTCGCCAGATTCCACATTAACGCGGCGACTATCGGTGCGATAGCCTTGAGATTGCACGGCCACAATGTAGTTTCCATTGCCCTCGGATGCATCGATTGTTACGGGTGAAGGTCCCACGTAGATACTATTTACCAAGACACGGGCACCCTCGGGTTGAGTCCGCACAGTCACACTCGAAGGCAACTCCGCCAATACGACCTGCATCAGCGCGCCACTCAGATCTTCTAAAGTCGTAGGCAAGTATCCCATCTTCCGGATAATAATACGATCAAACTCGTCAAAATCCCCCCGCTTTAAATTAAATTGTCCGTCCGCATCTGTCGTACCGAGCTCTACTTCTAGATTTTCTTCATTCAGGAGGGCAATTACCGCTCCAGGTTGAGTCTGAATTCGCAAATCCTCCGACGCTGACTGCAACTCAATATTAATTCTAGGCAAGGCAACATTCCCAATAGACACCGGCAACTGCTGCTCTAAATACTGCGGAGCAGAAATTCGCACATTATAATTCCCAGGCTGCACAACCAGATCAAGCCCACCCTCTCTAGTGCTAAAGACAGCATCGATACCAACAAACCGGACCTGAGCCCCCACGGGCGTCACATTAAGTTGTAAATTCGGCGATTCACCATCGGCCGCCACTGACACCACTTGCGTATTTTCTAAGTGCTCGACAAATATTGAATGCAAGAAAGATGAGACTAAGCCCGTCAAACTCAGACCAACTAAACCAATCACCGCCAAGCGATAGATTCGAGTTGCTAGCTCGCCACGTGCCTCAATTCCCTTTGGCACTGGAATTCGATCAATCTGTCGTTGAATCAAGCCTCCACGTTCTGGCTCCAGTTCGTCCGCCGTCCCCTTCAAAGCCAGAAGCATGCTCCTGCAAGATTGATACCGATCATCTCGGCTTCGCTTAAGCGTCGTCTCAATCAGCGCATCCCAAACTTTCGGGAGATCATCCACAATGGTTGACGGAGCCTCGTACTTAGACAGGTCCGCTTTCTGCCCTGTCAAAAGCCAATACGCAATATTACCCGAAGCAAAAATATCCACTCGCGCATCTTCAACGATCCCGTGACGATACTCAGGACTCATCACATCAAACGAATTAAGTCGCTCGGATGCCACATTTGCACCCAGCGGACAGACCGATGCCGAAACGATCGACTCAAACAACTCAATGCCCAAAGTCGCCTTCACACCCAAACCGAGCACCTGTATAGAGCCATCGCTCTGTATGAAAATGAGGTCCGTATCCAGATCACGATGGTCCACACCTTGCGCATGCGCATACCCTAAAATCCCTAACAGCAAAGCCAAGATACGCCCAACGTCTTCAGCATCGACTCCCGGCTTCGCATGCTCAGCGAAATATTGACTCAAGCTTTGTCCCTTGACTGCATCCATAAAGATGCAGTGCCGTTGATTTATCAAAGCACAATCCTGAATCTGTGGAATGCCCTCATGATTAATCGCCTTCAGCGCCGTCTGTAAGCCCTCTAAACGTTTCAAACATTTCGCATCCTCAATAGTTCGCGGGTGAAACACACAGAGCGTCACATCACGCAAATCACGCACATGCTGCATATGGTAGTAATTCGCCAACAAGCTCGAACTAATACACTTAACGACACGAAAATTCCCAAAGCTTTCTCCTGACTTAAGCATACTATTGTTTAAGCGCTCTTTACTTGAATCAGATGAAGCCGATTCGGACTGCATATTCTTTTTATCCATTCCGTTTAATCAAGCGTTTGCAAAAAAATCTTGGACCGATTCTACGATCGTCTCTACGGCAGCCAGCTTGCCTTCCCCCTCATATCCACAAGCGAGCATACCACTCTGCGGTTCAATAAAATGATAGCCGCGCGAACGAAGCGTCTTAATGTTTTCTTGAGTCGCCACATGTGCCAACATCTTACCATTCATCGCAGGCGCCAACATAACTGGTGCAGGTGTTGCTAAATGAATCGACGAGAGTAAGTCTGGCGCGAGTCCCTGCGCGAATAATGCGAGGCAATGTGCGGTCGCTGGAGCTACGAGGACGAGGTCTGCCCGATCCGCCAACTCAATGTGTCCGGGTTGCCAGCCCTCCTCTTCCTTCCACAGATCCGATACGACCGGATTACGTGAAAGCACCTGCAAAGTAAGCGGTTGTATAAATCGACAGGCTTCTGCGGTCATCACCGGATACACTTGCGCGCCGGCTTCGGTCAAGCGACTAGTGATATCGGCAGCCTTGTAGGCTGCAATCGATCCCGTAATGCCCAAAATAATAGTGCGCCCTTTTAAGTCTAAATTAATCTCTGCCACAGTTATTAAATTTGAGAGGAATACAGTCCACAAACAAGACTTAAGTAATACACGCTCGACCTCGCTTGATGCAAGCACGCGCTTGACAGTCCCTAAATCGAATGAATGCTTAACCGATGCATGTATTATTCGCAAAAGCGATACGCCTAACAAGCGCACGACAACTTCTCCCCTTTGGGGACATAAAGTAATTCGTTTGCGGGCTCAATGCCCGCGCATAATAATCAAGCGAGCCAATGCTCTCACCGCGATACAGAGACGCGCCGCACCAGAACGCGCCTCGAAACCCGAAACAAACACTCCAGTAGCGAACCCATTTTCAGCATGCAAAAAGGCACCATCACTAAGTACCGGCCCTTTCAGCAAATTAATTTGCCCGACCGCACATGGCCGGACAAGACGATCACCACCGCCCCGATCTGGGCAAGTGTCGATCTTCGCGACGGCAATCAAGCCCTTGCGATCCCAATGAACGTAGACGAGAAGGTCGAGTTCTTCGAATTACTAGTCGCCACCGGATTCAAAGAAATTGAGGTCGGCTTTCCCTCCGCCAGCGATACCGAGTTCAACTTCATCCGCCGCTTAGTCAAAGAAGACCGCATCCCATCAGACGTAACTTTGCAGGTGCTGGTTCAAGCGCGAGAACATCTAATCCGCCGCACCTTCGAAAGCTTGGAGGGCGTGCCCAAAGCTATCGTACACTTATATAACTCGACCTCGCCGTTACAGCGCCGCGTCACTTTCAACATGAGCAAAGAAGAGATCAAACAGATTGCTACCGAAGGCACTCAATTGATCAAAAGTCTCGTTTCCACCCTTCCAGCCACCAAAGTTCGCCTAGAGTATTCCCCTGAGAGTTTTTCAGACACTGAAGTCGATTATGCCTTGGAAATTTGCGAAGCCGTGATTGATGTCTGGCAACCGACCACCGCGAACAAAATCATCCTGAATCTTCCCGCTACAGTTGAAATGGCAACGCCGAATGTACACGCCGACCAAATCGAATGGTTCTGCCGCAACTTGAGAGATCGCAATACAGCGATTATTTCTTTACACACGCACAATGATCGCGGCACTGGGGTCGCGGCTACCGAACTTGGCTTAATGGCTGGCGCAGATCGTGTCGAAGGCACGCTTTTTGGCAACGGCGAGCGCACCGGTAATCTCGATATCGTAACCGTTGCGTTGAATCTCTACACACAAGGCGTCGATCCCAAGCTCGACTTTAGCAATTTGAATCAAACGCGAGAGACATACGAGCGTGTTACGCGTATGCATGTGCCAGACCGCCATCCGTATGCCGGTGACTTGGTCTTCACCGCATTTTCTGGCTCGCATCAAGATGCGATCAAGAAAGGCATGGATTTGCGCCAAAAGGGAGGAGAACCAGGCGCACACTGGCAAGTCCCCTACTTGTTAATCGATCCAGCCGATCTAGGCCGCGACTACGAGGCAATCATCCGCATTAACAGCCAAAGTGGTAAAGGAGGCGTCGCATATATTTTATCTCGTGAGTTCGGACTCGATTTACCGAAGGTCATGCATCCCGAAGTCGGCCTCGTGATCAATAACGCCGCCGATCAAGACAACTGCGAATTAAAATCTACCGAAGTGCACGAAATCTTTCAACGCGAATACGTGAATTTAAGTAGTCCGCTTGAGTTGCTCTCGATTCAACGCAAAGACTTCTTCGATACTGGCGAGGTCAGCATCGACGCTCAAATCAACTTCAACGGTGAGCGGCTTACGATCTCTGGTCGCGGCAACGGCCCAATTAGCGCCTTTGCCAAGGCACTTGATAGCCAGGGTTGGAAGCACTTTACGCTCCTAGACTATCGCCAGCACTCGATCGGCAGCGGCTCGGCAACAGATGCCGCGGCCTACATTCAAATCGAGCACGAAAGCGGCTTGATTTGCTACGGTTGCGGAATCAATCCGAATATTGAACTCGCTGGCTTGCACGCCCTAGTGAGCGCGTTTAACCGCGCTCATGCAGCACATCCAGAATCACATCTCGGATAGTCGCTGCTTCTAAGTTTCCTTCGACTAGGCGCTGTATCCCTACCAGTTTACAGCGCTCCTTCGAGACTGCTTGCCCATCTGGAACGACCCCCAGCAACACTTGCGAAGACTTTGAGCCAGATACGGCAGAAATCTGTCTGGCTAATTCGAGACCAGCGACTTCTTTTCCCATCCCGATAAAAACCATATTATAACGACGGCGCTGAAAGGCATCCGCACTTAAGTCATAACTCGGAGCGTGGTGCGGCGCGTAGCCCAACTGGCGACAGGCAAGTAACAGATGCTCAACTTCACCTCGATCTCCGACCACTAAAATATCGCAAGGGTGCTTTTCGACGATACGCTCCACCACCTCAGCTAGACGATCGGACGGAGGTGATACTACAGAGACTTCCTCGATCAACTTGATCCGCACCACAAAACCAAACACAGCCCCCTCACCCTCGCGACTTTCCGTCCAAATCCGTCCTCCCATCGCATGGACTAAGCGCTTGCAGATCGCCAATCCGAGCCCAGTACCACCATACTTACGAGTTGTTGAGGCATCCACTTGGCTAAATGCCTCAAACAGTAAATGTTGCCGATCTTTCGGAATGCCAATTCCACAATCACTCACTAATACCTCAAGATAGTCATGATCGAGTTGGTCAAGATATCCGATCGGTTCCAAGGCATCAGGACGACGCTCCAAAGGTAATTCGCTTAACTTAATAGGACGCACGGCGATTCCTACTTCGCCCGCGTCTGTAAACTTGAGTGCGTTTGCCAATAAATTTTGTACGATCTGCCGCAATCGTTCCATGTCACCGAGCGCAAACTCTGTAAGTGCCGGATCTAAACTCAGCCGAAGCGAAACATTGAGCTCGGCAGCTCGAATCTTGAAGAGCTTTACACAATCCTCAAAGCACAGATGCAACGGAAATTCCTGCATCTCTAAATCCAGACGTCCAGACTCGATTTTCGAGAAATCTAAGATATCATTCACCAGAAAAAGCAGACTCTTACCGCTCGAATAGATCGTCTGCGACAGATCCAGTTGCTCCTCATCCAGCCCACTCTCGTTTAAGAAACTCGACAACCCAATAATTGCATTCAAAGGCGTGCGAATCTCATGAGAGATCGTCGCGATAAAATACCCCTTTGCCCGATTACCCGCCTCCGCACGATCCTTTGCCTGCTTCAAATCGATCTCAATGCTCTTTCGAGCAGTGATGTCCTGCATCGTCCCCATGATTCGAGTCGCACGACCAAACACATCACGATCTTGCACCACGATCCGATCTTGCACCCAGATGAATTCAGCTGCGCCCTTACAGATACGATAATCGATTTCCAGTGGCTCAGATCCATTATCAATGAACCTCACATACGCCGCCAACACTCGATCACGATCATCCGGATGAATCCGCTCCTGCCATTCCTTTTTATGATCATGCACATCTATCGAGTCTAGTTCCAGAATACGGGACCAATTCACATCACGAAAAATTTCACCACTGCCCAGGTCCTGCTCCCAGAAGCCCATCTCCACTGTATCCAGCGCCATGCGTAATCGATGCTCACTCAATCGAATCTGCTCCTCGTAGAGGCGCAATGAGGTCTCATCAACCAGCAACGATAAGGTGCCCTCTCCTTCAGACTCATTAATAAAGACTTTCAAAGTTAACAAGGTCATCGCGTTAGACCGCCCAGTATTGTCGATTAAATCAACTTGCTGATAACGGATCGTACCATCATCCGAGCTGAACAGCGCCTCTCGATCTACCTCCCACTGTTCGCCAAGATCAACTGGAGGAGCCTGTAATTCTGAATTCATAATCTCGGGTACGCTTCTCGGAGAGAAACTCGCCCAGCGCTCATTAATTAAGACAGTACGACCATTGCGCGAGCGTACCCAAATACCGATCGGCAATGCATCTAGCACCCGATGCATTAAATGCTCACGTTCGTCCGCAAGGTCTACCGTGCGTAAATGATAGCCCACAACAATCGCACAGATAAACGTAATCAAAATGAATAGAACCAACACCCCGATCGCAAACAATAGATGCTCACCGAAAGAACCCTGCGCAAATACACCGACGCCTGACAACCACGCATAAGCGACAATCAACACCAATAGAGCTGCGACCCCTAGCGCGCCTGACATTTGATAGCGCAGCCCCAAGCCAATCGCCAGCGCCATAGCAAAGGGTAAAAATAGTGGCTCGAGCACTCCACCACCATTCGAATGAAACGTTAAGATCAGAAATACAGCAAACACACCCAAGCTGATCGACAACTCGACATAATTCCAACAGCGAGTATTTATTTGACCCAAAGAAATCGATTCTGGCATCTTTATTCGCTTCATTACTTTTGCTGATCTTGACAAATTTATTCGAAAATAGAGCATTCAAGACAAGCAAAGATTCCGCAAGCCTTTAGCTGCTCGGCTACTCCTGGTAGAATCCCATCTGCTCAGCTATTCGACTACTTGGGCCAAACCGAGACGTCACCACTTTCGGCTAAACTGTAATGACTATGAAATTTTCTAAATACCACGCTCTCGGGAACGACTATCTTGTCCTCGACCCTAAAGACGCTAGCGAACTGCCTAACCAACTAGACACCGTGCGTATTTGCCACCGCAACTTCGGCCTCGGCTCCGATGGTATCCTCTACGGGCCACTTGCTAGCGACAAAGCCGACTTCGGTCTGCGGATCATGAATCCAGACGGTAGCGAAGCCGAAAAGAGCGGTAACGGATTGCGAATTTTCGCCCGCTACCTCTACGACATTGGCAAAGTCCGCAACGACGCTTTCACCGTTGATACACTCGGAGGTGTCGTCACCTGTATAATCAGCGACGGTGCCGCCTCGATCAAGGTTGATATGGGCAAAGTACGTTTCCCGATGGACCACATTCCCATCGACGGCCCCGAGCAAGCGGATCACGACATCGGCCAGCAACTGAGCATCAACGGCACCGACTACACCGTCTATCTAGCCGACATTGGCAATCCTCACTGCGTCGTGCCACTGGTCGAAATCTCGGAAAAACTCGCCTGCACAGACGGCGCGGCAATCGAAGTCGATCCCACCTTTCCTAACCGCACCAACGTGCAGTTCCTTAAAATTCTCGACCGCAACAACATCCAGATCGAAATATGGGAACGCGGCGCAGGCTACACCCTCGCCTCTGGCTCCAGCAGCAGTGCCTCCGCAGCGGTGGCTCACCGAATCGGCCTCTGCGATCGCGCCATCACCGTGCACATGCCTGGCGGCAAGATCGCGATAGAAATCGGCGACGACTACGCAGTTTGTATGACAGGCCCTGCCACCCGTGTGGCTGACATGGAATTCGACCTCGAAGCCCTCGATTTCAGCGACAAAGACTAATGCCTCTCAGCCCTCAGGTCTCCCCTCTCAGCCCTCAGCCCTGAAGTCTCCCCTCTCAGCTCTCAAAGCCCACCCGCGCAGTGGGTTTTCTCGGTTACTGATCAATCTCAGAGGAGGGCACTTGATTTTTGCAAAAATGCTATTAGCGTCCCGCCTTTCATTTTAAACAAATCCAAGACATATTATGAGCACACACACACCTGAACGCCACGAATTCCAAGCGGAGGTCAAACAAGTCCTCGATATCGTGGTACACTCTCTCTACACGGATAAGGAGATCTTCGTCCGTGAGCTAATCTCGAATGCCTCCGATGCCACCGAGAAGCTGCGACACACGCAGCTCTCAGAGAAAGACATCTTCGATGCGGATCTGGATCTAGAGATCCAAGTCACTTCCGACGAAGAAGCCGGCACCATCACGATCCAAGATTTTGGAATCGGCATGACGCACGACGAGCTCATTGAAAACCTCGGCACCATTGCTCACTCAGGTTCCAAAGCCTTCCTCAACGCACTCAAAGCAGGTGGCGAGCGCAACGAAAACTTAATCGGCCAGTTCGGCGTAGGCTTCTACTCCGTCTTCATGGTAGCCGATTCCGTAAAGGTCTACACCCGCACATGGCAACTTGAAGGTGACTGCCTCTGCTGGTCCAGCAACGGCGATGGCGCTTACGAAATCGAGCAAGTCGAAGGTGAACGGCGCGGCACACGCATTGTCTTCACCCTTAAGGATGAGTATAAGGAGTTTGCCCAGAAGGATAAACTCGAAGGGATCATCAAACGCTACTCAAGCTTTGTGCAGTTTCCGATCAAGGTCGATGGCGACGAGTTTAAGACCGTCCAAGCGCTCTGGCTCAAAGGCAAAAGCGATATCACTGACGAGGAATACAAAGAGTTCTACAAATTCCAGGCCAACGCCTTTGATGATCCACGCTTCTGGTTGCACTTCGCCGCAGACGCACCGATTTCGATCAACACATTACTCTTCGCTCCCACTGAAAACATGGAAGGCTTCGGCTTCGGCCGAATGGAATCAGGCGTCGCGCTGTATTGCCGCAAGGTCCTAATTGACAGCGATCCCAAGGGTCTACTACCCGATTGGCTCCGCTTTCTACGTGGCGTCGTCGATAGTGCCGACTTGCCGCTCAACATCTCCCGTGAGTCGATGCAAGACAGCGCGTTGATTCAGAAGCTCAACAAAGTCATCACTAAGCGATTCCTCAAGACGCTCGAGGAAAAGGCGAAAAAAGAGCCTGAAGTGTTCAACGATTTCTGGAAATCCTTCGGCATCTTCCTTAAGGAAGGTGTGACCACCGATTTCACGCACCGCGATCAATTGCTCAAACTCCTTCGCTACGAGTCCTCTTATACCGAGGAAGGCAGCAACACCAGCCTCGCCGACTACCTCTCACGTGCGCCCGAAGGTCAGAAAGAGATCTATTACCTATCTGGAGCCAGTCGCAGCGCGATAGAGACAGGGCCTTACTTCGAAGCCTTCAAGGCGCGTAATATCGAAGTTCTGTACCTCTACGAACCAATCGACGAATTTGTCATGAACCACGCCCGCGCTTTTGAAGAGAAGAGCTTCATCTCAGCCGACGCGGACGGTATCGACCTCGAAGCCATTGCGCCAGAGACAGACACCGACAAGGAAGATGCCTTGGCAACTGACGCGGTCGAAGGGCTTTGCGCATTCATCAAAGAAAAGCTTGGCAACGACGTCAGCGAAGTCGCAGCCAGCGACCGCCTCGTGGGTAGCCCCGCGATGATCGTCAACGGCGACAAGATGATGACTGCTCAGATGCGCAAGATGATGAAGGCGATGCAGCAACAGCAAGGCGACGATGCCAGCGCGATGGGTGCAGAGCCACCCGTCAAACTACAGATTAACCCACGCCACGCATTGGTGAAAAACCTCGCCGAGCTGCGCGGCTCCAACGAAGAACTCGCGGGTTTGATCAGTGAGCAACTCCTCGACAATGCACGCGTCGCAGCGGGACTCCTCGAAGATCCGTCTGCCATGATTCAGCGCAACTATAAGATCCTCGAGCAACTTAGCTCGAAATAAAATGCTTTGATACATGTGCTTAGCAATGGAGTGAGGGCGACCCGCCCTCGTTAATGGTTACCGTGGGCAAGTCGCCCACACGCCTGTAACTATTCATGATCGCAAAGCGCGTGGCTTAAAAAATCCTAGTGTGCAGTGGCATTGAGATTTATCCCGCGATCTCTGGACTCAGCCAAGAACACTATATAAATGCTTACAACAAAACGCCGCCTTTCAGCCGAAAGGCGGCGTTTTTGTAAAGACTCAACGGACTGTGGATTAGTCGCGGTAGCCAGGGATTTCACCAGACTTGTATTGGTCCATTAACAAGCCTTCATTGTGGGCGTCATGAGACCCGGCCATGTCCGATACTGCGTTTGAGTGCTCAGAGTCTCCTCCGTCCGAGGCAGACACCGCCTCATCGGTGGAAGCACAAGCAGTCAAAAAGAAAGTGATACCAAGAAGCGCTAGAAGTTTTATAAATTTCATAATTTGAATATTAGTTATAGGTTAAGTTACTATTTTATAATTTGTTAATAAAAATGTAACCTTGTTTTGGATTAGTTTTATTTAAATTCGCTAAACGCTGAATTGAGAGAATGTGAGGCCGCTGGTGGGCTTGCCTTAAGGGCCAAAGTGACTAATTTGACTAGGAATCTTATTCACTCCAATCATGTCTGAAAAAATAAAAACAGCGCAGTTGGTATTTTCTTACTTTCACTGTGAGCTGAGTTGCTTGGCGTTTAAGCAACGCACGCTCTACCAAGAGCTCCAGCAGACCGATACCCTTATGGTTTCGGACACTCTCCTCACGACTCGCGCTGCCTGCTAATTTCAATCCACTTTGCTGTGCCCAAAAAACCAACATCTAAGCGCGCCTCGAAATCCAGCGGGCGAAAGTCACCACAACAGACACATTGGACTAAGCATTTGCTGACCCGAATCATCTTGGTGTTCATCACTGCGGCGCTGGTCAGCCACTATTGGCCACAGCTACGTAATCTCACTGACTTCAGCAAGGGCTCATCCGCACGCGCGATCAACGGTACAGCCGAACTACAGATCGCACTGGCCCGTGTAGGATTCTCCCCTGGCTCCATTGACGGTGCATCTGGTACGCAGACCCAAGCCGCCCTACTCGCCTACCAAACCAGTCACGGCTTACCACGCTCCGGCGCATTCGATGCCGACACCGCGCAGCTCCTACAAATCCAAGAGCCAGTGTTTATAACGCGCCGACTTCGAACAGATGATTTTGCCGCAATTGGCCGCAAGCCGCAGGACTGGCGCGCCCGCGGCGAGCTCGGTCGAATGCGCTACAACTCACTACTGGAAATGGTTGCCGAGCAAGCCCAATGCGACCCCGACTACATCGCCAGCCTCAACCCCGGCATCAACTGGGATCAACTCGACACTGGCAACAAGGTGCGCATCCCCCACGTGCCGGCCTTCCGCGTCCAGCAAGCGGCGGCCTATATACAAATCACACTCGCCAAGCGTACACTGCGCGTTTTCAGCGCCGACCATCGCCTGCTTTTCCATTGCCCCGTCAGCATCGCACGCCGCGTTGACAAACGTCCCAGCGGCGAACTCCGCGTCAAAGTCCGCGTCGATCAGCCCAACTATACCTTCAACCCCGCGATCCTCACCAGCACCGCACAGCGCGAAGGCATTACCCAAAAATTCATTATTCAGCCTGGCCCCAACAATCCAGTCGGCACCGTCTGGATCGGTCTAAATCTGCCTAGCTATGGCATCCACGGCACCCCCGAACCCGAGAAAGTCGGCCGCACCGAATCCAGCGGCTGCTTTCGCCTCGCTAACTGGAACGCCCAAACCCTGCTCGACGCCGTGCACGTAAACATGCCGATCTACGTGGAACCGTAGCTAATTCCAACCGCTCAAATGCTTAGCCTCTTTTAGCTTAAGCTTATTAACTTTCAGCTCAAGCGCTTCGATTTCATTCACAACCGTGCGCTTTTGGGCATTCGTCTCAGACGCATTAAATCGATATATAGCCAATCTCAAATCTTCTGCCAATTTCTTCATTTCATCACGAATACCCTCTAGGTAAAGATCTTGAACAACACTACGACTAGTTCCCCACACAGCTCCAAAACCTCTGCTGCCACGAAGATACCAATAGACCTTACACTTCGACAACAAGCTTAAGTCACCTAGCTCACAACTAAAACGCTTGCCGTCCGACTGACGCTTGAAAGTCACCTGCGACTGCCCTCGAGATAAAAGTACGACTTCCATCGAACGGCCATCCGTATGTGACAAGGTCGCGTGAACCGGCTGATTCTGGCCGTAATTTTTATAGCACCAAAAACCAGACCCCAGAATAAGAATTAAAAATAAAAAACTTTTCATAATATATTATTGTCGATCTGAAATTTTGCTCTGCAAATCTACCCTCTCCGCCTGTAGTTTTTCGACCTCACGCCGAATTGTTCGTTTCTCAGTGTTCCCATTACTACTGGCATATCCCCGCGAAAGACCCTCTACCTTTTTATCAATTTCCCGAATTCGCTTTTCCAGCTCCTGCACATACAAATCACCGAGCTTCAATGATTCTTGGTCCACATGCGCGACCGCATTTTTAATCCCATCGTTCGGATAGTTACTGATCAAGGTCTGCGCAGCCAAATCTAAGGAACTAATCGGATAGACAAATTCCTCGCCGTCCTGCCGTGCGAACTGAACGTGCGTTCCACTTCTACCAAGCAGAGTCACCATCATCTCGCGACCCACGGCGTTCTTAATTTTCACAGCCGCAGGATAGCTATACAAATGGCTGCCAGACAGAGATTCGATCTGCTCATCCTGATCTTTACTGAGAAATGCCTGATCATACAGCATCGTGCCTAAATACCCGACGATTCCCAAAAATATTATGCTTATTATTAAATTTCTGATATACTCATAGCTAATTTAAGTAACGTATAATTCAAATCTAAAATTCGTTTTTTATTTAAAAACTAGTAGAAGTGACTAAATCATACAACGACTTGAGGACGAATTGCCTCTGCCCCAAGTACGCTCTCAGGCCTTGCCTGAATCGAACCATATTGCTAGCCAGTCGTACGTAGACCTGCAGCGATCGCATTGACGACTCGAAGGAGATTGTCGGTGGTCGCGGGGTCGAACTGGTCGCTGGATCGTGCCTGTTGCAACAGATCGATTTGCTTTTTATGCAAGGCGGCGAGTGGCACGTCGCGTTCAGTCAGGGTCTTGTAAAAGCGCGGGCGACGTTCTGGCAGCGATCGGGTGAACAACTTACCCAAATGTTGCACGGTCCGCGTACGCTCGTCGAGAATCTGGCCGAGAATGCGTTTACGCAGAGCCACGTCTGTTACCAAATCAGCATAGGTGCGCATCCATTTCTCATCGGAACTACTGATGCTACTTTCGATATTATAGAACACGTAGCGCAAAAACGGAGTGGCTTGTAGGTTGTCTTGCAGCGCTTTGTAAGCTTCGGGTGCTTCAGCTTCAAGCGCATCCAAAGCACTGCCGACGCCATACCAACCGGGGACGTAGAAGCGGGATTGATTCCAGCTAAAGACCCAGGGAATCGCGCGCAAGTCCTCGATGCTGGCCTTGCCAGTGCGGCGCGATGGGCGCGAGCCGATCCGACTTTGCTCAATAGCGTCGATCGGGGTGGCTTGTCGGTAAAAATCAATAAATCCAGGTGCTTCAAGTAAATCGCGGTAGGCACTCCTAGAGCGCTTTGCCAAAGTCTCCATCGCGTCATCAATCACTTTGTTAGTGGTCTGCTTGGCAGCGAGCAATTGCGCCCCGAGGCTACCAGCGAGCAACCATTCGAGGTTGGCAGTGGCTGTGGCTGGCGTGTTGTATTTCTGTGCGATTACTTCGCCTTGTTCAGTCACACGGATACCACCATCGAGAGAGCCCTCGGGCAACGCTTCAAGGAAACGGTGTGTTGGGCCAGCGCCGCGACCGACAGTGCCGCCGCGACCGTGGAAAAACGCGATTTTGACACCGTGATCTTCGCCGACGTCGAACAGCTTACTCTGAGCGCTTTTTAATATCCATTGGCTGGCGAGGATGCCAGTGTCCTTATTACTATCGCTATAGCCGAGCATGATGATGAAGCGAGGCTTCGTATCCGGATCGCCAATACGTAGACTATGACGCGTGCAAGGGTGCGCGAGGAATGCATTTGAAATACCTGGTGCGCGTTCGAGGTCTTCGTACGTTTCGAAGAGTGGCACGACCGGCAGCATACAGCGGAGTTGACCATCCTCTTGGTAGGTAAGGCCGACTTCTTTCGCGAG
>Ga0206131_10001961_pt1 | contig 25697 bp, 27 predicted proteins | sample Helgoland_Spring_FD_148636 | JGI IMG/M metagenome (GOLD analysis project Ga0206131, IMG submission 148636) | Pelagic subsurface seawater microbial communities from Kabeltonne, Helgoland, North Sea - Helgoland_Spring_Bloom_20160517_1 | ecosystem: Environmental > Aquatic > Marine > Epipelagic ...
GGATGATAAAAAAACATTAAATCACCAATGGAAACTTCAGACAAAAAATGAATTTTTATTAGCTCAAATGTCTGATGAGCCATCTGTAGATCCAAAAAAAGATTTAATTAAAAGATATAAAAATAGAATAAAAAGAGTTAATCAGCAAAAAGAGGAAGATATTTTTTCAATAGCTATGACTGTGATGGCTAATCAATTTGATCCACACTCTTCGTATTTATCACCAAGATCAGCAGAAGATTTTGATATGAATATGTCGTTAAAGCTTGAGGGAATTGGTGCGTTACTTGGCATAGAAGATGATTACACAAAAATTATAAGCCTTGTCCCAGGAGGTCCTGCTGAAAAATCAGGAAGAATTTCACCTGATGACAAGATAACTCGAATAAGGCAAAAAGATAATGACGAAGAATATATTGATGTTATAGGCTGGAGAATTGATGAAGTTGTTAATCTGATAAGAGGTGAATCTGGTTCAGAAGTTGAAATTGAATTTATATCATCTAAAGAGAATGATGATGTTAGGAAGATCGTAACTTTAAAAAGAGAAGAAATTAAATTAGAGGATAGAGCAGCTAAAGGTGAGATTCATGTCTCAGAAGAAGGGTCAAAAATCGGAATTATTGATCTTCCTTCATTTTATATTGATTTCAATGCCTATCAGAAAAGAACAAATGATTATAAAAGTAGCAGTGGCGATGTAAAAAAAATACTTGAGGATTTCAATAAAAAATCTGTTGATGCAGTGATCTTAGATTTAAGAAATAATGGTGGTGGAGCGTTAATTGAAGCGAATAAGATTATTGGTCTTTTTGTTGCTTCGGGACCTACTGTCCAAGTTAAACATAGTACTGGTTACATTCAGCCATATGGTGATAGTAAAGCTTCTCAAATTTGGGATAAGCCCCTTCTCGTTCTTGTTAATAGGTACTCAGCTTCAGCATCAGAAATTGTCGCTGCTGCGATTCAGGATTACCAGAGAGGAATAATTGTTGGTCAAAGAACTTTCGGAAAGGGAACGGTCCAAAGCTTAGAAGATATCTCAAAAGGACAAATCAAAATAACTGAATCTAAGTATTACAGGGTGGATGGAACTAGCACTCAAAATAAAGGAGTAGTGCCAGACATATCATTGCCATCAACATGGGATATTGAAACTGTTGGAGAAAGTTCCTACCCTACTGCTCTAGAGTGGGACAGAGTAAGGCCATATAGACATAATAAATTTCCATTAAACTATAACAAATTAAAAACTGTGAGGGAGCTCCATAAAAAAAGATTAAATATGGACCCAAATTTACTTTACCTAGGTGCAGTAAGAAAAAGGTATGACGACAATAAGAATAAAAAGGAGTTAAGTCTTAATATTAATGAGCGAATTAATGAAAAAAATTTAAGAAAATCATGGCTACTAGAGATTGAAAATAAAAGAAGGTTAGGTCTAGGATTAGAAATATATGACTCCTATGAAGCATTAAAAGATTCTGAATATGAAGAGCTTACAGATAGAAATAATATTGATTTAGAAAATGATTTTTTATTAATTGAATCTACAAAAATTATAGGTGATTACTTGGATTTAAATAAAAAAATTGTTTTAACTAAAGTAAACTAAACATATGAAAATAGTATCATTTAATATCAATAGTATTAGAGCTAGGCCTCATCAACTTATTCATCTTAGAGATACTCTAGACCCAGATGTAATTGGTCTTCAAGAAACAAAGGTGAATGACCCTGACTTTCCTTTAGAGGCTATCGAAGAAATTGGTTATCACCCAGAGTACTGGGGGCAAAAAGGACATTATGGTGTTGCATTTTTAAGCAAAAACAAACCAATCAAAACAGTCAAGGGCTTCAAAAAAGATACTGAAGAAGATCAAAAAAGATTTATAGAATGTACTTTTTCAAATGGCAAGACAGAAATAACAATTATGAATGGATACTTTCCACAAGGCGAAAATATTAATCATGCATCTAAGTTCCCAAAGAAAATTAAATACTATGATGATCTAGAAGTTCATATCAGAAATTTAAAAAAGACTAAAAAGAACCTAATAATAATGGGTGATTTTAATGTAGCTCCTGAGGATATTGATATAGGAATTGGTCTCGATAATATGAAAAGATGGCTAAGAGATGGCAAAACATCATTTCAACCTCAAGAAAGACAAATGTGGAATAGTATTAAAGATATCGGTTTTGTAGACTCTTGGAGAGTAAAGCATCCTGACAATTCATCTATATACTCATGGTTTGATTATAGATCAAAGATGTTTGACGATAATCCAAAGAGAGGGCTTCGCATAGATCATATTATGGTTTCAAATAATCTAAAAGATTCTATTAAAGACGTCGGTATTGATTATGATTCCAGAGCCATGGAAAAACCATCAGATCATTGCCCTGTATGGGTTGATCTAAACATATAAACTTTATGGATGAAATAGTCCTAAGATCGCCACTAACAAACGATGAGTGGAAAAAATATGATGACTTCAGATGGGAAATTTTAAGAAAGCCTCTCAAGATGTCTCACATTCCACTTAAAGACAATCTGGAAGAAATAAGCGAACATATTATGGCTCTGGATATTAAGAATAGTGTAATAGCATGCGGCCGAGTGCATATGAATAATACAAATGAAGCCCAAATTAGATATATGGGAGTAAGCCCGCAACACAGAAGAAGCGGCCTTGGATCGAAAATAGTGAGTAGGCTTGAAGATATAGCACGAACCAGTGGAGCCAACAAAATTGTTCTCAATGCAAGAGCTGAGGCCATTAAGTTTTATGAATCATTAGGTTATGCAGAGATAGGTCCTTATGAATCAGATATAAAAATACCTCATAGCTCCATGAAAAAAATATTAAGCTAAGCTTTTCTGCGTTTTTTAAAAAATTTTTTTAATAGGGTTGAGCTCTCCTCTGCAAAAAGCCCATACTGATATGGGACCTTATGATTAAAGTCCAATCTATCTAAAATATTATCTATAGATATTAAGCTACCTGTTTTTGGTTCAGGAGTAGCAAAAATAATTTTACTTATCCTTGCATCAACGATTGCTTTTGCGCACATGTGGCATGGCTCTAACGTTGAGTAGATTATTGTATTATTTAACCTATAGTTACTTAAGTTATTTGATGCATCTCTAATTGCAAGTATTTCTGCATGAGAAGAAATATCATTAGATTGAATGACGGTGTTATGGCCCACTCCTATAACTTGATTATCTTTTATAATAACAGATCCTACAGGCACCTCATTTTTGATATATGACTTTTTTGCTTCTTCTAGAGCAAGCCTCATAAAAGACTTATCTTCATCAGAAAACATAATTGATTAATAAAATTCTATGTTTGCAATATCAAGCTTTGCATCAAAATCTTTGCCATATGCGGCAAATGCTATAGTTCTTATTCTAGATTTGTTCAATTTTTTAGGCATATAGAAATTTGATTTTTTGATACTGCTAAATGGAATTTCTATAACAGACCAATCATTGGTAGGTTCAAAATATGCTGAATATCTATCCCAGGGAAGCCTGCAAGCAGGCGTTCTTAACCAAATATAATATTCATCAGGCGTTCCTCTTACAGTAATTCTTACGCCATTAAATTCTTTAGCATCTTGATTATTGCGAAGAATTGACTGAATAAAGCCCCCATTATTTTTTGTGCTTACTGCGCCCTCTAATCTATAAAAGTTTCTATCGGTATCTTGTATCTCATAAAATGAAACTTCAGAAATACCACCCATAACATTATCTGAAATTGCAGACCATTCTGCTCGAACATCATTCACATTATCAATAACCATTGAGAAACTGCTTAAAGAAAAAAAAATTAAAGAATATATTTTTATTTTTATCATGATTAAATTAAGTTTGTATCCTTTTCAGCTGAAAACCAAGGCAATTTGCAAATTACTGCATTATATTTTTGTTCAGTAGACTCAATTATAACTTTGCTGCCCTCTTCTGAAGCTAAGGTGTCGACAATAGCTAGGCCAATATTCTTTTTAAGGCGTGGTGAATATATACATCTTGACAGCCTTCCAATTTTTTTTCCCTCTAAATTTAAAACAGTCCAAAAATGTTCAGGAACTTTATCAATTGGATCCCCATCCATTTCAACACCAATTAATTTACTAGTAGTTCCATTTTCTTTAATTTTTTTAAGTGCCTCTTTGCCGATAAAATCTATATTTTGATCAACATCGACTAATCTATCTAAGCCAATAGTGAATGGATTATGCTCTCTTCCAAAATCAGATCCATAGGATAGTAAGCCGCCTTCAATAGTTCTTATATTATTTGGAGCGATTACATTTCCATTAAACTCTTTTGCTGCTTCATATACTAATTCAAATAAGCTGTTACCTAGTTTTCTATCTTGCAAGTAAAGTTCATAACTTAGTTCACCGCTCCAGCCAGTCCTTGCGATAACCATAGGGATATTTTTCAAAGATGTTTGCTTGGCTTTATAGTAACCAAGATTGTTGTGCTCTCCAGCAAATAGTTTTTGGATTAGTCTTCCAGCCTTGGGTCCACTTATTTGCAGAGGTGAAACATCAGGCTCACAAATATTTACATTCATTCCGGAATGCATTGCCACCCCTTGCAACCAAAGCAAAACATCACCATCACCAGGAGAAACCCAAAACTTGTGATCTGCAAGCCTTATTAAGCATGCATCATTAATAATACATCCAGTAGAATCGGTTAAGACAATATATTTACAATCTCCGATATTGCACTTAGATAAATTTCTTGGATTTATATATTTTATAAAATCAAACGCATCAGGGCCTGAAACCTCAACTTGTCTTTCTGCAGCAAAATCTCCAAATGTAACATCGTTAACTAAACTTAAGTACTCTTCTGTGGGGCTAGAAAACCCAGTTGGTAAATACATTTTATTGTAAATAGTAAATCCTTTAACACCATATTTAATTGTTGAATCAAAATATGGCGATTTTCTTATTCTTGTACCTATGCCAATTAACAAAGGTGATTTTAAAACCATAAACTAGCCCCTAATAAGATTTACTCAGATTATTTTAATCCTAAAATTATCAGTGAGTAAATGGATTATTGAGGAATTTATAATTTCATATATCATGATTTGGAGGTAAAAATAAATGGGGAAAAAAAGATTTTTTGATGACAGGCTTAAGTACTTGTCATTTATTCAAAATACAGGAGAAAAAAGAGCTATATCTGCTGAAATTTTTCCTCATATAAAATCTCTACCAAAAAATAAGACATACCTTAAAATCCTTGATGCTGGAACAGGTGACGGCACAATAAAATCTAACATAATTAAAAGCTTTCACAAGTATCATCCATATACATCATTGCTGATTACAGGAAAAGAAATTAGTTATGAAGATCTTAAAAATACTCTAGAAAAAATGCCTGATAGATTTGTAGAACACCCAAATTTAATGGTGACAATGACTAATGTGAAATTTTCTGAAATTGGAAAGGTAGAAAAAATAAAAAAAATAAAAGGCAAGAGTGTTAAAAAACTTACACTGGTTTTAAAAACCGATAATTCATTTGATTTTAATGAACAGATAAACCGCATGGGAAATTTTATTGAAAAATATTGGGGAATAGAAATTGATTCAAATGGAAAAACTTCATATTCACATCCTTGTATAATAAAAATATATAGAGAAGATCATAAAAGATATCTTGAGCCTTTTATTGATAAAAACTATGAAAACCAAGGCTATGATCTTATTATTGCTTCTCAAGCCTACAGAGCTGTTTCAAAAACTGTGTCCAAGGTTTCTAATGTTATTGCCCCATTAATGAAGATTCTAAATATCTCTGGAAAACTATTAATAACTCACTCATGTGGTGATGATTCGGTAGAAAAAATTCTAAAACAAGCATGGAAAGATAAGAACCCCTTTCCTATCAAAGCTAAAGAAATAATAGAATATTTAAAAGATAATCCTATTGAAGAAAATACAAAATTTACATATTCGAAACCAAAGTCTTATACTTTTAAATTTAAGCGCTCTCCTGATCAAACTGTATCAGAGTTGTTTGGACATGGACTAGATTCTAAATGGGCTAACATTTTATATGTGGGTCAAGTTCCAGAAAAAGATATAATAGCTATTGAAAAAAATATATCTGCACTTAAAAGAGTGAAGGTTGCAATTAAAAATGAAGAAAGGATGTTTTTTAAAAACGAAATCTTTTCAATAAAAAAAATTAAGTAATGAAAATATTAATAATGGGCCTTCCTGGAAGTGGTAAAACATATTTAGCTGAAAGGCTTCAGCCTTTGCTAGAGTCAGCATGGTATAACGCTGATAAAGTTAGAGAGATGGCTAATGATTGGGATTTTTCTCCTGAAGGAAGATTAAGACAAAGTATGAGGATGAGAACTTTTGCTGATTATGAAAAAAATCATGGAAGAATTGTTATATGTGATTTTGTATGCCCTACTAAAGATACTCAAGAAAATTTTGATCCTGATGTGATTGTTTGGATGGATACTATTACGGAAGGAAGGTTTGAAGATACAAATAAAATGTTCGAAAAACCCTCAAGAGTTGATTTCCACATAACTGAAATGAATGATCAAAATCATATAAATATTGCAGAGAAACTAAAAGATGTTTGATTGGAAAAAGCCAACTGTACAGATGCTTGGCAGATGGCAGCCTTGGCATCAAGGTCATCAAGAGTTATTCAAGAGATGTGTCGCAAAAACTGGGCAAGTTATTATCCAGGTTAGAGATGTTCAAGGTGCTTCTGGCGGCCTAGGCCAAGATGATAATCCCTTTGATTGGGATTTAGTTTGTAAAAATATTGAAGAAGGACTCGCCAAGGATAAATTCCATCGTGGCAATCAATATGAAATTATGCTGGTGCCAAACATAGTTAATATTTCTTATGGAAGAGGTGTTGGCTACGTTTTTGAAGAAGAAGTTTTTGATGAAGCAATTCACTCTATTAGTGCTACTAAAATTAGAAAAGAGTTAAGAGAAAAAGGCGATTTAGACTAATAACTCTAGTATCTTTTCTGGCGGTCGTCCAATAACAGCTTTTATTCCATTATCTAAAATTGGTCTTTCTATTATTTTTGGAAATTGGATCATAAATTCTATAAGTTCATCGCTTCCTAAGTCAGTATTATTTAAGTTATTAACTTTATAATCATCTTCATTTTTTCTTAGTAGCTCTCTAGCAGAAATACCAAGTCTTTCTATGAGTGCTGATATATCAGCATGATTTAAATTTTCATTTAAATATAAGAAGATAGAGAAATTTTGGTTATTATCCTCTAAAAGCCTCAAAGCTTCTCTAGATTTGCTGCACCTAGGGTTATGGTAAAGAGTTAGATTAGCCATTTACTTCATACTTGCAAGCATATTCTGCATTTGCATATGAATTATATTTACTGCTTGTAGTGGCCTAATCATTACTTTGAATTCTGATATTTTTCCCTCATCGTTGAAAGTTACTATATCTACTCCATTAACGTACTTATCATCAATAGTTGTTTCAAATTCAAGTATTGCCTGATTGCCGTCTAACACCTCTTTGATATATTTAAAGCTAGATTCATTTAGATTGCCTGAACTTTTGGCTTCGTCTCCACCAAAGGTATTTCCAGCAGCCATGAGGTATAACTTCGTTAATTCTTTTCCCTTTTGAGGAGTAAATACCACTGGAGAGTAAAAGATAACATCATCAGCAAGTAATTCATCGTATCCACCAGGGAATTCCCCTTTAATCAGGGAATGCCATTTATGAATATGGTGTTGTACCATTAATTAAGACTCAATAGTAAAAGTTAAACCAGCATTTTTCTCGAGTCTATCAATAAGTTTTTGACCCATTGATGATGCTGGAGTGTAAATTCCACCTTCTAAATCATTGCATTCCTTAACTAAACAAATAGCACTTTCTGTAATCATTTTAGAAGTAGACCCATATCCAGGATCCATGTCCCCTTTTACAGATGCATGAATAGTCTCATCATCACAATCTGCACAGAATAAAACATCATAATTGCCGTTTTCTCTCGACTCTCTTGAAGGTCCTTCTCCTGGTTTAGGAGCATCATCACCACCCAATGGATTCATGCTTACAATTGCATCTGCAGCTGCTTTACCCTCATCTCCTGGACCTGTTATCCACATCTCGTTGTAGCAAAAATCTTCACCATAAACATGATTCATCAATGCGTTTGATCTATGTACATTTTTTGTATTAATTGGAGCCATAAAAAATGGCGCAACCCAGGTATCTAATTTATCGTCATAGATTGGTTTTGAATCCTGGGGTTGTTCTGGCCCAACATGACCATTTGATAATGAAAAAGGGTTTGCAAGAATCTCAAATAATTCAGGTTTGGTTCTTAAAGATGCCATTGTTGCGCCAAAAGATGCAGCAGTACCACCTGAAAATTCTCCATTCATACCTCTGACTCTTCCACGAACATTTGAAGCAGGCTTGCCATGACTTTCAATTGCCTTATTTTGAACAAAAAGAACACCTAAATCGAAAGGAATGCTATCAAACCCACATGAGAAGACAATTCTAGCACCTGAATCTTTTGCTTGAGCAGCATGTTGGTTTATTTTTTCATGCATCCATCCAGGCTCACCACATAAATCTACATAATCTGTTCCAAGCTCCGCGCAAGCTGCAACAATACTATTTCCATAGAGCTGATATGGACCAGTTGTAGTTAAAACACATTTTGTCTGAGCAACCATTGCATTTACGCTTTCAATGTTGTCACTGTCTACTTTGATTATTGATACATCCTCTGCAACACCTTTTGCCACTTTTATTGATTGAAGTTTTTCTATGTTTCTTCCAGCAAGTGCCCATGAAATATTCTTGTCATCTCCATATTGAGAAACTAGATATTCAACTACTAGCTTTCCTGTAAAACCAGATGCTCCATAAACTACAAAATCAAATTGTTTTGAATTATTCATAAATTTTTCCTTAGTTAGTTAATTAATGCCTGATATATTTGAGTATTTGTCTAAGTTATTGATCAAAAACTTTTTAAATACATTTATTTTAGCGTTACCTCTCACATCAGGATGATACAGCAACCATAAATCTTGCTCAAATATATATTTATCTGGCATAAATCTTTTTAAGTTATGAACTGGGGGTAAACCAAAAGAAGATATTAAACTAACACCTACGCCAGCAGACATGTAATCAAAAACCTCATTATAAACATTGGTTTTGAAAATTATTTTAGGGTCACATATATTTTTTCTTATAAAAGACTCCATATCTAAAGTATTACTTTCATCAACCCAAACAATCCACTCTAATTCGTCAGTATCATTATTCTTTAAGTTTTTAAAGTAGTCAGATGAGCCATAAATATTAATTGGTAATCTACCGATTTTTTTTCCAACAAGATTATCGGGTGGCGAATTAGTTAGCTGTATTGATAAATCAGCTTCTTGTGATGAAAGATCTGTATGAGCAGAAGCAGATTTAAGGAATATGTCTATATCTGGATAATGAATTTTAAAATCACAAAATAAACTTGTCATGTTAACTCCACCATTCATAGGTTTAGTAACAGTTAAAGTTCCAGATAGCTCAGCCTCTTTAGACTGAAAAACTCTTTGAATTTGGAATATCTGCTCTTCAACAACTTTGGCTTCTTGCTCCAATGCCAACCCATGTTTCGTTAGCTCATAGCCTTTATTTCTTCTATTGAAAAGCTTTACGTTAAGATCCGATTCAAGTTTATCAAGCCTTCTAGCAACAGTTGAGTGATTGACATCTAACTTAGATGCCGCTTTTGATAAAGAACCTCCTCTAGCTACTGACAAAAAATACTCTAGGTTACTCCAATCCATTTCTGCATTTTCGCACAAATAAATTTATATTTCGAGCATATATACACAATATGCATCATGCTAAAATTAGAGTAATATTAATATCAATTTCTATTAGGGGGAAATCTAATGTTAGCTAGGGTAAAAGAATTTTTTAGGGTACTTGGTGAATTTAAGCAGATTATTCCAGTACTTAAATATAAATTTCCTCTACCTGATGAGGCGGCGTCATTGGCACATAGTTTTCAAAAAAGTGTAGAAGAATATGCTGATAAAAATTTCATAATATTTGAAGATGGCGAGCTAACCTATGATGAAGCTAATAAATCAGCTAATGTTCTGGCAAGCTTTCTTTCAAGGGAAGGTATAGAGCATCAGGATCGAGTAGTTTTATTTATGCAAAATAGAACTGATTATGTCATTTCTTTGTTAGCTTTAAATAAGATTGGTGCTATTGGAGTCCTAATAAATAATAGTCTTACTGGAGCTCCTTTAATACATTGTATAAATAGCTCAGATTCAAAAAAATGTATTGTAGGTGAAGAGCTTACAGAAGAGTTATCAGAAGTTTTAAATGATATTAATATTAAAGATAAAAATGATATTTATTGGGTTGAGGATTCTAAAGCAGTTCAAACACCAGACTGGGCAACAAACTTAAGAAGTAGTTTAGACTATTCTAAAAATAAAAATTTAGTTGAGACAGATAAAGTTACTGCAAAAGATACAGCTTTTTATATTTTTACATCTGGCACAACAGGTGTTCCAAAAGCTGCAATTTTTCCTAATGCAAAGATTGTTGCTGCATCATTTAATATTAGTAACACTGGTTATAGAATGACTTCTGAGGATCGCCTTTATAATTGCCTACCACTCTACCACTCTACTGGCTTAATGCTAGGTCTTGCTGCTGTAATTAGTACTGGGGCATCGGTTTTTGTGAGACGTAAGTTCTCAGCTTCATTATTTTGGAAAGAAGTACAAAAATATCAGACTACTACTTTTATATATGTCGGTGAACTTTGCAGATATCTTAGCTTTCAGGAGCCATGTGAAGAAGAAAAAAATAACCCAATCAGAGCAATGGTTGGTAACGGATTAAGGCCTGATTTATGGGATAGTTTTAGAGAAAGATTTGGTGTTGAAAGAATATGCGAAATATATGGTGCCAGTGAAGGTGCTTGCATGTTTATGAATGGCCTTAATAAAGATAAAACGATTGGTATGACTAATGCAAAAGTTATTTTGCTTAAGTATGACGTCGCAAATGATGAATTAATTAAAAGTGATGACGGTTTCTGTATTGAAGCAGAAGATGAAACGCCAGGACTGCTTGCAGTATATATCTCTCCTGACTCACCTTATAACGGTTATACAGACAAAAAGGAATCAGAAAAGAAGATACTCAGAAATGTATTAGAAGAAGGTGATGCTTGGTTTAATAGTGGAGATCTAATCAAAACTATGGACGTCGGATTTTCTGTTGGTCAAAAGCACTACCAATTTGTAGACAGAATTGGAGATACTTTTAGGTGGAAATCTGAAAATGTATCTACTAATGAAGTAGCAGAAATAATAAATCAGTATAGTCAGGTAAATATGGCAAATGTTTATGGTGTTCAAATACCTAATACTGAAGGTAGAGCGGGAATGGTTGCCTTTAATTGTGACTTGAATGAATTTGATTGGGAAGGTTTTGCAAAATATATGAGTGATACCCTACCTAGTTACGCAAGACCAGTTTTTGTAAGAATAATTGAGGAACTAGAAACAACTGGAACATTTAAACTTAAGAAGAATGAATTAAGGGATGAAGCATACCATCTTGATAAAGTTAATAAAGATAAAGTATTTATTAAAATGCCTGGTACGAATTCATATATTCAGCTAAATAACGAAACTTATCAAGAAATAGAAAATGGATCAGTGCATTTTTAGATTATTCCAAATCACTATCAATTAATACTGCGATTAATAGAGCTGGATTATTTCCATTATTTACCCATGCATGATTGGTTCCTCTTTGAACTACAACATCATGAGGTTTTATATCAACTTCTTCTTTATCAAGTATAAGAGTAACGTCTCCCTCTAACAGAATAATATAATCAATTGTATCTGTCTTATGCATGGCAGGATGTTTGCTGGTATCAATCCTATGGTGGGAGGCGCCAATTTTTTCAAAAGCATCTGCTGCCATATTTTGCAAAACATCCATTGGGACTCCTTCTGGAGTAGGATTTATTTGAAAGTACCTAAACTTAGAACCATTCTTAGGAGGAGATAATAGAATCTCATCATCTGCCCTATCTATTCGATCTTTTGTGTTGATTAAATTGCCATCGGTATTCCATAATTCAAATAAGCCACCAACATCTTCTCCAATAGATTGAGCTGGAGGGCCATCTAAGACAACTATAGATTTACCTTCTTCATCATGCCCTGTAACCACTCTTCTCATAAGACTAAACTCCTATCTTTTTTATAACTTCGATTGTTTTCAATCTCTTTTCATTGTTAATTAAATCATTCCAAATTGGTGATTTAATTTTCTTCATATTTCCAATTTTTTTACTTAAGCTCATATTTTCTTTTGTAAAAAAGTTAACTGCCTCAGAAGCACCATAAAAGTCATTACATATCAATACCATGTCACAGCCAGCTTCTATAGATTTCATTGATTTAACAGAGAAACTTTCAGCACCAGACCCTTTCATCGAAAGGTCGTCACTAAATACAACGCCATTGAAATTAATTTCTTGTCTAAGGATATCTTTTAACCATTTTGAAGAAAAGCCAACAGATACATCATCGACCTCTGGGAATACAATATGAGCACTCATAACAGCTGCTAGATCATCTTTTAACTCTATAAAAGGTCTTATATCTTTATTGAATAAATCTGAATAACTTCTACTATCTGTTGGTTCAGTGATATGGCTATCTTCAAAAATGCCACCATGACCTGGAAAATGTTTTCCTGTTGCTTGCATCCCAGCTGCATTCATACCATCAATGAACTGTTTGGCCAATTTTATTACTAGGCTGGAGTCATCTGAAAATGCCCTGTCACCAATTATGCTGCTTGTATCTCTATCAACATCTAAAACTGGTGCAAAACTTATATCAATACCTGAAGCAAGCAATTCTGAAGACATTAACCAACCCACATCATTACAAATTCGATAATTATTATTCTTTACTGCATAGTCTCCAAGCTGCTGCATAGATGGCAATTTAGAAAATGCTTCATTGAATCTTTGAACTCTTCCACCTTCTTGATCAACTGCTATAATAATATTTCTTTTGATTGAAAAAACTTCTTCACATAAACCATTAATTTGCTCTCTAGAAATAAAATTTCTTGTAAAAAAAATAATACCTCCTACATGAGGATTGCTAATTAAATCTTTCTCATGAGGTAGAAGAGTTGTTCCTTCAATACTGAGCATGACTCTTCCATATGAATCATTGTATTGAGAATTACTCATGAATCTAAATCTTCTGATTCATCCCAATTAGGATTTCTTTTTTCAAGAAAAGCAGATATTCCCTCTTTTGCATCAGATCTTAATAGATTATCTTTCATAACACCTGAAGTATATAAATATGCATCTGAAAGATTCATCTCGGATTGAACATAAAAGGCCTTTTTTCCTGTTGAGACTGTAGTCATTGATTTACTAGCAATACTAGTTGCTAGATCCAATACTTCTTTCTTCACAATGTCTTTCTTTACATTACTGTTGATAAGTCCTATATTCGTTGCTTCTTTTGCTGTGATCATTTCACCAGTCAATAGCATTTTCATAGCATTCTTGTTTGAAATATTCCTTGAAAGAGCAACCATTGGGGTTGAGCAAAAGAGACCAATATTGACCCCTGGGGTTGCAAACTTTGATTCATTGGATGCTATGGCTAAATCACATGATGCTACTAACTGACATCCAGCTGCAGTTGCAATACCATCAATTTCAGCAATAACAGGTTTGGGGCAATTAACAATTGACTGCATAAGCATTGAGCATTGATTAAATAATAATTGATAATAAGTGCTGCCTTCATCATCATCATTTCTGGCACTATTGATTTCTTTTAGATTATGTCCAGAGCAAAATATACCTCCAGAAGAAGCTATTATAATAACTTTAATATCTTTATCTTCTGAAGCATTATTAATAGAATCCAATAGTGATTTCATCATATTTACTGATAAAGAATTGCTTGTTGCTATGTCATTCATAACCAAACGTAAAATTCCATTAGAGCTTTTATCTTTTTTTAAAATTTCTGCGCTATTTTTCATATAAGTTCTATTAAAAGATATTTTTATTTACTAGTCCAATAAGGCTTTTCCAGTTCTATTTTTGGGCATCTATTCATTACAACACTAAGCCCATTTTTTTTTGCTAATTGAGCAGCTTCCATATGAATGATATCAAGTTGCATCCATATTATTTTTGCCCCTATATTAATAGATTCATTGGTTATTTCTAAAACTGCATCTTTAGATCTAAAAATATCAACCATATCGACTTCCTCTTTAATAGAATTCAAATCTGGAAAACATTCCAATCCAAGAATTTTATTACCTACTTCATTTGGATTAACTGGGTAAACAATATATCCATGTTTAATTAAAACGGCTATAACCTTATAACTATCACGATAAGGTTTTGAGCTTGCTCCAACGACAGCTATGGATTTTGTATCTTCAAGAATGTTTTTTAAAAATTTATCTGAGTAAATCACGCTCTTCACTCTTTGAAATCATCCGCTTCGGCTTGAATTAATATCTCATCTGGAATGTTAAAAGCACCTCTTTCTAAAAGCCAAAATTTGGAAACATGTTCAATGAGTAACTCACCATATAGATGATAGAAAAAGCCTTTTCTTGAGCTACCTGGGTTGGCTGGCTCATATTTGAGTGTTTTTTGTACTTTATTATGGCTCACTTCCAGAAGCATTACCTTGCTTGAATCCTTGAAATATATTGAAAGAGTGGCGTTTAGTTGTCTTGCAGTAGACAAATGGACAAAACCATCGTTTTTATCAACATTGGTAATTATTACCCCTGTTTCCTTTGCTAACTTCCATTCACTTAGTGTTAAAACTTTATATATCATTCACTTGAAGCAAGTTCTTTATTTCGCTTCTCTGCAAGTTTCCAGTCACGAGGAAGAATTCTTGAAACAATAAGAAAGCTTACCAAGGCTGGAATAAATACAAGATGAGTAACTGTCATGGCCATCCTCATTGCATCTAAATCAGAGTAAGTGTCTTTATATACATCAATTAGCCATCCTGCAAAAGTTGGCCCTCCACCCAATGCAACCATATTTAAAATAAAGAAAAATAAAGCAGTAGACATAGCTCTCATATTGATAGGAGCAAGAGTTTGTGCAATAGCGAAACTTGGTCCCAAGTAAATACCTATAAATAAGAGATAAATAGTTGAAAGTATTAAATTGGCTTCAACTGAATGAACCCAGTAGCTCCATACACCAAGTGGCAAGGTAACAGACATTGCAATTGCAGGAAGCCATCCATAAGCTCTGATATTTCTTGCGCCCCATTTGTCAGCTAGTCTGGCACCAAAAAATGCTCCACCAGCATAAGTGGTTCCATTCATTACACCCAATAGTATTACCATTGTTTTGAAGTCAAATGATGGATCTAATGCTATAAGAAATTTAGTTTGGAATGCTGATGATGCATAGGATACGAAAGAACCAAATGCAATGCCAAAACACATTGCCCACCAAGCTGGTATTTTAAGCAAAGATTGTAAGGATTCTATAAAAGGGAGTTTGGCAATTTGTGTATCGCCTTCAAGCTCCATTGCTCCTCTTACTGGCTCTCTTAATGTAAGTCTTACTATTCCTGCCAAAGCTATACCGGTTAAACCTAAGAATATGAAAATTCTTCTCCAGTCTACGTCACCACCAGATCCCATAAGCGATGCTGTTGCAAAATAAGCTGCCATAATCCCAAAAGGAATACCCATCGCATAAACTCCAAGAGCGCCAGCTCTTTCTTCTTTTGGATACATATCAGATATGATTGAGTGAGAGGGAGGACTTCCACCAGCCTCACCAATACCAACACCCATTCTAGCTAAACCAATTTGTAAAAAATTTGTAGCCATTCCAGTTAATGCAGTGAAGCCGCTCCAAGTAGCTAAAGCTATAGATAGGATATTAACTCTGTTGTATCTATCGGCAAGCCATGCAATAGGTATTGCAATTACTGTATAAAATAAAGCAAAGGCAAAGCCTATTAATAAACCTAATTGTGTATTTGTAAGGCCTAAATCTTCTTGAATAAATGGAGCTAAAATACCAACAATCTGACGATCAATAAAATTAAATCCATAAACTACAGTTAATAAAACTAAAGCAAAAGCTCTATAGTTTTTACTCGGCGCTTTATTATCTTTCATACAATCCTTTTGATTATTAATTATCAAAAAATTGTAACACCTTTAAAATTTATATCATTACCAAATTATTAGGCAGCTTTTTATTTAATGGTATGAACTTATATACTAGTATGATTAAATTGACTACTTGTTATTATCATTCTATAGACTATTATGCCAGTGATCACACAATTTACATTTTTATAAGGGGAAAATTATGTCAGAACATTATTCAAAAGAAATCAGATCAATAGTAACAAGTGAGGGAAATGTCCAACTTTCTATTGCAACATCAGAAATGCCAGTCCCCTCGGATGACGAAGTTTTAATTAAAGTAGGAGCATCTCCAATCAACCCCTCAGATCTAGCATTGTTGTTAAGTTTTGCTGCAGACATGGATACTATTAGCACAACAGGATCAGGCGACGATACAGTAACAACTATTAAGATACATCCTGCAATGATAGGGGCAATGAAGCCAAGATTGAATGAGTCAATGCAAGTTGGCAACGAAGGCAGTGGCGTTGTTGTTGATGCAGGTGCAAATGCGAAAGAGCTTATAGGTAAAACAGTCGGACTTGCTGGTGGAGCAATGTATTCTCAATATAGATGTGTTCCAGCTATGAGCTGCTTAGTTATGGAAGATGGTACATCAGCAGCAGAGGCTGCATCTTCATTTGTAAATCCCTTAACAGCATTAGCTTTTGTTGAAACTATGAAGATGGAGAATCATACAGCTCTTGTTCATACAGCAGCAGCTTCAAACTTAGGTCAAATGTTAGTAAAAATATGTAAAGCTGACTCAGTACCTCTTGTAAATATTGTTAGAAAACAAGAACAAGTTGACCTTTTAAAAAATCTTGGAGCTGAGTATGTTTGTAATACTAGTGATCCAGATTTCATGAAAGACTTAGTAAAAGCATTAATAGAAACAGGTGCTACGTTAGGTTTTGATGCTACTGGTGGAGGTAATAATGGTGAATTACCTGGTCAAATACTATCTGCGATGGAAGTAGCAGCTAATTCAACCGCTAAGGAATATAGTAGATATGGGTCTGACACTTATAAACAGGTTTATATTTATGGTGGCCTAGACAGACAGCCAACTCTTCTTAAGAGAGCATTTGGAATGTCATGGGGTCTTGGTGGATGGCTATTAACTCCAATGATAGGAAAAATTGGAATGGAGAGGTTCCAGCAAATGAGAGAAAGAGTGGCTTCAGAAATAAAAACTACTTTTGCTAGTAAATACGTCCAAGAGATTTCCTTTGAAGAGATGCTTCAACCAGAAATTGTTAAACTCTATGCAAAGCAAGCGACTGGTGAAAAGTATTTAGTTAATCCTCACAAGTAAGCAATGCATAAAACTGACTGTCCAATAACGAACTCGCTTAAACTTATTGGGGGTAAATGGAAGATAGCAATAATCTATAATTTAATGAAAGGCCCGACGAGATTCGGTGAGTTAAAAAAAGTGCTCTCACCAATCACACAGCAGATGCTTACTAAGCAGTTGCGTGAATTAGAAAGAGATCAAATAATAAACAGAAAAGTTTATGAAGTTGTGCCTCCAAAAGTTGAATACTCTTTAACTGAAATGGGCCTGTCTTTAAAGCCAGTATTGAACTCTTGGTGTCAATGGGGGAATGAAAACCAAAAATTAATGCAAAAAATAATTCACAATTAGGTTTAGTAAATATGAAAATAGCAGTTGTAGGAATGGGATATGTTGGCTTATCTAATGCAATAGCTCTTGCTCAAAGAAATAAAGTAGCAGTTTTAGAAATATCTTCAGAAAAAGTTGATCTGTTGAATAATAGAGAGTCCCCACTAGACGATAGCTTGGCTGATAAATATTTAAAGAAAAAATCTATAGATATTTCAGCTACTACAAAATCTGATGAGGCTTATAAAAATGCTAAATATATATTGATATGCACGCCTACAAATTTTGATGAAAAGAATAATTCTTTTGACACTTCATCTATAAATTCTGTTATTCATAATATTAGTAAGACCAAATTTAAAGGCACTATTATTATTAGATCGACTATACCAATTGGCTTTACCAAAGAAGTACAAAGAAAGTATAAGAGCCTTAATATTGCCTTTTTTCCTGAATTTTTAAGGGAAGGTTCTGCACTTGAAGACAGCTTAAATCCCTCGAGAATAGTATGTGGGTCTAAGCATAGTCATGCCAAGAAATTTTTAAATTTGTTAGTAGAATGTTCTATAAATAAAAATATCCCTACATTGGTTACAGATTCTAATGAGGCTGAAGCAATCAAGTTATTTTCAAATACCTACCTTGCAATGCGAGTGGCCTTTTTCAATGAGCTAGATACTTTTGCACTTTCTAAATCTTTAAACACAAAAGATATTATTGATGGAATTTCTATGGATTCAAGAATTGGCAATCACTACAATAACCCATCTTTTGGGTATGGTGGTTATTGTTTGCCTAAAGATACAAAGCAACTTGTTTCAAATTATGACTTCATCCCACAGGAATTAATCAAAGCAACTGTTCAATCTAATAAAAAAAGGAAAAATTTTTTAATTAGTTACATAAAAAACCATGCAGCGAACAAAATAGGGATTTATAGATTAGCAATGAAGAAGGGTTCAGATAATTGGCGTGAATCAGCAGTTCTTGAAATAATTAAAAGGCTTAAAGTGCATAAAAAAGAGATTTTAATTTATGAACCTCATTTTAGTAAAAAAACCTTTACAGGAATAAAAGTAATTTCTGATTTAGATAAATTCAAAGAAAATTGTGATCTAATTATTGCAAATAGAGTTGAAGATGAACTGAGGGATGTTTCTAGTAAGATTTTTACCAGAGATGTTTTTGGAAATAACTAAATAGAATCTTTTTCTTCTATTATGTGAGTTATCTTAGATGCTAAATCACCAAGCTCAGGCTTATTATTTACCAATTCTTCTACCGTAAGGCCGTCTAACTCATGAGGAAATACTAACCAGCTATCTGTTTCGTGAATATAATAATTTGGATTTCGACTTGTTTTATTTTTACCAGGCTTGAAGTATGGTGTAGCAATTCTTATCTCAGGAGTATTTTTCTTACATGCTTTCTTAAGATCAGTGACAACTTGATTGATAGATAAACCAGTATCATAAACATCATCTACTATCAAAAGAGAGTCCTCAGATTCTAGCTTTTTGATCACATAATTAAGGCCATAAACTTGAACGTGCTTATTGCGCTCATCGATACCTGCATAAGATGAAGTTCTTATTGCAATATGATCAGATTTTACACCCAAGACGTCTAAAAATTCTTGAACAGCAATCCCAACAGGTGCTCCACCTCTCCATACACCAATAATATAATCAGGCCTGAAGCCACTTTCATAAACCTGCCAGGCAAGCTTGAACGAGTCTTCAAGCAATTCTTGTGCTTGTATAAAATTTTTTTCCATAGTTTTATTTTATGAGAGAGGCTATGTCAAAACAATAGCATAGCCTCACTTTAAACCTTCCTTACAAATTTAAGAAATTACTAGAAATTTTTACTTATTCGAACCATAAACTGACGAGGAGCGATGTACTCTAAACCAGTAGCAGCAACACCAAAAACATCTGTCATACTTGAATTAACTCCTTCAACCCCTGTTGCATTCAATAACATGAGGTCTAATCCCCATGTATCTCCAACAAAGTTATAGTTGGCTGTCAAATTTAATATGTTGTAGGCCTTAATATTATCTACTAAAAGATTATTAGATACTCTTTGTTGGAACTCGCCTCTTCTAACGTATTGAATAACCCCTGTAAATTCAGTTCCCGAAGATAAAACAGACTCATATGTCATGCTAATATCAGCTGTGAATTCTGGGCTCTTTGCCAATGTGTTACCTTTTACATTTTCTCTTAAGCCATAGCGAAGATCTTCTTGTCCAAAGAAGTATTGGTATGCATCTACATTATCCAAAACCTCATAGTCAGATGAAACCTCTGAATCCAAGAAAGCAAGATTCATATCTAAACTTAATGAGTCTGTTAATAAAGCAGTCAGTTCTGCTTCAAAGCCTGTCATTTCTGACTCGGGTATATTTGCCACACCACCCCTGTATGGATCTGGATCAGTAGCTTGAAACTGAAGGTTTTCATAATCATATGAGAATAATGCTAAATTAGCTCTAGCCTTGCCATCAAATAAATCTGTTTTCAAGCCAAATTCTATTGCTTCAATATTTTCACTTTCATAAGTTTGAAAGACCATTGCAGGTGCGACAGGTCTTCCCGCAGCAATATCTTCTGCTTCAGTGTATCCATATGTAAGGTTGCTTCCACCAGGCTTAAAACCTTGTGAAAAGGATACATAAGCCATAGTTTTATCAGATAAATCAAACTCACCTACAACCTTTCCAGTGACTTTATCAACATCACCCGATGCTTCAAAAACATCAACATTATAGAAATTCGATACATTTGTGCTAAAGGTATCTTCTGAATAACGAACGCCTGAGACTAGTCTAAAGTCTTCAGTAAAACTATACGTAGTTTGTGCATATATTGAGTAGGATTCTCTGCTTGGGAATGCATCAGTAACAAAATCCCATTCAGCATCAAAAACGGCAAATCTCCCAGGTATTCCATAATCATGGTCATAACATGCTCCAGCTACTGCATTTGAATTTGAACATTCATATAAGATGTTGCCATCATTATTATTATCTCTATATCCCCTAATATGGTTTTCTATATCATGCTCCATGTAAAAAGCACCTAAAGTCCAATCAAGTCCTCCAAATAAAGGCTCGTTGGAAACTAAGTTAATTTCAAATGTTTTAGTATCAACTATAGAAGATTCTGAGTTATATTCAGCTCTTTGATAAGTCGCATTATTTCCAAGTCCAGGTATAACTTTTACTAGGTCACCATAATTGTGTCTATCATTATCTCTATTTACAGATATATCATCTTCTTGCGAACTTGCCATTGCCTTAAGGTTTGCAAATCCTAAGTCTCTCTCGTAGATTGCTGCAATAACTAACGATGTTAGATCATGCTTTGATAGTGAATCTTGGTATAGCTCTCTTGGATCCGAAGATACATCATCAACACCTTTCATTGCAGACCCGTTTCTGTCAACTTTGTAATACTGACCAAATATCCTCAAAGATGAGATATCATCAATTTCTAATAACCAGTCACTCCTTAAGCTTAGATTGCTTGCATCGTCAAGATCTTGTCCTGTAACTAGATTTTTTGTAAAGCCATCTCTTTCAGTAATAGAGGCTGAGAATCTGGTTGCAAGCTTATCACTCAATGGAATATTGTTTGAAGTTCTAAATTTAGATAACCCATAAGTTCCAATAGTAAGATCAGCTTTACCACCATATCCATCAGTTGTTGGTTTTTTGCTGATTACATTTATAGCACCACCAGTTGAGTTTTGTCCAAAAAGGGTACCCTGAGGTCCTCTAAGCACCTCAATACGTTCAACATCTATGAAATCTGTCTGTAAAGAAAATGGAGATGCAATAAAAATACCATCCATATGAAAAGCTACTGATGGAGCAGCGATTGCATTTTGATTAGTTTCATTGCCTACGCCTCTTATTGATATAACAGTCTTATATCCCTCATTTTTTGCAACTGTAACACCTGGAACAATGCCACTTAAATCTACAAATGACGAAATATTTTTTGTATCAAGATCTGAATCATTTAAAGCTGAAACAGATTGAGATATATCTTGAAGACTTTCACTTCGCTTTTCAGCTGTGACAATAACATCCTCAATATAGCTTTCTTGCGCCATAGATTGTTGCGAAGTAAATATAACTAGTGTGAGTAATAAATATTTGTTTATAAAACGAGATGGTTTCATTATGTTTCCCCTGCATAATTAATGTTATGCAAATGTTAATTAATATTATTAAAAGACATGCAATCGCTATGCCAAATAAAAAATTAAATTGTTTTTTTATTGTTAATAAGCTTATAGTTTGTCTGCATTATCAATACTTTAAATTACTATGGATTCAATTTTAGAAAGAGCTTTCAAACTAAAGTCTAATAATACAACTTTTCAAAGAGAAATGTTGGCAGGTTTTTACAACTTTTATCACAATGGCTTACATAATTTTTGTAAATCCACAAATGATGGCATCAAGTGGTATGGATTATGGTGCTAGTTTTGTTGGAACATGCCTTGCAGCAGCAATAGCTTGCTTTGCAATGGGTATTTACTCTAATTGGCCAGTTGGTCTTGCTCCTGGAATGGGTTTAAACGCATTTTTTACCTATACCGTTGTAGGAGAAATGGGTTATACATGGGAAGTTGCACTTGGCGCTGTATTTTTAGCTGGTATCTTGTTTGTAATTATGAGTGTGACACCTCTAAGACGTTGGATGTTAGATAGTATTCCTATGAACTTGAGGATAGCCATGGGTTGTGGTGTTGGTCTTTTTATTGGATTTATTGGATTAAAGAGTGGCGGAATAATTGTTGCAAATGATGCAACATTTGTAAGTCTTGGGAATTTTATGAATATAGAAACTCTTCTATCAGCAATAGGTTTTTTAATAATTGCAGTTTTGTCTAATAGAGGGGTTTCAGGATCGATAATAATTGGTGTTCTTGGTGTCACTTTATTGGGCGTTTTTTTTGATATTGTTCAATTTCAGGGCGTTGTCTCATACCCACCAAGCATTTCTCCAATTTTTGTAAAATTAGATATTTTGGGCGCCTTAGATCTCGCAATGATAAGCGTCATCATTTCATTCCTCTTTGTAAATTTATTTGATACTGCTGGAACCCTACTAGGGGTTGCAACAAGAGCAAAGCTTATAGATGAATCTGGAGAAGTTCTGAACCTAGACAAAGCTTTAAAGGCAGATAGCAGCTCCAGTGTTCTTGGTTCATTTTTTGGGTGTGCTCCAGTTACTAGTTATGTTGAAAGCTCAGCAGGTGTTGAGGCCGGAGGAAGGACGGGGCTTACCGCGGTTGTGGTAGGATTTTTATTTTTAATAGCTATCTTCTTTTCACCACTAGCAGCAATTGTTCCTGCATATGCAACATCTGGGGCTTTAATTTATGTTGCCATATTAATGCTGAGCGGAATGGAAAAACTAGACTGGTCAGATTTAAGTGAACTTCTTCCTGCATTAATTATAATAATAATGATTCCCTTAACATTCTCAATTGCTAATGGAATAGCACTTGGTTTTATTGCGTATGTTGTGATGAAAATATCTTCAGGCGAGTTAAAAAATATTTCCTCAGGTGCTTGGTTTTTAGCCATAATTTTTTTGGCTAAATTTATATTTTTACCATAAAAAATATCAAGTTTGGTTAATCTAATTTTCTGGGTCCAGGGAAAAATCTATTTGTCTGTTTTTGATATTCTTTATAACCTGGTCTCTTTTGTGCTGAATAGTATTCAGATGGAACTGCCCCAGTTGTATACACCAAGGTTTTATACATAGCCCAAGATGCATAAACCAAGCATAAAAGTGAAAGCCAAAGGCCATAATTATTAGAATTGTTACCAAATAGATTAATACTCAGAGGGTCTGTTGCAAGCAAAGAAGGAATTGCTGCAATTAAGATGCCGTTCCATACCATCCATTCAGCAAAATAATTAGGATGCCTGCAAAACTTCCACAACCCAATATTGCATACTTGTTTTTGCTTACCTTCTTTTTTCATCTTGGTAAGAAAGGCAAGCTTTTGATAATCAGCAACAGATTCCATAATGAAAGCGAGAATAAAAATTACTAAACCAGCCAGTTCGATTAAGGAAAATTTTTCGGAGTGATTTGAGGCTATTAAAAATACTGGAAGTGCAAGAAAAGATGCATTTGCTAAGCCTTGAGATATAGCATCAACCTGCAAAGCTAATGCAGTATTTTCTTTGCCTTCTTCTTTCCATAAAACACGTTGATACTGATATCTTGGAAACTCTTTTTCTAAAAAGCCTTGTTGCCAAAATTTTAGAGCACCAAGACCCATTCGAAGACCAATTAATATAACTACCAGACTAATAATCAAGGATCTTAGCCAGTAACCATCGCTAAAAACAAAACTTATTAACCCAAGCAGTACGAGTCCCCAAGGCCATCCAATATCAACATAGCTCATGCGACCTGTTTTCCATATAGGTATGCAAACTACTAGGGTAAAAAGAATAGCTTGACCCAATAGGTTTATAGCACCAATAAGATGAAATGCAGAGGTGGATAAAAGTATTAGTAAAACAAAAATATATGGGTAAAGAGGCCTGAAGTAATGCATAGTTATTTTGTTCCAGTTAATACAAGTGTACCTGGCCAATCTCTATTTTGATTAGCTCTCCATGAAGTCACATTTTTTAAGCCAGATGCTTTAAATATGTCTATCCATTCAGATTCTTTTAACATGATCATTGGCGTACCCACTTTCTCTTGCCAAGAATGTGAATCAACATTTTCATGATAAAGATCTATGCCAACTATAAACCGGCCATTATCATTCAACCATGATTTTGCAATATTACTTACTACGTCAGCAGGATTTTTTAAGTAATATAAAACTTCCATTGAATGAATTAAGTCATACTTTATTGGTGAATCAAAATTATTAATATCGGCAGTAAAGTATTCCTCGTCACCACCTCTTAGAACTGCTGCTTTTATCATTTGCTCAGATCCATCAATTCCTACTGCCTTGTTGCATAATGTATTTTTAGCTATATCCCTTACAACCCACCCATTTCCACATCCTAAGTCTAAAAAACTGAAATTGTCTCCAATATCAGATCTTTCTTTTAATGCAAAGTCGATCATGTTCTGAACAGGAATTGCATGTCCATTTTGCATACCAATATCCTTGCCCTCTTCCAGCCATTGTCCAAAAACTTCTGTTGCGCTTCTCATATAAAATATTAAAACTAACCCATAGTTATAGATATTTTTCCAAAATGCTTATTGTCTATTTGATGTTGAAAAGCAGCTGCTAATTCAGATAGATCAAAGGTATCGCTTATTACTGGTTTAATATTGGTTTTTTCTAAGTAATCAATCATAGCCAATTGAGAATCTTTATTTGCCATTGAAATGCCACTTAGCCTGATTTGTTTTAAAAATATCCTTGGCAATACGATCTCACTAGCGGACGGTCCACTTAAAACACCAATTAGAGCAATATGACCTCCTAGCTTTGCAGCTCTTACAGATTCTGCAAAAGTACCACCACCACCGACTTCAATGACATGGTCAACCCCTTCATTATTAGTCTTAGCTAAAACCTCTTTGCCCCACTCAGGTGTTTCTTTGTAGTTTATAAGCTCATCAGCGCCTAAAGCTTTAAGTCTTTCTAATTTTTCTGCAGAAGATGAGGTTGCAATAACTTTTGCACCCATAGATTTAGCTAGTTGCAATGCAAAAATAGAAACCCCTCCAGTACCTTGAA
>Ga0206131_10001964_pt1 | contig 25665 bp, 25 predicted proteins | sample Helgoland_Spring_FD_148636 | JGI IMG/M metagenome (GOLD analysis project Ga0206131, IMG submission 148636) | Pelagic subsurface seawater microbial communities from Kabeltonne, Helgoland, North Sea - Helgoland_Spring_Bloom_20160517_1 | ecosystem: Environmental > Aquatic > Marine > Epipelagic ...
ACCTAATATATTTTTTCCAAAAGAAAACTGAATTAATGAGTCTATAATTATAATCGATAAAAAAATAATATAAAAAATCAATATTTTCTTTGAAAATAAGTCATATTTTGTAAGAGCATACCAAATGGCTATAGAAAACAAAGGAATGCGAAAATATAAAATACCAGATTTTGCATAATCATAGTTATAAAAATTTATTAAAGTTGAAGTCAAAGTAGATAAATAAAAAATAAAAAAAAATATTACAAATTTATTTTTATAAAAATGAAATTTATTCTCTTTATGAATATAATAGAATGCAAATGAAACTAATAAAATTAAATAAACTTCAGAAATTAATGGGCCCAACAATAAAAATAGTGGAAATATTAAGACACCATACCCAAAAAAATATTTAAAAATACTTGGACTAATACTCATTTTTTTAATGATGTTAAAAGTTCTTTCTTAAAGTTATCTTTGGTAAAGAAATAATTTTTTTTAATTTTTTTTTGTATATTTTTATAATTATTAAAAATATAGGTAATAGTTTTTCTTAAACTATTATCGTTTCTTTTGCAAATAAAAATACCCTTTCTTCCATTAACAACATATTTAATATCCTCAAAAATAATAACTGGCCTTAGTCTTGCTAAAGACTCTGAAATTACTTTGGGGAAACCCTCAATATAAGATGGTAAAATAAATATCTTTGTTGAATCATAAATTTTAATAAGTTTTTTAGTTTCAGAAATTGAACTTAAATAATTTATATTTTTAGAGTAAAAATTTTTATTAATAAATTTTTTTTCTGTCCCAACAACTGTTAATTTATATTCTTTTAATTGATTTTTAAAAAGGTTAGCTAAATATAAGGCTCCTTTATCTTTTTTAAATCTACCAATATAAAGAAAGTCTGATTTATTTTTATTTTTAGAATTAACATTATTAAACCAAATTTTTGTCAATTCTGATGGGTGAATAATATTTCTGATATTTATTTTTGTAAAATTTTTTGAACATGTAATAACTTTTAAATATTTTTTTATTACTAAAAACATCAAATAATAAAAGTAATATCCAATCAAACCATATCTGTATTTATACTCCAAAAAACCATCACTTCTTAAATAAACATATCCCTTAACACTTATATTGCTTATAAAAATTAATCTTAATAAAACAAAAAAATTATATGGTGAAATTGATACCATTAGTAAATTAATATTTTTATCTTTAATGTTATTTAAATTACAAAAATCAAATTTGTCTTTAATCACAAAATTTAATTTTGTTTTACTCTCTCTATTAATCAACTTAATGTTGTAATCTTTGACCAAACAAGAGATAATTGTATCCAAATCATTATTAGATGTTGATTTTTTTTTGGACAACCAAATCTTATCATTGCTTACTAAATAAAGTTTTTTCATTTTTTTTTTTAAAATATTTAATACACTTATTTAAACCAATAGATATATCTACTTGGGGTTTCCAATTTATTATTTTTTTTGCTTTTTCAATATTTGGATAGAGTTTTAAAATTTCATCTTTACGAAGTTTTATTTTATCAAATTGGGGCATTCCTGCATTTACTAATTTGCAAATTTTTAATATGACCTTTTTAATTGTTATTGGTTTACCTGATCCAATATTAATTATTTCACCTTTAACAGTCTTGCTCTTTAAAATTTTAATGATTGCGTGGATAACATCTTCAACATAAATAAAGTCTCTTAATTGTCTTCCACTAGAACAATCAAATTTTTTATTTTCAATTGCATTTTTAATTGTAATTGGAATGATTCTATTTGTATCTTGATTTGGCCCATACACTAAATATAGCCTGATTATGACAGAAGGAAAGTTTTGTTCTTTTGATAATTTTAATAAAAATTTTGTACTTAAAAGTTTAGCTTTTCCATAAATTGAATATGTTTTTTGTGTATTACTTTTTTTTTCTTTTTGAGGTGACTTAATTTTTCCATATTCGATACTTGATCCAACTTGTATAAATTTTTTGATTTTAGAATTCAAAAAAAACAATGATAAATTTTTACAACCATTAAAATGACTTTTCATTGTTTTTACATTATGTGAATGATCAACGTAGCCTGCTAAATTTACAACATAATCATAATTACTGGATAATTTTTTGAATAATTTTTTTTGATTTGAAATATCCAATATCAAATAATTTACATTTTTTAACTTTCTGTTTTTTCTAGGAGGATTAGTGGATATACTTACAACTTTCCAATTGAGCTTTAGGCATCTTTTGGCTAAATGATAGCCTATAAAGCCAGTACCACCTGTTATCAAAATTTTTTTACTCAAGTAGTTGTTTTTTTTTAATTTTTATTTCTAAAACTTCTTTATCTCTTAATGTATCCATACATTGCCAAAAACCATGATGTTTATATGCAACAAGTTCTTTTTTTTTTGTAGCAATATTAAATGGTTCTTTCTCTAGAAGTGTTTGATCATTTTTGATATATTTAATAAATTCTGGCTCTATTACAAAAAAACCACCATTTATCCAACCCTCGTCAAGGCTATTTTTTTCTCTAAAGACTTTTACTATACTATTACATATCTTTATCGCTCCAAACCTAGCTGGTGGTCTTACCGCAGTAAGAGTGAATAATTTTTTTTTGTTTTTATGAAATTTAATTAGATTAGAAATATTTACATTTGATAAACCATCCCCATAAGTCATCATAAATGTTTCATTAAGGTGTTTTTTTAGTTTTTTTAATCTTCCACCTGTCATAGTTTTTAATCCAGTGTTTATTAAATCAATTTTTACTTTCTCTTTAAATTTTGTTTTTAAAAAGTATTTTTTTATCAAATTTCCTTTATATCCTAGTGCAATTATGAATTCTCTATGACCAAATCTAATATAGTGATTTATAATACGGTGAATGATTGGTTTGCCACAAACATTTATCATTGGCTTTGGCATTGTTTTTGTATACTCAGAAATTCTTGTTCCCATTCCACCTGCTAATATAACAACTTTCATTTAAATGACCTTTTTTAATAATTTATTATAGGAAATTATATTTTCTCTGGATATTTTTTTTATATTAGCTTTTCCAACAATATTGTATTTTTTATACCAATTTGCAGTAAATTTTATAGAGTTTTTAAAATTAAGAACTGGATACCAATTTAATATTTTTTTTGCTTTATGAGAATTTAATTTTAACAAGTTGGACTCTTTATTTTTAAGTTTTATATCATGTTTTATTTTCCATTCTACACCTTGCCAATTTTTTTTAATTTCTTTTACTAAATCTAATACATTCTTATTTTGTTTATTATCTGGTCCAAAGTTAAATGCCTCACCATGTATTTTTTTATCATTTAATTTTATTGCTAAAATTAAATAACCTCTAATAGCATCTAAAACATGTTGCCAAGGTCTTGTAGATTTTGGACTTCTAATTGTTATTTTTTTATTCTTGTACCAAGATTTTACACAATCTGGTATAATTCGATCTGTAGACCAATCTCCACCTCCTATAACATTTCCTGCTCTAGCAATAGCAATTCTAATATTCTTTTTATTGACAAAAAAGGATTTTAAATAACTATTTATTATAAGCTCTGCCGCTCCTTTAGAGGCACTATAGGGGTCATTTCCACCCAAAATATCATCTTCGCTATATCCACGTTTGATTTCTAAGTTTTTATAACTTTTATCACTAGTGATAATAACAGCTTTACATTTTTTTACTGCTCTTAAAGATTCTAATACATTTAAAGTTCCAATAGTATTAGAATTAAAAGTAGATATAGGATCTTTAAATGATTTACTAACAATTGCTTGTGCTGCTAAATGAAAAACATAATCTGGTTGAAACTTTTTAAAAATTTTTTTTAATTTTTTTAAATTTGTTATGTCACATACTTCATTTTTAATATTCTTCTTTATATTAAGATCTCTAAAATGACATGGATTAGTAGGATAATTTTTAGATATACCCAAAATCTTTGAGCCGAGTAAATGTAAACAAAAAGTAAGCCAAGAACCCTTGAAACCTGTGTGTCCTGTTATTATTATTTTTTTATTTTTAAAATAATTTTTATAAATAAACATTTAGATATAATGACTATTTCAATAAATTCGTTTAATTAAATATAATTTTATGATCAATTTCATTTTTATTACAAGGTTTGTCTAAATTTACAACAGGATAAATTTTATCATTATTTAAATTGTCAGAAATAAACTCTCTTGACGAAAAAGTTAATTCTAGATGCGATGGAATGCCTTCATTATTAATAGTTCCATAATTATTTACATGTACATGTACCAATTTTAGATCTAAATCACTTAAAAACTTTTCTATAACTTTTTGATGTAAATCAAAATCATGAAATTCAATTGTCAGCCCATTTATTTTTTTAGAATGATAAATGATTTGATCAAGAATCCTATATTCAGACCCCTCAATATCTATTTTTAAAAAAATATTTTTTTCTAAGTTTTTAAAAATACTATTTAAATCAGTAACAAAATTGTTATTGACCATATTTTTTTTCATAGATAGAGGGGAAATAAATTTTTTATAATGAAAATTTTTTTTATTATCAAAAAACGACTTATAATTATAAAATTCAAGTAATTTTTTTATATTACTCAGTGGTTCCCTAAAAAGTAAGATATTAATAAGTGATTTAATAAAATTTACAATCCAAAATCTTAAATTAACACTATAATCATAAGTATAAATTTTTTTTTTACCCAATTTTGAAAAATCTGACTCGAAAGACCAATCATCACCCAGACCAAAACTTAAAAGTATTTCTGAATTCCTTACACTATTTTCTTCAACAATATAACCACCATCATTTTTATTTCCAAGTCTAATTAAATTACAATCATTCTTTGGATAAAAAAGTTTTGAAATTTTTATCATAATTAAAATAAAAAAAAATTATATATACAATTCATATTCATATTCATATTATTTAAAAGTTAAAGTGATTAAAATATTTTTTTGCAGTAATTTCTGAGGTAAAATTTTTCATAATATCTCTATGACCATTAATAGCCTTCAGGTTCCAATTTTTGTTATTCTTGATAAAATCTTTTAAAGAGCTCAATAATTCACTTTTTTTATTTGGATTAATTAATTTTGAATTTTTATTATTCAAAAACTCTGTCACAGCCCCAACTCTTGTAACTAAAACTGGTTTTTTTGCAACTAATGCTTCTGCTATGGAAAGACCAAATCCCTCAAAAGTTCTCGACAAAGACAATACTAGGTCTAAGTTTTTAAAAATTTCTAAACTATTTGCTTTTATAAAACCAGTAACCTTAAAGTAATTTTTCAAATTGTAGAACTTTAATTGATCATTAACTTTAATTAATTCCTCTTTTTTAGCAGGGCCAATAAAAAAAACTTTTATTTTTTTTTTTAGATTTAATGGCAATAAATTAAAAACTTTAATTAAATCATAATGACCTTTTTCACTTTCAATTCTTGAAAGAAGTCCAATTTTTAGAATTTTATTATTATTTGTTTTAAAAATTTTTTTAAGATAATTCTTTCTTCTAACTTTTTTGAGAGAAACTCCATGATGGATAACCTCTGAAGTTTTAATTTTGTTTAGCAAAAAGGTATTTTTTTTAATATCTGTCTTTACAGCTTTAGATCCAAAAATGATACTTGTAGCACTTTCTGAAATAAATATATCCATAAAACTTATAAAAAAACTCCAAAATCTAGTCTTAAAATAGCAGTGATGTATAGATAATATTCTTTGTGGAATATTAAGAATTTTTGCAGCAATTAACGAAGCAGAATCACTTCGAAAATTCCCATAACCACCACACGCTGCTAAAATTATATCTGGTTTTTTTTTTTTTAAAATTAAATAAAATTGTAAAATTGAAATTAAAAATAAAATTGGCCTTAATATAAAATTAAATATTTTCACTATTTTATAAAAAAAACTAGCTGTAACAAAAGATATATCTGTTGCATTTAAACTTGAATAGGTTCTTAAAGTAAATCTCTTATTCCTAATGTTTTTTTTTAAACTTAAAATACCTTTATTAGTTTTGTTTGTTATCAGCAGTATATCAAAATATTTAAAACTTTTACTATTAACTAGATTTTCAATAAAAGTTGTCATTCCACCATATTCTAAATTTTCAAACACAATAATTAATTTCTTTATTGATTTTTTCATTTAAATATTAATTAAAAAAAATTTAAACACATTGATATCATATCATTTTTTTTACAAAGGCCATATCAGCATCAAGCATTTCTTTTACCAGCTCAACAAATTTAACTTTTGGTTCCCATCCAAGAACTTTTTTTGCATATGATGAGTCACCAACCAGAGATTCGGTTTCTGTAGGTCTAAATAATTTATCATCAACCTCAATAAATTTTTTATAATCCAAATCAACAAGAGAAAATGCTAATTTAGCAAAGTCTTCAACAGAATGTTGAACACCAGTTGATATAACAAAATCATCAGGTTTTTTTTGTTGTAACATTAGCCACATTGCATCTACATAATCTCTCGAGTGTCCCCAATCCCTTTTTGATTTTATATTCCCTAAAACAATTTTTTTTTGTAAATTAAATTTTATTTTAGCTAAAGAAAAAGTAATTTTTCTAGTAACAAATTCAAGACCCCTTCTTGGAGATTCATGATTGAATAAAATTCCAGAACTACAAAATAAATTATAGGCCTCACGATAATTTCTAGAAAGTTCAAAACCCGCAACTTTTGATATTCCATACGCTGATCTTGGATAAAATCTAGTTTTTTCATTTTGAGGAACTTCCTGAGCTCTACCAAACATTTCTGAGGATCCAGCAAAATAGAATTTTGTTTTCGGAGAAAACTCTTTTATTGCAGACAAAACATGATGCGTTCCATTAATATTATTATTTATTGTTGAAAACTCATCCTTAAAAGAGTAACTGACAAAACTTTGTGCAGCTAAATGATATAATTCATCAGGTCGAATTTTTTGGATTATTTTTACTAAACTTGCATAACTTTCAAGTGATGCTGAATGAAGAATTAATTGACCAGTTAATTCCTTTATTCTCCATAATTTATGTGCCTCATCTTCTAAAGCTACACTTCTTACAATGCCATGAACTTCATAATTCTTAGACAAAAGCAAATTTGCTAGATAAGATCCATCTTGGCCGGCGATCCCAGTTATTAATGCAATTTTTTTCATTTTAATTTTATCTTCCAGTATTATTAACTTTTCGTATATTTAATTTTTTTCAACTTTTAAAAAACCATCATTTAGGTAATACATTTGATCACATTTACTTGCTACATCAATATCGTGGGTTATTAATATAATATTTTTTTTATTAAAAATTGAAAACAGTCCTTTAATTATTATATTTTTAGTTTCATCATCAATTGCACTAGTAAACTCATCTAAAATTAAAATTTCAGGAAGTTTGTAGACAGCTCTAGCAATAGCAATTCTTTGTTTTTCTCCCCCAGAAAAATTTAAACTATCTACACCAATAATAGTTTCAATTCCATTTTTTAAATTATTAATTGTTTTATCTAGATTTGAAATTTTAAGAGCTAATTTAAGTCTTTTCTTGTTAATAATATTTTTTTTTTCATACATTGTAATATTATTAATAATTGATGAATTAAATAAAAAAATATTTTGTGAAACATAAGCAATTTTTGATTTCCAATCTTTATCTAAAGTTCTAATATTTTTTCCTTCAAAAAAAATATTTCCTTTTTTGGGATTTAATAACCCAGTAATGATATGTAGCAAAGTACTCTTTCCACTACCACTCTTTCCCATAATAGCTACTTTTTTTCCTTTTTTAATTTCAAGATTTATATTTTTTGAGAAAATTGGATTATTTTTATTATATTCAAATTGCATTTTATCTAAATATAAAAAAGATTTATTTTTAGAGTATTTTTGAAAATCATTGTTTATTTTTTTACTTTTTTTTTCGTTATTGTGGTAATACTTTAATTCAGAAGATAATAATTGAACACTAGCTTTAAAAATTTTTATATAATTTATTGATATTGTAACTGAGTTAAAAGCTGGAATAAATCTAACCATTCCAATAGTAAAAAGAGCCAAAAGAGGTAATACATGCTTACTCAAGCCTGTTTCTGTGTTTAGTATAAATATAACAGATATTAGACCTAACATTACAACAATAATTTCTAAAATTACCCTGGGCAACTTACTAATTATTGAAAACAAATAGTGATTATGCTCAAGTTTTTTTATATTATTTTGAAAAATATTATCCACAAAACTTTCTTTATTATAAATTTTAATATCTTGAATTGACCTAAATGTTTCTAAAATTATTTGTGCAATTTTTTTTCTAAAAAATTGATTTTTAAAAGATCTTTTTTTTACAATTGGTTTTACAAGTTTTAGATATAAAAAAACTATAATAGATAAAATTATTGTAATGAATAAAGATGCTTCAAGATTGGTTAATGAAAAAATTATGAATATTAAAAGTAATGTAAAAACTTCTCTTGTAAATAAAAATATATGATTAACATAATTATAAAAGAACATAACCTCATCATTAATATTTCTTAATATACCTGCAGGATTATTTCTAATATGATCCACATAAGATGAAATTAGATAATATCTAAAAATTTTTTTTTCTATATTTATTTTGATATTTTTAAGAAAGCTATCCTGAAAAATATAAATAAAAACAAGAAAAAAGTTTTTTAATGTAAATGCTAAAACTAAAAAAGTTGACGAATATATAAAAAGATCCTTACTTTCTAAATCAAATTTAAAAAGATTGTTTAAATTTAAATTATAATAATTATTTATTATAATTTCCGGATTAAATATTGAACCTACAAAAAAAGGTATTGATGCCAAACATAATAGCTCAAAAAAAATTGTAGTAATATTTAAAAAGATAATTAGATAAAATCTATTAATTTTTTGACCTAAGAGATTTTTTAATTCGGACAACATTATATATCTAATAAATTTATGATAAAAAGATTAAAATTGTGACAATTTCTATCAGATTTATTAGTCATATTGATATTTGTCTAATTTGAATTGTTTAATTTTTCAAATAATTTCATAAATTGTTGCTTTGATAAATATTTCTTATTGGTAAATGAGTCATAAGAAAAATTATTTTTTACAATTTTAGCTCCTTTTTTTTTATAAAAATTATTAAGTTTATAATTTAAAGGATCCAAAATAAGATATTTGTCCTTATAACTTAAGCAATTTCTATTTTCATGGATTGAGATTAATTCTTCATGAAGTTTTTCACCTGGACGAATCCCTACTATCTTGATTTTCGATTTAGGTGCAACCATTTTTGCTATATCAATAATTTTAATTGAAGGTATTTTTGGAACAACTATTTCACCACCAAAACTATTAATTATTGACCATAGAACAAGATCTACTCCTTCTTCAACTGACAATAAAAATCTTGTCATAACCGGATCAGTTATTTTTAAGATGTTGTCTTTCTTTTTTTGGCTTAAAAAAGTATGTACAACCGAACCTCTGCTTCCAAATATGTTTCCATACCTAACAACACTAAAAGAAATTTTTTTTCTGCCTCTAAAATTATTTGCTGCTATAAAAAGTTTGTCAGAGCATAATTTTGTTGCACCATATAAATTAACTGGAGAGGATGCTTTATCAGTTGATAATGCAATTACTTTTTGAACATTATTATTCAATGAAGCCTCAATTACATTTTGTGCTCCTAAAATATTTGTTTTGATAGCCTCTATTGGATTATATTCTGCAGCAGGCACTTGCTTTAAAGCTGCAGCATGAATAACAATATCAACTTCTTTTAGTGCCCAGTCCAACCTTTTATAATCTCTAACATCACCAATAAAAAATCTTAAAAATTTATATCTTTTATCATTATATTGTTTTGAAAGATTAAACTGTTTTAGCTCATCTCTACTATAAATAATTAATTTTTTTATTCCTTTATGATTTGTAATTATACGATCTATGAAAGACTTACCAAAAGATCCGGTTCCACCTGTGACTAAAATTGTTTTGTTTGATAAATTCATTATAAAATATTTTTATTTCATATATATAGTTATTTAAAATAATAAATACTTATAATTTTAATATATTTTTTACGAATAGATTATCATTAAATCTATCTACTGCAAATAGGTTCTTTCTTAGCTTAGTATAAGGTTTTGAATTTATTATTTTGTCCCAATTTATAATAAAATTTTCAAAATTATTTTCTAGAAAACTAGCAAGTTTTTTTTCATCATCAAACCAAAGATTTATCTTTTTTAATACTTTTATTTTTAAAAAAAATTTATCCTTAATGTTTATTGACGACGCTGAATTTAGAATAATAAAAGGTTTTTTATAATACATCAGTTCATAGAATGCTGTTGAAAAATCGTCAATTATAACTAAATCATAATATTTAAATATATTTCCTTTATAAGAATTAGAGCTATCTAAAACTTTAATCTTCTTACCAAAATTTTTTTTCCATATTTTTTTTAGCAGTTTATCATTTCTGTGGTCAAAAAATTTTACACTTAAATTTGAAAATTTTTTTATGTCTAATTGTTTAATTAGACCTAAATATTGATTTAAATAGATATGGTTATGGTTTGCTAGGTTTTCTATCTCTTCAAAAAACAATTGATGGCATGGGAAAAAAAGAATTTTATTTGTAAATTTTGATGGTTTAAAATTTAAATCTAAGAAATATGGAGATCCAATTTTCTTTTTATTATCATTCCAGTATAAATTTAAATTACTGAATTTATTGTTAACATAATTTTCTGGTGCAAAAATCTTATTACCAAACAGACCTCCATGTTGTAAATTAAATATCTTTTTATTTCTTTTCTTTAGATTTAAAGTTGCAAATTTAAAATAATCATTAGCTGCAATATGGAGCGCAGTACCAATTTTAGATAAATTATTATATTTTTTTGTATTTGATTGAGAATAAGGAGTAAAATTTTCCAAATAAGAGCTTGGTAAAACATTTTTAATAAATTCACTATAAATAACATCAAAATCATCTTCAATTTTTAAAGAAATTTTTGATCTAAATTGTTTGTTTTTTTTTATAGTAATTTTTTTATTTGAAAATTGTAAAAAATCTATATTTGCAAATATGATTTTAAATCTACTTTTTAAAAAGACTTTCAATGAATTTTTTTTTCCAAAATATCCATCAAAAATTATTATAGGTTTAATGAAATTTGATAAAAAATCATAAAAAAAATAAATTACATTTTTCCAAAATGACTTTTTTTTATTTTTCTCAAAAAAGAGAAGGTTTTTGGGATTTGAATGATTTAAAATATTTAATTGAAACTTTTTAGCCAGTAAATAATTAACATAATTATTAAACTCAATACCTTCTAATTGATTTACTTTATAAATTGAGCAATTTTGAAAAAAAAGATTATGGTTATAAGCTTCAATAAAAATATTTTGTTTAATTTTTATTTTCTTAAAAGTTTCGAACCTTTTTTTTAAGTAAATAACCGATATTAACAAGAAGTACTCAATTAAGATTGCCCATTCATTTTTTTTTAGTTTTGTATTATTTAATTTATTTAAAATTGGATAAATTTCTGATAAATATCTCCTAACTTTTCTTTTACAAAAAAAAAAATCAACTCTTCTGTTGTATACTTGATCCAAATTTTCTAATGAAAAACACTTATAATTTTTTATCTCTTTTTCATCATATAATTTTTTTAAATATTCATTTTCGAAAATAAGATTAGATTTTTTTTTAATTTTAAATTTACTAAAATTTGTAATTAAATATTTTTTAATCATAAATATTCATTAATTATTTTTGTAATTTGAACGCTAGTGCTATTTTTTTTATCAAATTCTATAATATAATTTCTAGTTAAATTTAAAGACTTAAAAAAGTCTGAATTAGATAATTGAAAAATTTTGTCTAACCTATCACTAAATTCTTCATAAGTACATTTGCGATTTAAAGAACAAATTCCATCTACCGGAAAATTATAAGCATTATTAGAAGTAAAATTACATGCTAAAAACTTTTTCTTATAAGGTGTAATTTCTCTTAATAGTGTTGAAATACCTCCAATAGTTATCTCACTTTGAATTGCGCACATATAGGAGGAAATAGAATTATTATAAATAAAATTTTTTTTTAAAGATTTCAATTCTTCTTCTGAAAAATTATTCTCATACCACATCTGTTCGTGTTCAAATCCTTGAATATATTTTATTGCACGCTTAGGAAAATTGAAATTTTTTGCCTTTCTTCTTTTTAAAGCTATAGCAAATTTAAGATTGTTATCTATTGCATAACGTAATGCATGTTTTGTTAAATCTCTAAAACCATTATTTATAGCATCTTCATTTATTTCCCATGCACCAACATCTGATAAAATGCATAGATCATATTTTTTTTCTAAACTAATATTTTTTTCTTTTACATCATTCAAAAAACTATCAAATCTAAGACTTCCAACATAATTTGATTTTTGTATTTTCCAATGGGAATTATTAAATGACTCATCATCAAAATGTCCTAATTTTAGCATGTGAGGAATGTAATATTTCTTTATTATATTTTGGCATTCATCTTCTCTTATCTTGTGATAAGAATTTCCATTTTGAATAGCTAAAAAATAAATTTTATTACTTAATAATTTTGCAAAAAAAGAAAAGTTTTCAGAATTATGAATAAATGTAATAATAATTTTTGGATTAACACATTTAATAATTGAAATTTTATAAGCTTTTTTAATACCATATTTTATATTCTTAATTAAATTGATTATTATTTTAGGTGATAAATAAATTTTAGTAATTAAGTAATGACGATCCTCTAAAACAAAATATTTAAATTGACTTAAAAAAGTTTTTTCTAACAATTCAATTGAAGTGCTATCATAAACTAGTAGGTCTTTTTGTTTTGGTGAAAATAACGTTATTTTAACTTCTGTTAAAAATTTTAAAATATAGTGTATTTTATTCATTAATGATTTACGTATATAAAGTATAACCCAATAAAAACCTAACCAATAATTCATTTGTTATAAAAATACTATTTCAAGATATTATTATTTTTTACAAGATATTTTTAGAGAATTAAATTATATTTTCTGAGATTATGATTGATAGATTTTATAATATTGGAAAAAAATTATTTCCATTAAATAGAAGTATAACGGGCAAAGGTACTTTAAAATCACTTCAAGTAATTTCAAAAAATTTCAAAAAATTTAAAATTAAAAAAATTCAATCTGGGAAAAAAGTTTTTGATTGGAAAATTCCTCCTGAGTGGAATGTCAAAGAAGCATATATTTTAGATAAACATAATGACAAAATAATAGATTTTAAAAAAAATAATTTACATTTAGTTGGGTATTCAAAAAAAGCTAAATTAATTTTAACTAAAGATAAATTATTAAAAAAATTACATTCATTGAAAAAATATCCCTCTGCTATACCATATATCACTTCTTACTATAAAAAATATTGGGGTTTTTCCGTAACAGAAAATTTTAAAAAAAAAATCCAAAAAAAATACAATTCTTTTGATAAGTTTAAAATTCTAATTGACTCAAAATTTAACAAAAAAGGCTATTTAAATTATGGTGAATATTTTTTAAAAGGAAAAAGTAATAAAGAAATATTGATATCAACTTATATTTGTCATCCTTCAATGGCAAATAATGAACTATCTGGACCAATCGTGAGTATGTCTTTAATTTCTTATTTTATGAAATTAAATAATTACTATTCAATAAGATTTTTATTTATACCTGAAACAATTGGATCAATAGCTTTTATATGTAAAAATTTTGAAAAATTAAAAAAAAATGTTTTTTGTGGTTTTAATTTAACTTGTATAGGAGATGAATTGAATCATTCTTATATTTTATCTAAATACAAAAATTCTCCATCTGATGAAGCTTTGCTCCTTTCTTATAAAAAATTAAAAATAAAAAAACCTTTAGAATATTCGTTTCTTCAAAGAGGAAGTGATGAAAGACAATTTAATTCACCAGGAGTTGACCTTAAAATTACTTCCGTGTTCAGAACCAAATATGGTGAATATAAAGAATATCACACTTCTTTAGACAACTTTGATTTAGTTACAAAAAAAGGAATACGTGGTGGTTTTAACGTGGTAAAAAAAGCTATAGAAATAATCCAATCCAAAAAATTTCCAAAAGCTTCTATACTGTGTGAACCATTTTTATCAAAAAGAAAGTTGTATCCAACCTTATCTGGATCAGAGAAAATAAATATTAAAACTACAAACATTCTAGACTTTTTACAGTTTTCTGATGGAAAAAATAGTTTAGAAAAAATAAGCAAGCTAACAAAAATTGATATTAAAAAAGTCAATAAAATTTATAAAAATCTTAAACAAATTAAACTTATTAATTAAATAAAAATATTAGATATAAATTTTAAATTAATATTTATGTTCAAAAAATATTCATTAAAACAAATTAAAGAATCTTTAAATAAATTAAATATCAAAAAAAAGGATATAGTTTATGTTTCAGGTAATTTAGTAGGTTTTGGAAAACCAGAAATGAAGAATTTAAATGATTTACCAAAAATATTTTTTAACGAAATTTATCAATTAGTTGGGAAAGAGGGAACAATAATGTTTCCATCACATTCATTTGATCTTGTAAATAGTAATAAAATTTTTGATATAAATAAAACAAAGTGTATCTCGGGATCTTTTTCTAATTACATTATTAAAAACAAAAAATTTTACAGGCAGCTACATCCATATGCTTCTATTGCTGGTGTTGGAAAATATGCAAAATACATATGCAACTATAAAGGTAACGATGTTTACGGTTTAAACTGTCCTTTTGAAAAATTAATAAAGCTCCAAGGTAAATTTATAAGTCTTGGTATGAAAATTAATAAAAATTGTACTCAAGTTCATTTTTTAGAAAAAAAATTTAAAGTTAAATATAGATTTGAAAAATTTTTTTTTCATAGAATTTTATTAAATAATAAAGTTATCAGAAGAAAATTTTCAATGTTTGTTCTTAAAAATGAATATTTGAATATTAAACGCAATGAAAACAAATTGATAATGAGTTATTTTTTAAAAAATTATAAAATAAAAAAAAGTGAATTAGGCAATAACTGGATATACTCATACGACTTTAAAAATTTCTATAATATTACCAAAAAATTATTCAAAAAAAATAGAAATGCATGGTTGGGAAAAAATTAATAATGAAAAAAAATCTTTATAATGAAATTTTCTCACAAAAACAAAATACTATTTTTTATAAAAAAAAAAAAATAAATCTCAACAGACTTCAAATTTTAATTAATAATCGTTCAAGGAGAATAAATAAGTATAAAAAAGGGATAATTTCTATCTCTACAAAAAATAAATTAGAATTCATAATTAATTTTTATGCTTGTAATAAAATTAATTATCCAGTTTTTTTATCTGATAATAATTCAATTAAAAAAAACCTAAGTGAAAAAATCGATATTAATTATATTTTTAAGAATAGTAAATTAGTTAAAATTAATAAAAAATTTAAACCAAAATATGCTTATAATATAATTATTAGGTCATCTGGATCAAGTTCGTTTGGTAAATATGTTTACCTAAAAAATCAAAATATTTCTCATATTTGTAAAGAAATAAACAAAGAGATGTATAGCAAAAACAACACATATAATGAGTTAATTTTTGCTCCATTATATCATGCTTTTGGCTTTGGAAGACTTCATGCCTTAATGTCAAGTAATAACAACATTACTTTAACTGACACTTATTCAATAAGTAATTTTTATAATTTACTTTCAAATTATAACTCAATTAATGCAATATCTTTGCCCTCAAAAATTTTATCTACAATTTTTAAAATAAATAAGTCAATAATAAAGAGGCTTTTTAATAAAATTAAATATCTACAAGTAAGCACTGGTTATCTTGAAAAATTTTATAGAAAAAAAATTTTGGAATATAATATCAACTTGTTTTTAAATTATGGAATGACTGAAGCTATGAGGTCAACATTTCTTAATTTAAAAAAACATAAAAATAAAATACACACAGAAGGTAAAATCTTACCAGGTGTGAATATGAAAATTAAAAAAACTCAATCTAAAAAATATGGTGAAATTCTAATAAAAGGAAAAAACTTAGCAGCTGGATATAGTAATAAAGAAGAATGGAATAAGAAATTCGTAAATAATTATTTTGAAACGGGAGATATTGGATACATAGATAAAGATAGGTTTTTAATATTTAAATCAAAATTTAGCAATAAATTAAATATAAATGGAAAGACCTTTTATACTGAAGATATTGAAAATATAATAAAAAAATTCTCAAATTTTGAAAAATTAAAAATAATACAAAATCAAAAAAAAATATATTTAGTTTCTGAAAAAAAAATTAATGAAAAAAAACTTTATAAAATATTTAAAAAAAATCAAATTAATATAATATTTGATAAAATCTTAATAAATCAATTGCCTTTAACAGAAACTGGTAAAATAAAGTTTTCTAATATAAAAAGGTATATTAATGAAAAATAGTAAATCTCAAGTTTTAATTCAAAACTTTATTATTAATAAATTAAAGCAGAAAAACAAAAGATATTCCAAATTATCAGTAAACTCTAATTTGTTTGAGCAAGGCGTGGATTCTCTTGATTTTTTTTCTCTAATTTTTGATGTAGAGTCAAAGTATAAAATTAAGGTAAATCAAAAGCTCTATTTAAAATTAAATACGATAAAAAAATTTGTTAAATATTTAGAAAGTAAAAAATGATACCATTTAAGCCAATAAATCCTGATAATTAAAATGAGTAAAGAATATTTAGAAAATTTAAAAAAAAGAGATGATTATAACGAAAAAAATCAGATTTACTTAAAAGAAAGAGTTTTTAAAACTTTTAAAAATTTAATTTATACTTTCTTTCGAAAAAACATTAATGACTTTGATGAATTATTAGATTTGGGTTCAGCAGACGGCTCATTCATTAAAGTTGCCCAAAAAAATGGTTTAAAATCTGAAGGACTTGACATAGATAAGATAAATTTTGAAAATGAAAAATTTAAATTTGAAAATGAAAAATTTGATTTAATAACTGCTATATCTGTTATTGAGCATTTAGCAAATCCTAGTAATTTTCTCTCTGAAATTAATAGAGTTTTAAAAAAAGATGGTTTTCTGATATTGGTAACTCCAAATTGGGAATTTGATATGAAAAACTTTTATGATGATCCGACACATGTCAAACCTTATACAAAAAAATCTATTGACTTTTTATTACGAAGTTTTCATTTCGAAAATATAAAAGTAGTTCCTTGGATTGTGTGCAAACCCTCTTGGATGTGGAAAATTCCTTTTAGTTTTGAATTAGCTAGAATGATTCCATTTAGAGGAAATCACAATAAGTTAATACCAGATTTCCTTAAAGGAAAATCAAAATCAATTCTAATAATTTGTCAAAAGTAATTTTTAAATTTTCTGCTTTTTGTAAATTTTAGCAAGATGGAGATCGTATATGGTATCGATATCAATTGATTCTGGCTTTTGAATTATAAATTTATACGGTTTTTTTCCACAAACATTATTAAATTCTAAAATTTTTTTTTTAGACATAATTGCTAAAGCAGGATTAAATATATAAATATTTTTCAAATCTTGGGATCTTGGTTGTTTGTTGACTGAATAATTTATTGGTTTATTTTCATTCCATAAGAAACTATTACACTTTTCAAAAGTTGAAATTGAATCATATTTTTTTTTATTAAGTTTTTTATAAATTTTAACTGCTTTAATAATTGTTTGATCTGAGATTAAAGGACTTGTATTTGTTAAATAACAAATATTATCTACTGAAATTTTATTTGCTAAAAAAGGACCAAATTTACTGATAGTAGAATCACCTAAATATTTTTTTGGTCGTAATATTATTTCATAACCAAGTTTTTTTGCATAATTATTAAGTTTTAAACTGTCAGAAGAAAAATACAATTTATCAAAAACTCCAACTCTTTTTGCTTGGAGCAGTTTTATATAAGTTAAATTTTGCCTTCCAAAATTTTTTAAACTTTTATTTTTAATTCTTTTTGAAGCCAGCCTTGTGGCTATTAAAACTGCAATTTTCATAAAAAATTATATATTTCTGAAATATTTTTTATTTTATTAATCTTTTTATCTACTATGCTTCCGTATCCCCATTCTGCAAACAAAAAATTTATTTTTGAATTTTTTGAAAATTTTAGATCATACTTTGTATCACCAATATAAATTATTTCTGATGCCTTAACATTAAATTTTTTTTTTAATTCTATAATAGCATCAGGATAAGGTTTTCCTCTTTTTAAATCATCTGGAGTATAAATAAAATCAAATTTTATTTTTAATTTCTTTAAAATTTTATTTGTTCTAATTTTGTTTTTTGATGTAATTACACCAATAATAAATTTTTTTTTTAATTCTTTTAATGTTATGTATGTACTTGGATAGATCTTAATTAAATTATTTTTTTTCTTTGAAAAATTACCATAAGAAATAAAAAAATTTTTATGGTTGTTGTTCACACCAAGATTTTTAAGAATTTTATAAAAAGGAAGGCCAATATACTTTTTGTATCTTGAAAAAGGAATTTTAATATTATTTTTTAAACATGTCATTTTCCAAGCAAACGACATATTCTTAATAGAGTTGATTAATACCCCATCGAGATCAAAACAAATTACTTTTATATTTTTATACATAATTAAAAATTCTAATTTTTTATCTTTAATAAGAGTATGGATTATTTTTATCCGTTTTTTTAGTTATACCCTCAATAGTCGTATTTTCTTTATGGATTTTTTTAATTTTATTGAAAATAAAATTATTAACATAAATTACATCGACTTGATAATTACTATAAGAAATAACATTTGAATCATGATTTATTGCTATTAATTTGTATCCACATTTAAATAAATATTTTTCAACATCATAAAAAGAGATTGATTTTGAATACCCAAACCCGAGTATTATTTCCAATTCAATTATATCAATTTTTTTTTTCTTAATATAATTATAAGCTCCTTCTATAACTTCAGGTTCACTTCCTTGTACATCGATCTTGAGTACGTTTATTCTTGGAATATTTTTTTCATTTGCAAAAGAATCTAGTTTATGTAAATGGACCATTTTTTCAGTTTGAGTTTTTGTCAGAATTTTTTGCAATTTTTCTAGATTTATAAAGTTTATGGTCAACTTCCAATGGTATTAAAGAACTTAATTTATCATATGAATATGAGTAAAATTTTTGTGCTCCATCTTTATTTGATAAACCAAAATTATTTAAATAAATATTTTTAATATTTGAATATTTTGCTTTTAATCTCTCAAATATTTCATCGTCTGGTTCAAAAGAATAAATTGTAAGATTCGGAAAAATTTTTCTAAATCTTTTTATACTCTCTCCATCATTTGCTCCAACATCAAAAATTATTGGATCCTCTAATTCTAAAATTTTATTTACTATAAATTTATGAATACTATCATAATTGTTGTGAGCTACAATTGGTTTAATACCTCTTAATTCATAACCAAAATAATTTATAAATCTTTTTACCGCTCTATTAAAAATATTTTTAATTAATCTTATCATTCACTAAAATTTTAATTCAATCTCTCAAAACCAGTATGGCACATTTCTGTCTTTAATAAATCATCAATATTTAATTTTTGTTTTTCACATTCATAGATTTTAAAAAAAGTTTCATCCAAATGATTGATGTAGTTTTCAATAATTTTATCATTATGGTGTATCGATAAATAAGATGAATTTGCTCCTAAAATTTTTTTTTCTAATAACTCTTGTGTAATAAATGTTTTGTATTTAATCCAATTTGAAGACTTAATTACGAATGTTGGGCACGGTGATAAACCAAAAATTTCTAACTTTAATTTATGCTTCTCTCCGATTCTTTTTATTTCATTTCTAAGTTTTAAACCTTGGTTAGTTATTATCTTCCAGGATTTTAATTTTTCCATAATTTCTAGAGTTCTAATTCCAGCAACATATCCACTTCTCTCTGTCCAAAAAGTGCTGCTTATGAAAGAATTTTGTGCTGCTTCCATTACGTTTCTTTTTCCCAAAATAACAGTTATTGGAAAACCATTTCCTAAAGCTTTACCTAAGATACACATGTCTGGTTTTATATTGTATTTTAAATGCAATCCACCAAATGTTTCTCTAAAACCACTAGTGCATTCATCAAAAATAAGAACTATTTTTTTCTGATCAGCTAATTTTCTTACTTTTTTTAGAAAATTATTTTTAGGTGGAATATTTCTAAAGACTTCCATTTTAATTACACCAATCGAATTCTGGGAACATATCTTTTTTAAAGACTCAAAATCATTATATTTAAATGGAAAAACTGTATTTTTTAAACCCTTGGGCACACCTTTTGTTGATAGGCCTTCTAATAAATGATCTTTTAAAATTCCTTTTTTATTTTTTGATTTTAAATTTGCAGACAAGTACCAATCATGCCATCCGTGATAACCACATATAGCAACTTTATCTTTACCAGAAGAAGCTCTTGCTATTCTCATAGCTATAGCATTTGCTTCTCCGCCTGTTTTTGCAAATTTAGCCATATCAAAATGTTTATGCATATCAATTAATTTTTCTGTCAAAAGAATTTCTTCATAACAATTTAAAGAAGACATATTGCTGGAATTTATTGATTTTATAACTGCATTATTAATTGAGGAATTTGCATAACCCAAGATATTAGTACCTACACTCATTAAAGACATGTCTGTATATCTTTTATTATCCATGTCCCATATATAACATCCTTTAGCTTTTGAATAATATGATGGCCATTTATTTGGTAAATACATTTCTGGTCTCTTTGAAAGCATCATGTTTCCTCCAGGAATTATTTTCTTTGCTCTATTCCATAGTTTTTGACCAGTATTCAATAATGACCCCTCGTTACGTATTCTGTTCTTGTTATTTTCAAAAAAATTTGGATTTTTTTTATATAATTTTAAAATTTGTATCAAACTTATATTAAAATCAAACTTAAAATATTTTAGTAATTTTTTTAAAATTTTTAGATCTTCAATTGTATCGATTGTTAATCTAAGTTTTGAAAAATTTTTTTTCATTTTCATTGAATATAATTTATATTTTGAACTATCCCTCATTCCTATTGTTACATGTTCTTTCTCATTTTCATCAATTGATTTTAAATATCTATTTTTAAGTAATTCAAAATTAAATATTTCAGCATCAAAACCATCTGGAAATGTAGGTTCAATAATGTTAGACGCATAGTCAACTTTATTAATTGTAAATTTATAAATTAAATCATCAATAATTTTTGGGTCAATTAGAGGACAATCAGAAGTAATCCGGAGAACATTTTTAGCATTATATTTTTTTGCAGCTTTATAATATCTTTCTAATACATTTTCTTCAGATCCAATGTAAAAATTAATTTTTTTTTTTTTACATAATTTAATTATGTTTTTATCTTGAGGATTTTTTGTACATGCAATAATTATATCAGTAATATTCTTCGAGTTTTTAAGTCTATCGATTTGAATTTCTAAAATTGTTTTTTTTTTAATCTTACTTAATATTTTTCCAGGAAATCTAGTAGAATTAAATCTTGCTTGAATTATAGCTATTACATTTTTTTTAATTACCATAATCTTGGATCTACACTTTTATTATCTAAATTTAACTTTTCAAATTTTATTTTTTTTTTTCTATTAAAAATTTTTAATACTTCCTTTAACTCAAGTATGTTATTAACACCAAAAGTAATCAATTTAATTCCTTTGATACTATTAACAAAATAAATGCAAGCTTCTATTCTTGAAATATTCTTTTTTTTACAAAAATCATCCAATCTTATTAATCTAGATGAAAGTTTTTTATTTATCTTTAATTTCTTTAATTCATTTAAATTTTTAAGAAGAATCCCTTGCAAAAAAATTGATCTAACTTGAAAAATTGTTTTTTTTTTTGAAAGATATTGAAAATATCTATGTTTTATAAAATTTTGATTAAATATGTTTAATGGGAACTGTACAATATCTGGAATAAATATTTTTAAAATATGATTTAGATCATTCGGTTCATAAATTGAAACACCTATTTTTTTTATTTTTTTTTTATTTTTTAAATCTCTTAAAATAGATAAAAGTTTTCTTCCTTGAGAAAATTTTAAATCATTTGGATTGTGAAATAATATTGCTTCAAAATTTTTTTTTTTATATAAACTTAAACTATTTTCTATATTTTTTTCAACATTTTTTAAAAAAAAAGATTTTTTTTTTAAAGGTACTTTGATTTTTGTAATTATCTTAAAATTTTTAAAATTTAATTTTTTTATAAATTTTTTATTCAATTGATAATCGAATGATGTATCTAAATAATTTATTTTTTTTTGTTTTAAAATTTGTGTTAAATGTTTTTGATTTATCTTCTTTTTTTGAAAACCATATGTTTGATTAAAGTTAGCAGACCCAAGGACAAATTGTTTCATTAATTTGAAAAAAATTCTTTTAGTTTATTAATTACATAATTTTGTTTGGTTTTAGATAGTGCATAATAAATTGGCAAGCTTACTGTTGATTTGAAATAAATTTCTGCATTTTTACCAATATATTTTCCATTAAAATTACTAAATTTGTATATTGGTATATAGTGATACTGAATCATAATTTTTTTCTTTTTCATAAAATTAAAAAACTTATTTTTTTTAGCATGTGAAAAGTTAGAATTGATTATATATAAGTGATAAGATGGATTCATATTTGTATTATATTTTGGAATATTTACTTCTTTAATTTTTTTTAATTCATTATTGTATATTTTTGCTATTTGTTTTCGTTTATTAATGAAAAGATTTATTTTTTTTAATTGACTAATGCCTAAAGCACTTTGAAATTCATTAAGCCGAAAATTAAATCCACATAAACTCACATCGTATTCCCAGTGTTTATTATTTAATCTACGAATTCCTAATGATCTATACATTTTAATTTTTTCATCTAAATATTTTGAATTTGTTGTGACAACACCACCTTCCCCACTAGTTATTGTTTTTAATGGATGTAATGAAAAAGTGCAAATATCTGAATGTGAGCAACTTCCTATTTTTTTAAAAGAGTTTTTATATCTGTAACTTGCTCCTAGTGCATGACATGCATCTTCTATGATAAAACAGCTTAACTTTTTTTTAAATTTTAAAAATTTTTCTGCATTATGCGGATACCCACCATTGTACATTACTATAATAGCTTTTGCTTTTTTAATTTTGAACTTTTTACAACATTCCTCAACATGCTCGGGAGTCATCTGACCTGTTTTGCTATCAACATCTGCCAAATAAATTTTAGCTCCAATTGTTTTGGCTATATTAAATGAGGATATAAAATTTATTGCCGGCATAATAATAATATCATTTTTTTTTAAGTTTATAGACAATAACGAAAGATAAATTGCTGATGTACCACTATTACAAACACTAGAATATTTACTCTTTAAATATTTGTTTAACTTTTTTTCAAAAGTTAAAACTTGATTTCCTGATGTTATAATGTCATTTTTAAGAACTTTAGAAACAGCATTAATATCTTTTTTATCAATATACTGTCTTCCATATGGTATATATTTCATTTTAAAAATATTAATTTTTTGATAATTCTTTTAATAAATCAGCAATTCTTTTATCGTCATAATTAATTTTTTTCATTATTTTGGCAGCACTTTTAGGGTCTAATTTAAACGCTAATCTTAATAAATTCATCCAATTGACATTATTTTTTGATCTTATTTTTTGGATTTTATTTATTATAGAAGAATAATTTTTTTTCATTAAAAATTTATATTAAAATAAATTTATAACATGTAAATGTGATAAAATATAATTATATTTATTTTAGATAAAATTATAAAGTGATGATACTAAATGACAGATTAATTACTTAATATGATAAAAATAAATTCTAAAATTAGCTTTTCTTACAACAAACCTCCTTTAATAATTGCAGAAATTTCGGGAAATCACAATCGAAGTAAAAAAAGATTTTTAAAATTAATTGATTCAGCGTTTAAAAATGGAGCTGATTTGGTCAAAATCCAAACATATGAACCTATCGATATTACTTTAAAGAAAAAAGATGAAAAATTTAAAATCTTAAGCGGTACATGGAAAGACATGTATTTATGGGATCTTTATCAAAAAGCATGTACTCCATTTAAATGGCATAAAGAAGCATTTAAAATTGCAAAAAAATTTAATAAAAAAATTTTTAGTTCACCTTTTAGTATTAGAGCTGTTAACCATTTAGAAGAATTGAAATGCCCCATATACAAAATTGCATCCTTTGAAATTACTGATTTCAAATTAATTAATTACATTGCATCTAAAAAAAAGAAAATAATATTATCAACAGGTATGTCTACAATTTCAGAAATCAAAAATGCAATCAAAGTAATTAACAAATTTCACAACAATATAGCTATTCTACATTGTGTGTCTAATTATCCTACAGAAATTAAAGACACTAATTTAAAAAAAATTCTATACCTAAAAAAAATTTTTCCAAAATACGAAGTTGGTTTATCTGATCATACTAATGGAGTCTCAACATCAATCATCGCCTCTTATTTGGGCATATCTTATATAGAAAAACACTTTAACTTAGATGATATGAAAACAGCTGACTCTTCTTTTTCTATAAAACCTAATCAGCTAAAAGAACTAACCGAAACTGTAAGATACCTTTTTGATAAATCAAAAAAAACGAATCATTTACAAAGAAAAAATTTGTTTTTAAGAAGGTCAATTTTTTCTAAAAAAAATATTAAAAGAAATGAAAAGATTTCAATAAACAACATTGATACATTTAGACCAAGTATAGGAATTTGTGCTTCTAAATTTTTTAAAATTTTAAACAAAAAAGCAACAAGAAACATAAAAAAAAATGAGCCTATTTTTTATTCAGACATAAAATAAAATGAATTTACAAAGTGTTAAAAAATATGATGAAAAATCATCTTTTTTTATTTTTAATTTAAGAAATGAATATTATGTTAGAAAAAACTCACTTGATAAAAAAATCATTAAGTTAGAAGATCACACCAAATGGTTAAAAAAGTTTTTCAAAAAGAAAAACTTAATCTATCTAATAGCAAATAATAATAAACTAATTGGTTATATTAGGTTAGATATTAAACAAAATATCTGCAATGTATCGTGGGCATTAGAAAAAAAGTATCATGGAAAAGGTATAATTAAAAAATTTTTAAAAAAAGCAACTAACAAAAAAAAATTCGTTTACAAAGCAGTTGTTAAAAAAAATAATGCCCCTTCATTAAAAGTTGCAATTCACGCAAAGTTCAAATTAAAAATAATTAAAAATCAACTTTGTTATCTATACAAAAATAAATACTAAAATTTTTTTCAGTGCATAAATCAAGCCAATTGAGCTATTAGTACTGGTCAGCTACACGCATTACTGCGCTTCCACATCCAGCCTATCAACGTGGTGGTCTACCACGGCTCTATAGGAAGAACTAGTTTTGAGGTGAGTTTCCCGCTTAGATGCTTTCAGCAGTTATCTCTTCCATACTTAG
>Ga0206131_10001970_pt1 | contig 25593 bp, 25 predicted proteins | sample Helgoland_Spring_FD_148636 | JGI IMG/M metagenome (GOLD analysis project Ga0206131, IMG submission 148636) | Pelagic subsurface seawater microbial communities from Kabeltonne, Helgoland, North Sea - Helgoland_Spring_Bloom_20160517_1 | ecosystem: Environmental > Aquatic > Marine > Epipelagic ...
CCAGAATTTGTTATAAAAATATGTGTGTTAGGACAAATTTCTTCAAAATTTACAATATCGGCTTTCTGATCGCCTTGTATAATAAAATATTTACCATTTCCGTCATTTTTTACTAAAGTCAAATCACCCTTTTCGGACATATCGCGAATGATTCCAATACTACCACCATGTTGTGGTTTTTTTAAATCTAAATACTTTTTTTTGTATTTAATGTACTTTGAATAATAATTATCCATATATATATTAATTTATATATTAATTAATATATAAATTAATATATTAATTAATATATTTAAAATATTTTTCTTTGAAGGTAAAATTCTGGACGAACCTTAAGGTAACGGTTTTGGATGGGTTAAACAATTCATACAACATAGGGGAGAGGATTCTATAGATTCACAAAGTGAATATATATAAAGGTAAGACAAAACTTGGACAACCTATAGGTAGAGTTTTAAGATTAAGAGATATTTACTCTAGTTATGAGAATGGACCTAGACTAAGTGTGTGGGATGAAGTGATTACTATAGATAGGCAGATGGAAGCACTAAAGCATCAACTGGTAGAACTTGATAGTCGATGGACAATAGATGACTTGAACGATATATCATATACAGAGTTATATATAATGGTAAATGAACATCCAACAAATGTTGCCAAAAAATTAGAGAAATTCGGATTTGATGATGAATAAAGTGTAATAAAAAAAGAGTTAGAATACAAATATATTAGAATTCAGTCATGTTGCAAGACTTTACCAAGAGAATAATTTTAAAGTAATTAATTATTATTTTTTTCTAATAGTATAGCAACACTTATAAATCCATTGCTTTATATTTGTCTGAAGAACTACCCAATAATCTTTTGATACATAACCACTTTGGACTTTTCCTATTAAGAAATATACGTTATTTTCACCAACTACTAAATGAATATATTTAAGTTATATATTATAAAATAATAAATTAATAGAAATAATTTCTGGATGTTTTTTTGAATAGTATTCAAAAGGAACTAATTTCTCAAATTTTAAATTATCATTATCATACCAATATGTTGATATGTAATATTTATTCTCTTTTTTAACTACAAAATTAGTTTTACAAAAACCATTTGTTTCGGTTCCATCGGATCTTGGAATAATTATATTATTATTTTTTTGAAAATTTTTTATTAGAAAAATATTATCATTTTCATAATGATTTATCATTGAATATATAGCAGATATATGACATAACCAATGTTTACAATGAGTAATAATACGACGACCATAATTTATATCGTCTGCTACATAAATAAGCATATTATAATTTTTAGAATCACTTTTTTTATCACAAATATTGCAGGTATTAGTACTAATAAACGTACGTCTGCCCCAACTATCTTTATTATATTTTTGATTATCTATCATTTTTTTGAATTCTTTACTTAAAAGTCTCGTTTTAGACCATGTTTTTATTGTTTGATCATAACAAAATTCTAACATAATTTTTATAATTAAATCTTCATTCATATATAATTTTTAAATTAAATCCTAAATTCAATTTTTATAACTTTACTTAGTATTATTAATATTCTAAATTGTCCTTATTGTAACTTAAAGTCAAAAATATAAATCTAGTGATAAATGTAAATATAATATTATAGCTTGAAGAATAAGGGAAATTATGTTATTAGTTTGGATAGAATGTTTCTTATAGTGGGATATGTATTACTTTTTATTATGGATAATTTTAAATTTTTAACATATTTTATTTATAGTTGATAATTAAATTAAGATATCTTTCTTTTTCAATCCTGTTAGTATGATATCTAGTCACATAATTATAGGCATTTTCAATAATAGTATTATCATAAATATTACATAATTTAATAAACTCTTCAGGTGTATCAAAAATAAATCCATTAACATTATCATTTATAATTGCAGCATTACCTATATTTCTTCTAGCATATACTGGGCATCGATATAACATAGCTTCCAGTATAGCAGTAGACATACCTTCTGATATACTGGTATTTATTAATCCATCAACTTGTTTGTAACAAGATAATATATTATGATATTCTAAAGGTCCTATATGATATATACCCGGAACACTTTCATAATCTCCTTCTATAATTTCACCAACAATTATTAAAATTATATTTTGTTGATATAATTTTTTAAATACATCTTTAAGATAATAAGGATCTTTAACCCTTCTAAGATTACCTACCATAATAAAGATTTTTTCAGGGTCAACAATTTTATGGTTATCAAAAAGAAATTTGCGTAAATTAAAATAATTAGGTTCTTCAAAATTCACAGATTGAGGGATAGCAACTATATTATCAAGATCAAAATTCAATCTTAAAGTATATCTGTAAACATTATTAAATGTTACTATATATTTGGCTTGTAATATTGCCTTAATGATAATTTTTCTTTTATTATTGTCATAATAATCTATATTAATATCAGTTCCACCTATAATTAGAATATAATCAAGGTTTTTATCAATAACTTGTTTTCCAAATTTATAAGCATGAATTCCTATAATCCTATCCTTTATTTTGTTAACTATAGGTAGGTTAAGAATTCTACCAAGTCTAGTCATGGTAGTGTTATTTCCTGAAAATTCAGAATAATTATTATAAATTGAGTACATTATTTATTATTTAGTAAATTTTTCTAAATAATAAACACATAATATATTAATCCAAATATAAAAACTATATAGAGTAATAATCGATGTTCACAAGGAACCCTGTATTTATTTCTAATAATCCGTTTATTCATAAATACTTCATTTTCTATGTATTCTGTTATGGTAGTGTTAAAGATGTAATCTTCCAGTTGTGTAATAAGACAATTATTGTTATTATATTTCCAGGATAAAATTACCATAAATTGTAGTATTAAAATTTGCCAGTAAAATAAAATTAGAAAAAATGTTAGAAATATAAATAACAAATGTAGAAAGAAAAATATTTTTTTTAACATTATTATAATAATATATATATATATATATATATATTAATACTATATGATAAACTAATATTTATCCAAACCATCCTGTAAATGTTCTTTCTAACCATTCTCCAACTGTTGGATCATTATTAATAGCTCCTCCAACTCTCCTTGCAGTTTTATTTTCTATAAGTTTGTTTTTATTAATAAGAAGTTTAGTTACTCCTAATACAGGAAAGCTACTTACCGCAGTAGCTTCAGTTAAAAGTGCTTCACCCTCCTGTACAGCTTCACTTGAAAAGAAATCTCTTATTAGATTTTCTTTAGCAGAACATGAATCAAAATTATCACATCCAGTATCATCCATTACTATTAATTGTGTAAAACAAATTAGTAAACATCTAAAAAATTTATGAACTGCAGCTATTCCCAAATTCTTAAAATTATTAGCCTTTCTTTTTATAGAATTTTTAGTTAAATCAGTAGTAATTTTAGTAATTGTTCTTTCACCACAATATAATGCCATTTCAAGTGCAGTCTCTAAAAATTCAATTACTTTGTCATCTGATTTATTATTTGAAATCGTTCCAAGTGGTTTTTTAATTCCAATACTATTAATAAAATCTTCTAATTTTTGTCTAAGTGCGGTTGTACCTACTGAACTCATTAATGAAGATAAACTGGCTTTTAAGTTTTTCTTTTCTATAATTAATTTATATAGTAAGTAAATAGCTGGTTCTAAAATTCTCATTCTATCTAGACATTTTGTACAACCGGAACCATTACTACTCTTAGAAACATATTCTTTTATTTTTGATTCTATTATTTTATTTTTAGCTAAACCTCCTCCACAATTATAATAATCAGATTTAGTACCATCATACGGACCAGGATTACATGATGTACCTTTATCTTCTAATCTACATTGTCTCCATTCTGGGGCATAAGAAAAACCTGTACAACCAGATTTATTATTACATTCATTTATACATTCTTGTAAATTATCTTTATTATCTACTGCAGTATAATTATAGTGACACATTGTATTTGGTAAATGTGTACATTTTCTAGCTTTACATCCATTTTTTTCTACATCAATACTATAATTTGAAAAAGAATTATCTCTAGCTGATTTACATCTATCATATTTTTTCACGCTAATATCACAAGAATCATTTGATTTGACTCGACATTGATCAAATGCTTCACAATTTGAATTAGTTGGATGAGGACCACTAACAGTTCCTATTCTTTCATATTCATTACAAAGTACCGGAACAATTTGATTTCCGTATATACCAGAAACAAGTACTAATTGTTTTTGTATATTGTCTAAACTATTTTTGTTACATTCATAAAATTCGGTACTTGTCCCAGTATAAGATCCTGGCATACATGAACCGCCTTTATTCTCTAATCTACATTGTTTCCAAGAAGGAGCATAAGAAAAACCTGTACAATTTTGATCACCACTACATATATTCTTACAATCTTCTAAAGTTTTATTTTCTACTGCGGTATAAAAATTATGACACATTGTATTTGATTTTTTACTACACGATGAACTGGCAAACTTACTAACTTCTTTTTTATCTAAAATTATGTAAGAAATAATTAAAAATAAGATAATTAAATATATTTTTTTCATATATATAATTATAGATAAAATTGAAAATAACAATAAAATTCTATGCAAGAATTTTATATTTTCCTTTTTTTTATAACAATACTATGTAAAGTTATAAAAAAATTGATATAAACTCTAAATATATATTTATATTAATGAATTCAACCTTAACAAAATCAATATTAGATAGATTTTTGGTAAAAAGAAATCTTAACCTAAATCTAAGGTGTGAGAGAAGTAATTTATATTTATTTGAAAATCTAGATAAATATAAAATAAGCCTTAAAATTAATCGAAATTCACACTATATATCTAATGATTCAACCAATTATAAGAAAGAACTTCAACTAAATCTAATTGAAGTTAAAAGAAATCAATTATCTGGTTTTAAACAACAAGAGTTGATTCACCTAGAACATGAAATGACTAGAAAGCATTTTATTATAGATGAATTTAACATCTCAGATTACACTAATAAAAGAAAACGTTCTACTAAAAGTAACGCTTTCAAAGGTTACCTATCTGCTTCTAAAGTAAGAAATTTTCTAATTGAAGACCCTTTTTTAGATTATCTTAGAATGTTTGGTCCTGATAAAATCGAATCAAATTATGAATTTACGGAAGATAAATTTACCCAAAATATTATGAATAAAGGGATTGAGTTTGAAGATGAAGTAATGGAAATGGTTAAAAGCAATCTTTCACATTTAAATATTCAACAAGTTTGTTATAATGTAGATGATGTTCATAACATGGATAATATTAAAGTTACTATTGACCACATGAAGAATGGTGTAGATGTAATTTATCAAGGTCTATTAGTTGATAAGAAAAATAAACTTTATGGATCTCCAGACCTTATTATTAAGAATACAGTTCTTAATGATTTCTTTCCAGAACTTGTATATGAAAATACAGAAGGATGTAAGTTTTTAGATAATGAACATTATGTAATTTGTGATATTAAAAGTAGTACTATTCATATGAATAGCGATGATAATACCATGAGAAACAGTGGTTCAATGAAAGCTTTTAAAGGACAATTATATATCTATCAGTCTATTTTGAATGATATTCAAGAAACAGATAATAACGTAACTATAATCTGGGCTAAGAATAAAAGAAATGATAATAGTAAATTTGGTTATCACACAAATGATTTGGAAGAAACATATGGAATTATAGATTACGGAAATAAGGATAAAAGATATATTGAATTGGTAGATAAAGCGGTCAAATGGCTTCGTGAATTAAAAACAAATGGTTCATCATGGGAATTATATCCAACGCCATCTCATACTAATCTTTATCCTAATATGAAGAATGATATGAATGGAAAGTATAAGGATATTAAAAAGAAATATGCTAAAGATATTGAAGAAATTACTATGGTTTATCATTGTGGTGTAAAACGTCGGAAAACTGCACATTCTAAAGGAATTTATAAATTATCTGATAAGAAACTTAATAGTAGTATACTAGGATTTAAAGATACTAGTAAGATTGGCAATATAGTAGATCATATCTTAAAAGTAAACCAATCTCAACATAAGATATTACCAAGAAAAGTAACTAACAACTTATTTGATTGGAGAACTCCAAGTGATTTAGAAATCTTCATTGACTTTGAGACTCTTAATAGTGTTGTAGATGGAGTAGATAAAACTAGAATCTTTATGATAGGTATTGGTTATAATTATCATGGAAAATATGAAGAAAAATGTTATGTTATGAAAAATAATACAAGACAAGGTGAAATAGACATGTTTGATGAGTTTTATAACCATGTAGAGAAATTAGAAGAAGAATTTGATTGTCAAGCTAGATATTTTCATTGGTATGATGCAGAACCAATCTTTTATAGAAAGTTTATGTCTCGTACTAAAGATTTAGATTTTAGAGATCTGGAAAAAGTGTTTAGAACTGAACCAATTTGTATCAAAAATTGTTATAACTTTAAATTAAAAAGTGTAGCAACATCTATGTATAATCATGGTATGATAGAGACCTGTTGGGATAGTGATAGTGAATGTAGTGATGGTAGATTGGCAATGATACTTGCTGGAGAATTATATGTTAAATACGTAAATAATAGTAGTATGATAGAAAGTGATGCTATTATGAAAGATATAATTAGATATAATATGATTGATGTTAAAGTATTGTATGAAATATTAGAATATCTTAGAGAGAATCATTAATTATTTTATTAAAGTGAATCTATTTAAGAATTGAAATACATATATAACTATTATGGGATTAGAAAAAATAATAGGGTTTTTAAACAAAAACCTTTCATATAATGGAATCAAAGAAGTTTCTGTAAATAATTGTTGTAATAAAACAATTACAGAAAATGTATTCTTTGATTTTAATTTTATCATATACTCAAATTTAGTTAATTTAGAAAATGATATTAATGAATTATTAAAAATACTAAATAGTTTACCCTATGTAAGTATTGAAGTAATTGAAGACAAATTAGACGCAATATTAAGTTTAGATTACTTCAAACTTGTTAAAGAAGATATTTGTAAAATCATTGACGGAGATAATGAAAATACAATAATAAAAGAACTAAAAGAATTTTTATTTTCAAAAGAAAAATTTATAGAATATCAAAAAAAATATTTACCTAACTGTGATTTTAACGATAATATAATGTTAGATTTTATTTTTTTTACTAAAATAATTACTTATGTAGACAATATGATAAACAATTTACATCATATTGATTTTGTTAAAAATACTTTTATTTTTTTAGATGGAATACCTTCTTATTCCAAAATTTTAGAACAGAAAAGAAGGAGAACTAAAAATTTTCTAGAATCAAAAATAAGAAAAGAGTATTTTTTAAAGATATTTAATAATTTTAAAAATGATGTTTACACTGAAAATGAATTAAGTTATAATTATTTTGAATGGTTAAATAATAAGATATCTTTAGATAAATCTTTTGGACCATCTTCTAAAATAATATTAGACTTGGAAATTTTTTTTAAAGAAATTAACAAATCTAATAAAATAATAAATTTATCTTATAATTTAAATATTTGTAGTGGAAGAGTAATGGGAGAATCAGATTTCAAGATTTTTAAATATATTAAAAAAAAGAAGATATCAGGTGATATTTTTATTCATACATGTGATAGTGATTTTGTTCACCTGGTTCTAGTGCAACAAATATATAACATTATTTATCAAAAAAAAACCAAGTATAATATTATTAGGTATTTTTCTAAAGATAATACAATAGTACAATATGTTAATTCTTATTTTATAATAAAAGAGTTAATGAAAATAATAAAGAGAATTTTTAATATAACAGAATCTAAATATTTCATTCTCTTAGATTTTTTAGGTTTATGTTATCTTTTTGGTAATGATCATTTACCGTCAAATAATTGGTTTGGAGCTGAATTTTCTTTTGAAGAAATTATTATATTATTAAAAGAATCATACGAAAATGAACAAGGTTATATGATAACTTTTAATAAAAATAAAAATATAACTATAAATTGGAAAATATTCTTAAATTTTTTAAAAATATTAAAGGTTAAAAAAAATAATTTAAGATTTAATCTAATTCGACTACATAAAAATAATGGGAATTATTTATATACTAATCATTTAGATTTAAGTTTGAAAGAATTTACAGAAGAGTATGTACCTAAGTTTTTATCATATTTAGGTTATTTAAAGACTCAAGATTTAGAAATAGATAAAAGTTTATTAGATAAAAAATATTATTGGGATAGTTATTTTTATAATAAATTAAAAACAACTACAAATCCATTTAATAAATTTTTTTCTGATGAAAAATTAGAAAAATTTTCTGAGAATTTAAAAAATAATTTAAATAACTACAGAGACGAGTGTAATATGAATTATATATTAAAATATCAAAGGCCTTTAGAATTGGAAGAAAATAATTACCAAAATTTATATAAATATATTTGTGATTTAGCATCGAGAAAAGGGAGTGAAAATTATCCCAATATATTTAAAACTAACAGTGTCGACTCTGATAATAATGAAGAAATTGTTTATAATTATTTACTAATATTTTATTATATGATCAAACATTTTTTTAAAAGTATAGAAGATTATAATCCTTTTAATTTAACACATTATAAATATGTTAATGCTCCTTCATTGGATTCATTAATTTCATATTTAAATGTTAATGATCTAGAAAAACTATCTGAAAAATTAGAAAATAATATAAATATGAATAATATTGAACCAAATAATTATTTTAATAATTTATCACATCATCTTTTTATTACACCATATTTATTAAAATCAGATTACCTTAATAAAATATCATCTATAGATAATATTGAAGAAATTTTACTTAAATTAGATAGTATCGATAACTTATGTATTGATGAAACAAATTATGATTTTAATTTTAAACAAATTTCTCCGTTAACTTTTTTAAATAAATGGAAAGAAATAAATGATAATATAATAAATAAAAAGTAAGTTTTTATAAAAATTCGTTTACATTAAATAATATTTCTTATAATATTATATATATGACAGAAAATAATTCAAATAATTCAAAAGACTCTTCTTCTGGAGAATCATCTATTTTTTCAACAGTTCAAAATTATGTAACTAGTAAAAGAATGCTTTATTTAGTTGCAGCTGTAGTATTATGTGTAGCTATATATTTTTATATGAATAGAGGAAAAAAAGACGTTATTGTAAAAGAAGAACAAAAAGAAGAACAACAAAAAGACCCAGAAATAATTTTTTCACAAGAATTAGTTCAAAATCTTTACAGAAATAATTCAAATCCTATTCAATATTTAATGATGTTACAACAACAAGGTCAAATACCTAACGGACCACTGCCAAAAATTGTTTTAGATTATAATATTGAACAACAAGTTCCTCAACAACAAGTATTACAACAACAACAAGTTCCTCAACAACAAGTATTACAACAACAACAAGTTCCTCAACAACAAGTTTTACAACAAAATCAATTACCTAGAATTGATGAAAGAGGAGAAGAGTCTGAAATAATTGATGAGATTAATTATGAAAACGAAGTAAAAACTGCTAATAGTGTAATTAATACACAATACCAACAAATAGAAGATGATGACGTAGAAGATGACCTTATTAATCAAAAACTAACTAAAGCTGAAATTGAAAGAATTAACAAAAAAATTCTTAGTAAGTAAATAATATTATATAAAATTATTTACTTTTTCTTTTAAGAACACATTTTTTATCTATTTTGAGAGTTTTTTCTTTATTAGATTTAGGGACAATATTAAGCACGCATTTACTTTTTACTCCATATAAAGGAACGGTACATCCTTTTTCTTTAGTTTTAGATTTAGAACCATCTATACATCTTGATCTAAAATTTTCATATCTATCTCGAACCATTTCATATGTTAACCCTGATTTCTTACCTAAATTTTTATTAATAATTTCATGCAAGTCATAAACCCATTTAGATAAATTAGCTCTATTTTTAAGTACCTTCATAGTTAATGGTATTTTTTTTAAATTATCTTTATAATTATCGCGACAATATCTACAAGGTAATACTTTACCTAAACTTTTAAAATATTTCATATAATCTTTTTTTTGAGTTTCAGATGGTTTTACTGGGTAGTTAAAAGATATTGTATGTAAGGTATGCCACATAGGAGGACCCCACACATATGTAAGCATTCCATCAGGAGAATTAAAGTCTTCATCTGAAAATACAGATGTAAATTTTTTTTTAGACATTACTATAATATATAAAATAATTATTACATTTTTAGTATATATTAAAAAATTTGAATAATAAAATTATATTAAATTTTAATGTCAAAGTGTGTATCGTGTAAGGATTTTTTTGGAAATCACATTTTTAATATGAAGTGTAGTTATTGTTTTCATAACATTTCTAAAAAATCCTTAAATCAAATGAAATCTGAATATATTAAAAAATATTTAATTGAATCAGAATCTATGATTAAAGCTATAGAAGTATGTCTTAAAAAAGATATAAATCAGAAAGAAGAATTTATTATAGATTTATATAGTAATATGTTAAAACCAAGTAATAAATTTTTCTTTGCGAATGAAATTAAAAAATTAGTAGATATTGTTAAAGATAATAAATTAAAACATATTCTAGTATCAATGGTTGGAGATTGGTGGAATATAAATTCATCAAAAGGTTGGGAATCAACCCTAGTATGCTATTACGGTAATTTTAATGATGAAATTGATATTAACTTTCCTCTTAGAAAACCACATTCTATTTTTAATGGTTCTAGTTCTTTTTCATATTTATTTAAACAAAAATAACAGCAAAATTCTATATTTTTCCTTTTTTTTTATAATAGAATATTTATAAAAAAATTGAAATAAAATTAATTATTGGAAGGTTTTTATGTCTCGTAAAAGCGGAAAAACTAAATTTTCTATGTCCAAAATGGGCAAGGTTCCTTTTCGAAAGAAAGGGAAAAATAAATATATAAAATGGAACACAGATTCAAGAGGTTTGTGGCCAACACATCAATATATTCGTAGTGATGATTCTGTAAATGAAATGAATATTAAAAATTCATTATGTCCAGATGGAGGTATTGATGTAAACAAAATTGATAATATGATAGAAGGTGTATTATCAAGAGATGATGAATTACTACGCAGGTATTATGATGAAGGTATTGAACCTTTATCTAAAATTGATACTATGCGAGTTAAAAACTTACTTTCTAAAATAAATGCTAATATTACCCGTGATGTTGAAGGTATTACCAAATCTCGTTTTAATCACAAACCGATTACACCTGAAGGAAGTTTTATGATTAAAATGTTATGGTTAGAAAGATTTATGAATAAAAACTTAGATGAAAAAATAGCTCATATGTATCTTAAAATTAAAGATGATGGTGATGATTTGGTAAAACTTAAATTACCAGAAGATTTAAAAATAAAATATCGTGAAATGTTAAATAAATTGAATTCATTAATTGAAACTTATGATATGATAGACTTACAATTAGGACCTCTTTCTAATAGCGTAACACCTCTTAATCAAAAAGGTTTTAAAAAATTAGAAGATTTTCAAGTTCGTGTTATTGAAATAATTCAAGAAAATGAAAAATTAGATATAGCTAATAAAAAGTCAATATTAGTTAAAGCGCCAACTAGTGCAGGTAAAACTGCATTAGCTGGTTATCTTTTTACAAAAGAAGGTAGATTTATTGTAAGTGTTCCAACAAATGCATTAGCATGGCAATTATCTGCTATGATTAGTAAGATTATGAATATTAATGTACCTTTGGTAACTGATACATATCAATCAGCTCTTAAAACAGCTGATCTTGTTAAGCTAATTGTAAAAAGTCGTTGTGTTGTAGGAACACCTCGAGAATTAGTTACTATATTAGGTAGACCTGAATTTGAAGAAATTACATTTGATTGGATGATGTTAGATGAAATTCATATGCTTGGTAAAAAGGAAGGTGCCTGGATGGAAGCTCTAATTAAAGCTTATCCTGAAACTCCTGTTCTTGCACTATCTGCTACAATTGGTAATGAAATAGAGTTAGGTGAATGGATAAGAAATTGTGGTCGAGCACAAGTTGAAGTAGTCGTATATGATAAAAGATTTATTAACTTGCAAAGATTTGTCTACCGTGATAATTCAATTCAAAGAATTAATCCTTTATCTATGGTGAGTTTAGAAGATTTTCAATCTGGGGAAGTCCTTAGAAAGACAATTATTCCTACTCCACAGGATGGTTATATGATTTATAAAGTCTTAAGAGAAGAATATCCGGAAGAAACAGATTTATTTCATGAAAACTTCTTTGAACCAACTCAAAGACTTTCATTAAATGATATTCTCGTATTTTTTAACCATCATCTTAAATTCATGACAAAAAAAATTCAAGAAGATGATGTTAAAATGATAAAAATTGTAGAAGAACTTCAATTGTCAGATTTTGAAAGTAGTGATGTTAATCTAGTAGATGTATTTTTAAATCTAAAAGAAGAGAAAAAATGCCCTGCTATTGTTTTTCATAAAAACTCTTCTATTATTATGGATTATGCTTTCAAAATTCACCATGATATTAGTCGTAGAGAAATGGAAAAACATCCAAAACTGACAATTGAAAGATTAAAACATAATAAAAAATTTAAACAACAACAAAAGAAAGATGATAAAGATGATACTATGAAAAAAATTAATGATTCTAAGAGTGATTCTTCAAAGATTGAAATCAAAATGCATAAGAAACTTGCGGAAATGCAAGCTTCTGGTAAAGCAGATGAAAGGATTACTGAGAAAGACTTATTTGAACCACATCGTGATTTCATCTTTACTCAACATCAATATAATAGCAAGGCAATTGTACAAAATTGGGAATATAATGTTAATCCTAATAAAGATAAATTCTTTCCACGTGATGGCGATTGTTGGCATTGGGTACTGATGCTGCTTTATCGTGGACTTGGAATTTATTGTAAAGGTCTACCAGACCCTTACCTAAGAATTGTACAACAAATGGCTAATGATAAGAAATTAGCAGTTGTCTTGAGTGATAAAGAGCTTGTATTTGGTGTATCGATGCCTTTTCGTACTGCAGTAATTCTAAATGATGATTCATTGGATAGTATGGAATATCATCAGATGGCTGGTCGTGCAGGAAGACGCGGGTTAGATAAAGAAGGTAATGTTGTTTTTGTTGGACAATCTAGTTCTAGAATTCGTGATTTAAGTATTAGTGTTATTCCTAATGTAACTGGTTCTACAGATTGTCTTCATTATGGAATGAATGTAATTCAAAAGTTATCAAAATCTTCTAGATGGAACCATTTATCAGATAATATGTTAGTTTCAAAGAATATTGATGAAGAAGAAATTTCTGATTTCTTTGAAGGTATTTCAGAAAACCAATCAGAAGGTGGAATTTGGGATTACATTGATTCAGTAGATAATACACATCTTCTTTACTTGATGTGGCAATTTAGACAAACAGACGAGTGTATTATGTTACCTCTAATTCTTCAACATTTAGAATCTGGGTTTGCTCGAGCACGTTCTACAGATGAAGGAGACCAAGTATCAGTAGCTCATTATTTGTTACATTTTATTGAAATTGAAGAATCAAATGGAAATCCTCTTCCCCAACATCCATTAATGTTGAAAGAACATGAAAACTTTTATAATTCGATGAAAGATGATGAGGAAGGCTATGCTTTTGATATTAGTGATGATATAGATGGAAGTCTTTATTATTGTATTAGAGAAAATAGATGTATTCCAACAAACAATATACTTGAAAAACATAATTTGAGGGAAAGACTTAGTAGATTTATCTATAAGTTAAGAGCTATTCAACATTATTATTATCATATGAGTTTTGAAGACACACCATTAAAAGGTCGTCATATCAATATCTGTAAACTTCTCGGTAAACTTTTCACTAGATTGAAATGGATTTATCATATGAGTAGTATGTTAGCAGAAAAATAAATAATTTATTTAAAATATAAATCATTTTATATGATTAAAAATATTTCTGGAGCAATAGGATTAACTATACTAAAAAGAAGTATTAATAATATTGAAAAAAAAGTTTTTATTTTTTCAGATAATCATAGTAATGAAAATTATTGTAATAATTCATTTAAAAACAGTTTTAATATTAAGACTCTACTTGATAAAAAAAAATATACATCACAAGTTCTATTAGAAGAAGTAAAAAGAAATAAAAAATCTGAACTGAAAGAATTATGGTCTGAATCTGAACATACTGTTGAATTAAAGAATTTATATTTAGATAATCCAGATACTATAATACCAATAGATATTCGTCAGTATTTGTATGTTGTATCTTGGGAATTACTTAATACGAAAACAAAAAAATTAACAATGAGAGAATACTTGGAAAGATTTATTTTTTTTTTTGATTATCAAAATAATATTCCTGATTTAACAAACCTGATGGATAAAATAATTTTTAAAACTACAGGTGTAGCTAAATATTTTAACTTGATGAAAAAAGATTTTAATAATATAATAAAACAATTTGATATTAATGAGACCATTGTTAATCACATAAATAAATATGATAAAAGATTTTTGCTAATGATTGATGATATTGCTAGCATGATAATGGATTGGTATACCATTATTAATATATTTACAACAAAGAAAGATACTTATATACACGCTGGATTATTTCATACTTCAAATATAATACAAATCCTAGTAGACAATTTTAATTTTACTATTAGTTATCAATCAGGAACAAACGATATTAATAATCATAATGATATAAAATCTTGTGTAAATATTGTATAAAAATATAGAATAATATTGTATAAAAATATAGAATAATATTGTATAAAAATATAGAATAATATTGTATAAAAATATAGAATAATATTGTATAAAAATATAGAATAATATTGTATAAAAATATAGAATAATATTGTATAAAATATTTTAGTAAATGGGTTTTTTTTCCATTACAAAAAAAATATCACAATCAACTATTTCTAATTATATCGAAGAAGGGAAAAAAATAGTAATGGTTGGAAATAAAGTCTATGATTTCACAGATTTTAAACATCCTGGTAATTTCGATGCTTTTTTTAATCGTATAGGTACCGATGTTTCTAAAGATTATAATTTCCATGGTCATGGTTCAAAAAAAACATGGAGTAAATATTTTATAGGTTATCTTAAATAGCTGTTAATATTGTTACACCAAAAATGAACTTAAAAATGTGTTTTATAGGTGCTGTTAGTGGTTTAATAGAGAATTTACTTGTCCCTATTGTAGAAAACTTGTTATATAAAAATTGAAAATTATTTTATTATCCTAAAGTAATGACCTCAAAATCAGATGTTATTACTTTTAATACAAATGTATATACTATACCCTCAAAAACGCAGAAAGCAAGTGAAAAAATCATATTGAATTTATGTAATCATAATTACAAGAAATCTAATGAATCAAGATGGATTGTCTGGAGTAATATTTTTAATAATCAAATAAAAAATCTAGTAGATCTTGAAAAAGATAAAGCTTATTATCAATCAAAAACTTATATCAATCTTAAAAATCTATTCATAGCTAATGCTAGGAATGCTAAGAGAATTAGACAGTTAGAATACAATAGAATTAAAGATATTGTAATAAAGCTACAAAGAAAATTTAGGTATTCTAGAAAAAAATTGATAAATACACCTAATTAATTTATTTATATATATGAAAGTTACCTATAAATTAGTGGGGATTAAAGGGGATTACCATTTTTCCAGAGAACATGATGTTGAATTTGTAAATCTTGATACTTTTAAAAACGACATATCAAAAATTGGGTTTGATGGTGATCATAGTAAGATTATATTTATTACACAATCTAAAACAGTTAAATCAAATGAAATAAAGTTTACATTACCTGCATCAATTGTTTTCGTTTTTTCAAAAGAAGTAGACGTTAAAATTAAACTAAAAGAAGTTTTTGAAAAGAATTCAGAAAGTAGTCCATTACCGGTAGTTAAACCAGTGTCTCGTACAGTATCAACTTCAAGTTTTGCAGTTATTCCAGCTCAAGATGTAAAAAAACCAGTTGAAATTAAAATTCCAACATTAGAAGATGAAAAGATGATTAAACATAATGAAGATATTTTAAAAGTTCTTCAAGACAATGACTTTATAACTCTCATGAGAATTTATCATAATAAACCCGAACTATTATCATTTATGTATAATTATGTTAGTTCCGGAAATATTATTGATATGAAAGAACTAAAAGAAGTAGATAGTGAGTTAACAGAAGAAGAAACTAAAGTTTTTTCGGAAATAAAAACATTAGTAAGTTCTTTTTCATTTGATGTAGATGATAATATGATTAAAAAATTAATCCGAGAATTTAATGGAAATTGTAGTTTAATTTTTAGATACCTCTATCAGGTTAATTTAACTCCCAAAGAATAAATTAAATGAAAGAAAGGTTATTTTTTTTAATTATACTATTATTAAAATTAGTAGATTTAGTTGCTAATTCTATTGTTCTTTTAGAATCTTTTTCTTTTATATGTCCAATACCTATTCTGTCACTTTTAGAATCACTATGAAATACAGAAATAAATGCTTGGATAAAACTTTCTAAACTCCATCCTGCTGGTGCCCATGATTCTTGATGATAACTAGTATTGGTCAAACATAATTTTCTGTTAATTTGAAACCTTCCATTAGGTGTCATGATATATAAATTAGGAGCTCTGACCGGATATTCATGATGATGTTCAATCTTACAAATATATTCACCATCACAATAATCAGTTTCTTCAATTCCCTTAAATTTAAAGTATATTTCTAAAATATTATCCTTATTGTGATAAATTTGAATATTGGATGGTTTATTTTTCATAAACTGTCTTAATTCACCATTAATTCTTTTGATTGTGATACGATTCATTATTATGATAATAGTTAGTGATTTCATTTTTTTTAAATTAAATAATTATCTAACTCGGTAGTTATCAATAACATCTTATAAGGGAAAATATCAGGAATTAAACTTAATTTTAAGTTTATCTTTAGATTTAGTTTTAAAAATTTTTTATCAATTATAACACCATATTTTGTTAATATATAATGTCTAAATATACCAATATCCGGAATTAGAATATTTATATAATTATCAAAAATGCCTACTACTACACCTTCTCTATTAAACTCTGTTATTTGTTTTATTTTATTTCTAAGCTGTAAAGTACGATGGAATTTAGAAGAATCTTTAGAAAGTTTATTTATATTTGTAATAAATTTTTTTAAATCATCATTTATAAACATTTGAGTTTTATAAGTTAATTCATAATGAATAAAATTATCTACAATCCTACGAATAGGAGATGTAAAATGTAAATAATTTGATTTTTTTAAAATAGTATGTTCCGCGTTTTCATCAAAAATATATTCTGAACTATCAAAAAAGAATTTTTTAGATTCTTCATTTAAGTTTTTTAAAAGATTTATATCAGTTACATTTTTTCTATAAATTGTCTTTTCTAAGATATTTCCAACACAACAGTTAGTATGAACCATCCAATTTTCAACTAATTTTTGAGCAGAATTAATTTCACCAAAAACTTTTCTACTAAAATCAAATAATTTATAAAATTGTTCTTTATTTTCATTAACAAATTTATAAGATAAGTTTTTGTTGAGACAGATAGTACCGGGATAATGACTTACCATATTACCTTCAATATTAAATTTTAGTGTATAACATTTTCTTACTTGACCTTCCAATAAGGATGCTTCATTAGTTATCATATCACCAAACAATGAAATTTCATCATTAGTTTTATACAGTGTGGAAAATCTTTTTTCTGATATTTCCAATATATCATTTTTATTTAAAAATACTATAGGTTGAGCAATATGAACATAGACAAAATTTTCATCCATTGAAATAGCATCATCTATATCTTTACTTCCTTGAGGATCAATAGATATACTATAAATATTTTCATCGTTTTTTCTTATAATGGTATCTTCTTCACTATTTAATTTTGGTTTGATTTTATTTTTTTTAGATTCAAGACCAAAATAATAAATGTATGCTTTAGCAATATTCATTTCAGACATTTCTCCTATAATGGAAACAATAGTTCCGGTAGGTAATTTATCTTTCCAATTAGAAAATTTAAATACAATTAATATTTTTTTTGTAATTGGAAATTTGTAAGATACTCTAAAATTAGGTAATTTATGATTAAGAGCTACTGTTTTATAAATCCTTTTTCTACTTTTACCGATTCCTTTATATCCAATTATAGTAGATGTAAGATAACCTACTATAATTTTATCTCTAATTGAACTTGATGTAATATTATTACTATTATCTATAATATCATTATGAAAATACTTATTGTTTGGTAATTCATGTTCAACATCTTTTCTTATTAAATTACCATCACATAATTCATTAATTATAAAATTTCTATCAATATATTTTACTTGATACATATAATATATTGATAGGTTTTTTTATCAATTTTTTTATAATTATTAGATTTTTTAATTTTATGAGATATATTTATCTATGGATAATGAATAAATATCTAAAGAGATTGTGTCTGTAATTTTATATGAGTCTTACAATTGAATTAGATAGAAAATTATATTATGAGAATAATAGTAATAATTTTTTTGAATGGTTAAAAACATTAAAAGAGAGATTTTTAGAAGCCAAAAAAATTCATATTAAAACAAATATTCCTAATATAACAGGACCTTTTCTTGATATGTTTTTTCAAGGATTAAGAGAATTACCAGAATGTATTGAATTAATTTGTGATAATAATAACCTATCTTTTTTACCAAAATTACCAAATTTAAAAGGATTAGATTGTAGTAATAATAATCTTACAACACTTCCTGAACTACCTTTATGTGAAAATTTATTATGTTTTAATAATAAATTAAAAAAATTACCTGATTTACCTAATTGTATTAATTTGTCATGTACTAATAATATGCTAGAAAATATAAATAAGTTACCAAAATGTAAATGGTTGGAATGTAACTATAATAAAATAAATAATATAGAATTATTACCTAATTGTTCAAAGCTTGATTGTAGTAATAATATTATAAACTCTATTTCACTCCAACAATTAAATATTTGTCAAGAAATCTCCTGGGATAATAATAATTTGGAAAATAACAGTAAATTTAGAATATTTGAAAAGTTATATTATAAATAGTGTTAAAAAGATGAATTTTATATATTATAATATATATATATATGAATGGATTCAGAAATCTAGGAAATACTTGTTATCTAAATGCTGGATTACAAATGATAGTTAATAATATTGATTTTTGTAATGTAGTTATGAGTATAGAATCAGAAGATACTTTTATTAAAAAATTCAAAGAATTTATTAGATTGTATCATAGCCATAATGGTAGAGTCTTAGTTCCTAAATTTATTAAAAATGAAGTTTCTTCTAATAATAACATTTTCGTTGGATATGGACAACAAGATTCAGAAGAATTTTTTACGGCTTTACTTACAATAATTAATAATAAAATATCTAATAATGTTATAGATGAGGTTTTTAATATTAAGATAAAAACAACAATCAAATGTAAAGTAATGTCATGTCTTACTAAAAAATTTAATTCAGAAAAATCAATAAAATTAATGTTTGAAATAGATAATGACACACATCAACTAGATGATTGTTATAGAAATTTTAAAATTTCAGAAAAATTAGATAAAGATAATATGGTTTTTTGTGAAAAATGTAAAAAGAAAACAATAATGTCTAGAAGATCTGAAGTAGAAGAATGGCCTGATAACTTAATTATCGTTTTAAAAAGATTTGTCCCTATGAATGGACGATTAAAAAAAAATACACAAAAAATTAATATTCCATTAAATTGGCGTAAAGGGTATACTCTACAAGGAATTGTTTTTCATTCAGGTAGTATTGATTTCGGTCATTACGTATATGTAGGAAAAAATAAAGATAAATGGTTTTTATACGATGATGATAGTATTAGTCAATTAAATGATAGAACCTTAGAAAAATTTAAGAATGAAGGTTATCTTTATTATTTTAAAAAGTAAAAGCTAATAATCTCTAACTGTCATAAAAATTTTATTAAACATTTTATCTATAGTTTTTTAATGGATAACTTGTCTCAGCGCGAGTTTTATCTTAAGAATGATAATGGACATAACATAAATGTACTAGAAGGAGATTATGTTAACGGGCCCAAAGTTATTTTAATAAATATACATGGAATCGGTTCACATTTTCAACCAATTTTAGATGAAACAGATTTTGATAATTTTTATAGACGAGACAAAATATTTAGGGAAAAAATGATAAAATCTTATGCACTAGAATTTCAAGGACACGGTAAGAGCGATGGTCCTAAATTTTTAGTAAATAATTTTAACAGTTTAGTTGAAGATATACGTGTTTTAATTGATTATCTAAATGATAGATATCCATCTATAAAAAAGTTTATTCTGGCAGAATCTATGGGAGCAAATGCTGCTATTAGATATTGTATTAAATATAATAATATAGATGGTATTGTTTTATTAAGCCCAATGTGCGGTGTTAGTAAAAATATTATTCCAAGTTGTTGTGTTAGAAAAATATTGGTACCGTTAAGTTATATTTTCCCAAACCTACCGTTACCTGCAAAAAGTCAATCTGTAATGGGAATTAAAAATAAAAAATACAATGAATTAAAAAACCTTTGTATTTATAATTACAGTGGTTACATAAAATTAGCTACAGGTAGAGAATGTTTAAGTGCAGCTTTATCTTTACCAAAAATAATAAAATCTTTTACAACACCTGTTATTGCTCTCCATGATATGGATGATAATATTACAGATCCTTACATAACCCAGTTATTTATTGATAACTGTAAAAGTAAAGATAAAAGTTTTATTCCAATAACAGATTCTCATCATTCTCTATTATTATGTAATGATGAACATACTAATCATCCTGAATTAATAATAAAAACTATTATTGAATGGATATACGATAGATTAAAATAATATTATATTAATATTAATATAATATTATTTTTAAAATTAACAAGATTTACAACAGTTTTTACAATCACATTTATTACATTTACAATCACACTTATTACATTTACAATCTTTACATTTGCAAGACTTACAACAAGTCATATTATATATGTATAGCATTTTTTTATTTTATTGTATAAAAATACTTTTTACACAAAAGTTACGATATAACTTCTATTAAAATTTCTAGCTTGTTCTAATTGTGTTTCATCTAAACCACTTACTTTTACATAAAATTTCATAATAAGATAAGTTATGTAGGTACCTAAAAGCAAATATATGCTTTCAATGACCACAAAATCAACTTGTTCTCTATATAGATAAATTAAAAAAACACAAGCAATATTCTTTAAAATGTTAATTATAATGTAAGGTATTAATCTACATTTACTAAACATCTTTGCACCAGTATATGCAAAATAAGAACATCCATATAACACTAATGTGTAAATAAGTGCATACGGATTAATAAATAAAAATAATAATGAAAATATACAGTCTATTAAACATATCATTTTAATTGTTTTAGATAACATATAAGCATAACTAACTTTTTGATTACTATTATTTGTCATAGGGATAGTAACAGGTTCCATTATATTAATATTATTTTTATGGTTAGACATCTTTTTAAATTTATTTAAAATGAATATTTACAAAAAAAATTGATAAATTGATAATAACTCATACATTTTAATGAGTTTTTATCAATTGAAAACAGGAAATTTTACTGGGGAAAAACCCCCAATGTTTTATAATTTTAAATATAATCCGGACCATTTTCAGTTACATGGTTTTAAAGGAATATATGAAAAAGATAATATTTTAGTAACAGCTCACACTGGTGCAGGAAAAACGGCCCTAGCTTTATACGCTGCAGCTATGCATTTATCACGAGATGAAAATGCTCAAGTTGTTTACACTGGTCCAATTAAAACACTAATTAATCAAAAGTTTAAGGATTTTTCTGAAGACTTTGATGATGTTGGAATAATGACTGGTGATATTAAAATTAATCCAAGTGCTAGATTATTGGTTATGACTGCCGAAATCTTAAGAAATGCGATTTTTAGAATGAATAGTAAGGACGAAGATATTTACGATTGGCATTTTAATCCTAAGAAGGTTAAATGTGTAATTCTAGATGAAGTTCATTTTATTAATAATAACGATAGAGGAATGGTATGGGAAGAAATTATTACTAATCTTGATCCGTCTATTCAATTAGTAATGTTATCTGCAACTATAAATGGTGCTGAAAGATTGGCTAGATGGGTTGGAAATATCAAAAAGAAAATGTGCTACCATATTCCAACTCCATTTAGACCTGTTCCATTAAAACACTTTGTGTTTTGGGATGATGAACTACATCTACTACTGGAAGGAGATAGTAAATGGAACTCTGGTTCATGGAGTAAAGTGAAGAAATTGGTTGACATTAAGGTTAAAAATAGGAAGGTAAAACAACCTTCTTATTATTTGGAAAGATTAGTTAAGTATTTGAAAGAAAAGAATCAATTACCTGCAAATATTTTCCTTCTTAATAAAATTCAAGTAGAAAGAACTGCTAATAATATAAACCTTAATTTTAATAATCACGAAGATGTAAAAGAAATAGAAAAAGTTTGGAATAAACATCTTGGATTTTACCAGGAAATTTATGGTACAACAGCACAATGGAATAATATTAAAAGTTTAGCATGTAAAGGAATTGGAATACATCATAGTGGATTAATTCCAATTATGAAAGAAATAGTAGAAATATTATATGAAAAAAAACTAATTAAAGTTCTGATTGCTACTGAAACTTTTGCAATTGGGGTAAATATGCCTACTAAAACTACTATTTTCACAAATCTAAACAAATTTGATGGTAAATCAAAACGTTTGTTAAATACAGAAGAATATATTCAAATGGCCGGACGTGCAGGAAGAAGGGGATTAGATACTTATGGTACTGTAGTTATCCTTCCAGGAAAATTTATGGAAATGGAATCTTCAATAAAAAAAATGATGACAGGAAATTCGAGACCTTTAAAATCAAGAATTTCTTTTGATTATAATTATATTCTGAAACAATTATTGAATTATCAAGATAGTGGTTCCACTGATATTTTTGATGATTATATAATTAATAATATCAACATGACATATTTTGGTTCTGAAATTAAGGGTTTTATTGATTATGATAAAGAGTGTATTTTGAAATTACAATCAGATTTAGAAAAATATACGTATGATGAAGATATTATGAAAGATTATATAATTCTCAAGGATGTTGAAGAAAAGTTAGCTCCAAAGAAAAATTCTTGGTTGAAACTAAATCGTAAAGTTATTAAAAAATTAAATCAAGAAAAGAGTAAAATCTTAAAAAAATTAGAATCTATTGATATGACACAATATGAAAGTATTTATAATATCAAACAAAATATTTCATCAAAATCACAAGATTTAGATCTATCTGAACAATCTATTAGAAAACAAATACATTTACTAACTGATTTTTTAAAATCTCAAGGTTTTGTTAATAATGATGATGAAAATGTTTCATTAACTACTTATGGAAAAATAATGGCTCAAGTTAATGAATGTAATCCTATGATTTTAGGTTATATGCTTCAAGAGAAAATATTCTCTGGTTTAACATTCGATGAAATTGTAGCACTATTATCTATTTTTATAGATGATAGATCATTAGAATCAGAATCTATTGAAAATTTACCAATTAGTGATATGGTTAAAGATAGAATGTACTGTATAGGAGATATAGTAAATAGGTTTGCAGATGATGAAGTTGAACTGAGTAATAAACTACCTTATCCAGTAGTATCAGATTGGTATCTTCATACCAATCTGTTAGCTGCCATAAAAGAATGGGCTAAAGGTAAAACTTGGAAAGAAATTTATCATCTTTATCCAACTTTTGAAGGAAATTTTATTAAGAATGTCTTACGATTAACTAATCTAATTAAAAATGTTTATTTGATAGCAAAAATCACTAAAGATAGTGAGCTATTAAATACAATGGAAGAGTTTGAAAGTAAAATGATTAGAGGGTTTGTAACAACCGATTCACTATATATTTAATTTACTTCTTAGATTTTTTTTTCTTAGAACTTTTTTGTTCAGTTGGTTTTATGTTATTAAAAATATTTTTAGCTTGATTGTTAATAGTTCCCAACATTGTTTTAACAAAAGTTTTATCAAGATTAATAAAATTAACTAAATATTTTTTTAATGTTTCAGATAACCCAGGATTAATATAACTTAATCCCAGAATTATCAATACGATGTAAAATATAGATTTACCAATTTCCCAGACAATATTGTAAAGTTGATTAGAGAGCAAGAAAAAGACAAATATAGTAATTAGTGTATTTTTATCCATATATATATTTTATATAATTTTTTTTTTAATTATTCACATTAAACTTTATTTTTTAAATAATGGAGGTTTACCAAAATCTTCTCTAACAGCTTCTAACCAACAAATTAAAATAGGGATAAGAATTATTATTAAAAGTATAATAAGTATCACTTCAGTCATTAATTAAAATTAAAATTTATTTTTAACTAAAAATTATATTTTTCTAAAATAGAATATATAAATGGATTACCATAAAAAGTATTTAAAATATAAAAAGAAATATTTAAAATTAAAAAAGAATTAGATGGAGGGGATACTATTAAGTCCAAACCTTCAGCCTTAAATATCTTATCAGATAAATATGATATTCTAAATAATGATGCAACTAATCCAATTATCTTTAAAAGTATTGAAGGAAAATTAGAAAATAATTTAATTTATAATGATGATGAAAAATATTTTTAAAAAAAATAATACAACTAATAAAAGAGGGGAAAATAAAAAAATATGAAGTGAGAGATAAACCAATAAGTACTGAAATAGAATTACAATTTAATACATCTGTTGCAAATAACGGCGGTTGTATTAAACCTAGGTTATTTTTTGAAGTTATAGATGTTTTGCCTATATTTAGAGTATGTTCACATAATTTAGAAAATAATACTGGAAGTTTGGATTTTTGTATGAGTGGAGAATGGTGGAGTTTAAAAAATCCAAATAACGTTTGGACTGAAGATTTTTATGAGGATTATGTTGTATGCCCTAATTGGGGTTCTACTGAATCAGGTAAACCTCCAATTATATGTATTTGTCCTGGTGCTGAAGCTGATTGTATGGATATACAACCTAAAAACGTATACAAAAATTTAGATAAATCAAAAGAGCCACAAGTTTATTTACCAAAAAGTTCAAAAGATAGTTTTAGACCTAAAATTGAGATAGAAAAAGTATATCGCTCTAGATTAAAATTTGAACAAGTTGGAAAAGATGGTGTAGTTCCTAATTAAGTATATTATT
>Ga0206131_10001971_pt1 | contig 25589 bp, 22 predicted proteins | sample Helgoland_Spring_FD_148636 | JGI IMG/M metagenome (GOLD analysis project Ga0206131, IMG submission 148636) | Pelagic subsurface seawater microbial communities from Kabeltonne, Helgoland, North Sea - Helgoland_Spring_Bloom_20160517_1 | ecosystem: Environmental > Aquatic > Marine > Epipelagic ...
GTTTGTGATAAAAGTCTACAGTGGTGATAGTAAAATGCGATGCTATGTATCGGCTCTCGGATCGTATGCGATAAGTCAAGGCATGGTATGTCTTTTGGGTCGATACTGTGGTGCATAAGCGTTCCATGAATAGGAAAGAGCCATATAGACCAATGCCTTGGATTTGTGGTCTCCATGGCAATCGTGACTTTCAGCAGGAAATGGAACGTTCCAAAAAGTCAATTACATTTTTCTGGAAAAATCCTTTCTGTCGCGGCTATTCAGCACGTGATGCAAGAATTGCATTTTGATTTTTTTTACAAGAGGGAAGATACCCTCAAAGAAAAGTGATCTTGCGAAACAGGAACAACAAAAGATGTCTGGGATACGGCTTGGGGTCAGATATGGTTTGTTACGTCGCGCACGTCGCTAGTAACCGGTGACCTTGTAAAAGGTACCTTTGGGTTCCATGACGAAGCGAGTTCCCCGCTGTGGTCTGCCTGTATGAGGAGAGCTTCAGTCTCAATCGGTCGTCACAAAAGGCTTTAGGCTTTCAGCGAAAGTTTCAATAAATTCAAGCGTAATGAGCGAAGGTGGTGTGGCAATTGGGCGGACCACTGACAGGTGATGCGGAACATTTGGCAGGAAAGGTCGCATTTCAATATCGTGATTAGAAAATTGGCTGGCGTCCAATTCACTGACAACAGAGACACCATTGCCTTTGGCCACTAAAGCGCAGGCGCCGGTGAACTGTCGGGTTTCAATCCAAGATGGAAGTTTGACACCCTCATCGATAAACGCTTGGTTCAGTGCGATGAAAAAGGGGCTGTCTCTTCGGGTATGGATTAGTTTTTCCCTGACCAGATCTTCTGGCCCGATCGCGGTTTTTTTGCCTAGCCAATGGCCTTTGGGGAAAATGCATACGGTGCGGATTTGAAAATTGCGGCTTTCGGTTGCCGGATGGCTATGAATGTCTGTCAGACCACAATCGTATTGCTGGCCAATGATCCAATCAAGAATGCGCTCTGGTCGGTCAGGCTCTATTGTCACTGTGACGCTGGGGCGAGTTTTAAGAAAATCTATCATAACGTTTGGCAGATGGCTTGTCGCAAATCCTGGAAGGCACGCAATCCTGAGGTGACCCGCAGTGCGCTCGGTCAGATCATGCTGTAATTCTTCAATATTTTTGAGCCCTTCAAGCACCCGCGAGACCTCGCCCAACAGCAGTCTGGCCTCTTGGGTAGGCAACAACTGCCCGTTTTTGCGTATGAATAGGTCAAAGGCAATTTTGTCGGAAAAACTAGACAACAACCTGCTGACCGCGGGTTGTGAAATACTCAGGCTTGCGGCTGCGCGCGTTACGCTGCCTGTGTTTGCTACTGCCTCAAACGCTTGTAGCTGTCGTAACCTCAAGGTCATGGCGTAAATATCTCCGTGCAGTGTCTGCCAATATGCAGTATGCAAGGTTATAGAGTATAACTCAATGTTATAAAAAAGTTATAAAAAATTACTTTGACTTATTAAATTTTAAGTGGTTTGTTTATTGAGTTGTTAACTCTTGGTGACTCTTGCGTCACGAAGATTCTGGGATGGGGGTTTAGGTCACTGCAGATTGGGATGGTTTTACAGAACTTTCACCGTTGTTTTACCATGATGTCATGCACGATCGCTGCCCGGGCTGATTAGATAACCAAAGGAGCTTTCTATGAGAAACACACTTATACTTGCCGGTACAATTGCCACATTGGCAACATCGGCTTTTGCTGACGCCGTTCAGGTTGATTGGTGGCACGCGATGGGCGGGACCAATGGCGAGCGCGTCAATAAAATTGCTGACGATTTCAATGCGTCGCAAAGCGCCTATAAAGTCGTGCCAACTTACAAAGGCAACTATACCGAAACAATGACGGCAGCCGTGGCAGCTTTTCGCGCCAAAGAGCAACCGCATTTGGTTCAGGTTTTTGAAGTTGGAACTGCCACTATGATGGCGGCAAAGGGCGCAGTATATCCTATCGAACAATTGATGGCCGATTCGAACGAGGCGTTCGACAAAGGCGATTATCTGCCTGCTGTGATCTCATATTATCAAACCCCAACCGGCGAGTTGCTGTCGATGCCGTTCAACAGCTCCACGCCTGTAATGTGGTACAATGCAGATGCCTTTGAAGCGGCCGGGGCGAAAGTACCCTCTACTTGGGCCGAGGTTAAAACTGCCGCGCAAGCGCTGGTTGATAACGGTATGAAATGTGGTGTGTCGTTTGGCTGGCAGTCTTGGGTCATGCTTGAAAACTACTCATCGTGGCATAATCTGTCGCTGGGCACTAAGGAAAATGGCTTTGCCGGGTTTGACACTGAGTTCAGCTTTAACAATGACGCAGTCGTGGCGCGCCTTGATGATGTTGCGTCGATGACGGATGGTAATTTGTTTGTTTACGGCGGCCGTCGTGGTGACAGCTTGCCACTTTTCACCAATGGTGAATGTGGCATGTGGATGAATTCTTCCGCCTATTACGGTTCAATTAAATCGCAGGCAGAGTTCAACTTTGCGCAAACCATGCTGCCGCTGGACACAGCCGTTGCCTCAGCTCCGCAAAACTCGATTATTGGTGGTGCGACTTTGTGGGCTTTGTCGGGGCACGAAGCTGATGAGTATAAAGGGGTTGCCAAGTTTATGACCTACTTGTCGTCGGCCGAAGTTCAAGCGTGGTGGCATCAAGAAACCGGCTATGTGCCGATAACTACTGCTGCCTATGAGCTGTCCAAAACACAAGGGTTCTATGACAGTAACCCTGGTACAGACACTGCGATCCTGCAGCTGAGTTTGAATGAACCAACACCAAACTCTCGCGGCTTGCGCTTTGGTAATTTTGTACAAATCCGTGATGTCATCAACGAAGAGATGGAAGCACTCTGGGCCGGTGATAAATCCGCAAAAGTTGCGCTGGATACGGCTGTCAAGCGGGGCAATGCTTTGCTGCGCAAGTTTGAAAGATCCGCAAAATAAATATTTTGCACCTTGCAGTGGGCCAGTTGTTAATGGCCCACTGTACTCACTACGGAGACACCAATGCTTAAGCGCGTCCATTTCCCTTCCTCGCCGCTTCCTTATCTATTGGTCGCTCCGCAAATTATAATTACAATTATCTTTTTCATCTGGCCTGCGAGTCAGGCGATGTACCAGTCGCTTTTGATCGAGGATGCCTTTGGTCTATCCCAAGAGTTTGTTTGGTTTGAGAACTTTGAATATCTCGCTCAGGATGAGCAGTATCTAGGCACTTTTTGGCGCACCATCTTTTTTTCAATTTGTGTGGCAAGCCTGTCGATGGGATTTGCCTTACTGCTTGCAGGGTTTGCTGATCGTGTTGTACGCGGTGCGCTTGCCTATAGGACATTGCTGATCTGGCCTTACGCGGTCGACCCGGTTCTGGCGGGGGCGCTCTGGATGTTTATGTTCAATCCTACTTTAGGTATTTTTCCTTATATTCTCGAAGTGATAGGCTATGATTGGAACCATTATCTCAATGGACACCAAGCCATGTTTTTGGTGATCCTTGCGGCGGCTTGGAAGCAAGTTGCCTATAATTTTTTATTTTATCTGGCCGCAATGCAGTCGATCCCACGCTCGATCATAGAGGCGGCTGCAATTGATGGAGCGGGGCCGATGTGGCGGTTTTGGACTATAGTTTTCCCGCTTTTGTCACCAACCACGTTTTTCCTGCTCGTGGTCAATGCTGTCTATGCGTTTTTTGACACTTTTGGGATCATCCATGCCGTCACCCAAGGCGGTCCTGCAAATGCAACGTCGATCCTAGTTTATAAAGTGTACAACGATGGCTTTGTGGGGCTCGATCTTGGCAGCTCTGCTGCACAATCGGTTATCTTGATGGTGCTGGTGATATCAATGACGGTTGTTCAATTTCGCTTTATCGAGAAAAGGGTTCAGTACTAATGGTCGAAAACCGTCCCCTTTTGAACTTTGTAACCCATGCCGTGCTTCTTCTTGGGGTCGCTCTGGTTGCTTTGCCAATATGGATTACCTTTGTGGCTGCCACCCATGATGAGGTGCGTATGATGCAGGGTCCGATCCCGGTTTTGCCCGGATCTTATTTTTGGGCAAACCTCAAACAGACGTTTTGGGGCAGCGGTTTGGATGGTACTCAGATCACGCCGGTTTGGCGGATGCTGTTCAATTCTCTGGTGATGGCGCTGATGATTGCTGGCGGTAAGATCACGATCTCGCTGCTGTCTGCTTTTGCCATCGTTTATTTTAAATTTCCATTTCGCATGGCCTTTTTCTGGATGATTTTTGTCACTCTGATGTTGCCCGTCGAAGTGCGGATCATCCCGACCTATGAGGTGGTCGCTAGCCTTGGAATGCTCAATTCGTATTGGGGGCTGACGGTGCCTCTGATTGCCTCTGCGACTGCCACATTCATGTTTCGGCAGGTTTTTCTGACGGTGTCGGATGAAATGTTGGAAAGTGCGCGTATGGATGGCGCCACACCGATGCAGTTCTTTTGGGATATTTTGCTACCATTGTCGCGCACCAATATTGCAGCGCTGTTTGTAATTTTATTCATCTATGGCTGGAATCAGTACCTTTGGCCACTGCTCGTTACTACAGACGGTGATATGACGACGATCGTCATAAGTATCAAACAAATGCTTGAGGCGGCTGAGCAATCGCCACAATGGAATATCATAATGATGACGGCTTTGCTGGCAATGCTGCCGCCAATATTTGTGGTCATTACGATGCAAAAGCTCTTTGTGCAGGGCTTGACTGAAACTGATAAATAGGAAGACGCGCATGGCCAAAATAACATTAGATCAGCTGAGCAAATCCTATGGGAGCACAGAAGTCCTGCACCATGTAAATGGTGACATCGATGATGGCAGTCTGGTTGTTATCGTCGGGCCCTCGGGGTGTGGTAAATCAACTCTTTTGCGGATGATTGCCGGATTAGAAACGGTTACGTCAGGTCAGATTACCATTGGGGGGAACGTGGTCAACGATTTGGAGCCCGCGGAGCGCGACATCGCGATGGTGTTTCAGAACTACGCGTTATACCCGCATATGTCGGTACGCAAAAATATGGCTTATAGTCTGAAAATTCGTAAAATACCTCAATCAGAAATAGACCGCAGGGTGGAAGAGGCCGCCGAAATTCTTGAATTGTCGCCATTTCTTGAGCGCAAACCCCGGCAATTGTCAGGCGGTCAGCGTCAACGGGTCGCGATGGGGCGTGCGATTGTGCGCGATCCGCAAGTGTTTTTATTTGATGAACCGCTCTCGAATTTGGACGCCAAGCTTCGGGTGCAAATGCGGCTCGAGATCCGTAAATTACAAAAACGTCTCGGTGTTACCTCGATTTATGTCACACATGATCAAGTAGAGGCGATGACACTGGGTGATCGACTCATGGTTCTGAACGCAGGCCGGGTTGAGCAGTTTGATACACCTATCGCTTTATATGAGCGACCGGCATCCATGTTTGTTGCTGGATTTATTGGCAGCCCCGCGATGAATTTTCTGGCGGCAAACATCGAAAATGGTGTGCTGACGCTGGAAAACACAACCACATTGGCGGGCTCAACTGTGGTGTCTGGTGCCGTTATTATCGGCATACGGCCTGAACATTTGGTGCAGAGTCCGGATGGCCCTTTGGCAGTACGCATCGAGATGTTAGAGCATCTTGGCGCTAATACGCTGGTGCACGGAGTGCTCGAGGGCACCAAGACCCCGATCGTGGTCAGCATTGACGGACTGCAGACATTGCCCACCGATGCGGTTTTGTGTTTTGCGCCTTTGGAAGGTCAAATTCACATGTTTGACCCGCACACCGAGGCCCGGTTACCCGTATGACAAATCTCGACCCGTTATCGCCACTGCGCCGCGCTCCAGGCGTAATCAGAATTCATGGCCACCGAGCGGCGCGGGGGATGCTGCCGGAAAACACGATGATCGGGTTTCGCCATACTCTGGACATCGGTCTCAAGGTGGTGGAGCTTGATGTACTTGTCACCGCAGATGGCGTGCCTGTGGTCACCCATTATCCCAGGCTGATGGCTGCGGCCACGCGGGATAAAAATGGCAAATGGTTGTCCGATGACAGCCCGCTCATTTACGCGATGAGCTTTGACACTTTGCAAGAGTTTGATGTTGGCGGTCTGCGCGCCAGCACCGCTTATGGTAAGAAATATCCTGATCAGGCCTTTTTGACCGGTGTCCGGGTGCCAAGTCTCGCGCAGGTGGCCGCACTGATAAAAGAGCCCGACTTTAACGATGTCTGGCTGAACCTTGAAATCAAAAGTACGCCTGAGGCGCCTGAAAACACCCCGCCGCTGCCTGACTTGGTGTCGAGTGTCCTACAGGTCCTCATTGATCAGGAAATAATTGACCGGGTGTTCATTCAGTCCTTTGACTGGCGGGTTTTGTCAGAGCTGCAACGCCAGATGGCGGCTATGCCCCGATCCTATCTAACCTATGATCAATGCGAATATCCAACGATGGCCGTCAATATTTATGAAGGGTCAGCCTGGATGGGTGGCGTAGATTTAGCCGCCCATGGCGGCGGCCTTCCACAGGTGATTGCATCGCTTGGGGGTCAGATTTGGTCGCCCTATTTCAAAGACATTACCTCTGCCAGGCTTGCACAAGCGCATGAGGCGGGTTTGATTGTAAATGCCTGGACGGTGAACGAACCCAATGATATTTACCAGATGATTGACCTTGGCGTGGATGGGATCATTACAGATTACCCGGCCCGCGTGCAGCGGTGTCTAATGGCTTGCGGACTGTCGTGGATATAGACGTTCTCTGACCGCTCGGGTAAACAAGCTGGCCCCGTAAAAATCTGCAGGTTCCGAGGCATATCACCGGTGCAAAGCGGTCTGCTGAACGCTTGAATGTCCTTTCTGTGTTGTGATTTTCTCGCCGTAATGTCTCGCCGTAATGTCTCGCCGCAATGTCTCGACGGCGGAGGGGCGGTTGGGCCTCAATTATTGTCGCAGCGTGCCAAACACATGGTAAAAAGACTATTGCAAGATTCCGGGAAGCCAGGTTGCGGCGGCGGGAAACAAAATCATCAAGATGCCATATAAAATCCCCACACCTACAAAAAGAGGCACTTCTTTAAAGGCTCTGGCAGGATCTTCGCGGATAACACCTGCAGCCGTATAGACGCCAACGCACACCGGCGGTGTGATCATACCAATCCCGGCGAATGCGACGAACACGACATATAAATGCAGCAGGTTCTGGTTGAGCGAGATGATAATTGCGGCAAAAATTGGAACCGTGAGGTAAAACACTGGGACAATTTCGATAAAGGTGCCCAAGACCAGACAGATGATGGCCAAAGCGGCCCAGAAAAAATAAATTCCTACGCCAATTTCGGTGAAATACTGAATTATTTTCTGTGGCAGCTGTGAATAAGTTAAAACGACGCTGAGAAAGGTTGCCATGGCAATGATTGCAAATATCACGGCAGTGATTGCAGCGGTTTCTCTTAAACAACTCAACAAGCCCGAAAACGTCAACTCACGGTAAATGGCGAAGCCCATGAAAAGGGCCCACAAACCGGCGATTGCCGCAGATTCCGAAGGCGTTAACAAGCCGGCATAAATCCCGCCAAGGATGATGCCCGGCGTGATCAAAGCCGGCAGCGCGTTTTTGCCTGCTTGCCATCTTTCGGTGGCGCTGGCCTTGGCCGTGCCGGGAATATCGCGACATTTGACAATCACAATGCCGACCATAAACAACAACAGGATAAAGCCCGGAACAACCCCCGCTGCAAAGGTCTGGGATACGGGAACATTGGTCAGTGCACTGAATAAAATAGCCGCGTTTGAGGGCGGTATTAAGGCTTCAAGCAGGGCGGCAGAGGCCGCCAAGACCACCACGAAAGGCTTTGGGTACCCAGCCTCGATCATTTTTGGCATCATGATGGTCCCAACCGCGGTAATTGCCGCCAGAATTGAGCCGCAAAAAGCGGCAAAAAACCCCATCGAGATCACCATCGCAATACCAAGACCACCACGCCAGTGGCCCACCAAAGTTGTGGCAAAATGAACCAGCCGCGATGCAGCCCCCCCTTTTAACATCGCCATTCCGGCGAAGATAAAAAGTGGCACTGCTATCAGAACATGTTTTGTCAACGCGCCAAAAGACACTTGCACCAGTACGGACCACGGCAGATTCAAACCGCCAATTGCGGCGACGGAACTGCCGAGGCCAAAAACTAGAAATATTGGCACTGACCCGATCAGTAGTATGAGCGAAACGGAAAAAGCAAGCATGTACATTATTCGGATTCCAGTTCTTGCGGACTGCGATCCGTCAAGGCATCGATCAATAATTCAAGGGCAAACGAGCCCATAATTGCGAATCCAACAGGAAATGACAGGTACATCCACCAAATTGGCAAATCGATTTCCAACTCCATGAGTTGACCCAATCGAAAATAGAGTTGTGTTGCCTCTAGACCAGCTTTGAAAAATACAAGAGCCGCGAGCAGAGCGACGCCGTTGATGAATACCTTGAGAAAATACAGTTGTTTTCCAGACAGAACCGAGGATAGAAAATCAACCTGAATATGACTGCCCTGCTTGAATAGGGGGCCAAGCAGAGGAAAGACCAGCCAACAGACCAGAACGGGTGGCAATTCAATCAGCCAGTCATAGCCAGTCCCCGAGATAAAGCGGGTTATGGCGCTGAGACTGAGCGCCATAACCATAATTGCGACAATTGTCATTGCGACCGCGAAAGAGAGTTTGAACAAAGCCCGGTTCAGCAGGCGCAAAAGCGACATGGTCGATCCTTTATGGCCAGATTGGCAGATATAAACAGATAGGCAGGTATTTTCCTACTGCCGCGCGAAGGCCTCTGCTGCGAGCAAGACGTTTTTATCAAACATATCTGCCATAGCTGGCATCACTTTGTCCGCCATCATGGCGTTGAACTTTGCTTTCTCGTCGCCGGAAAGTGTGGTGAGCACACCGCCGCGCTCGACAAATTTTGCCAAGGTGCTTTCGCCGGCATTCAGAATCGTATCGGTTGCCAATGCACCCACTTCTGCGCCAACGTCCATCACGATGTCCTGCAAGTCTTTTGGCAGCGAATTGAACCAATCTTGGTTGGCCATAATATACGCATCGGCGAAATACTGATACGGTTTTTGGGCAAAGGCAAGATATTCCCACCAGCTATAGGCTTCGATACTGCCGGGAGGGCTGTTTATCGTATCAATCATCCCGGTTTGCAGCGCTGTATATACTTCGCCTGTTGGCAGCGACACGGTATTGGCCTCATAGGCATCCCACATTGGGCGTTCGCTTTTCAACAGCGCTCTGGCTTTCAGCCCTTTCATCGCGTCAATGCCAGTCAGTTCACGGGCGCTGCTGAAAGTCATCACCGGACCAACAGGATTATACATGATCAGTTTAGAGTTACTTTTTTGGGTAAGATCATCCCAGACCGCGCGTCCGGCATCTGACTTTTGAAAAAAGTTTCGCTGTTGCTCGTACGAGGAAAACAGACCCGGATAGGAAGCCACATTGAAGTTTTTGTTTATGGGAGGGAAGCTGACAACCCCAACCACACCGCCAAGTTCAACCGCACCAGAACTGACCGCACCCATGACTTCGCGAATACCAAAAAGTTGTTTTGACGGATAGAACTGTATGGTCAAACGACCCTCAGACCGCTTGGTCACCTCATCGGCAAAAATCTGCGAGTGGATCGCACTTTGGTGCTTTGGGCTCCAATGCCCTGACATTCTGGCCACTAAGTTTTCGGCATATGCAGAATGTCCGGCGAGAACTGCGAATGCTGACAGAGCGCCAAGTCCGTACCTGAAAACTTTATTCACGCGTATCGTTAAATTGTTCATTGTTGTGTCCTCCCAAAAATTTCAAAGACGATTTCCCGCAATAATACGCCTGCTGTTTCGTGGCACGCCGGTTCTATCGTCAAAAATACGTACCGAATTCTAGGATCAATGTGGCCGCACCACTATGCAAAATATCAGATAAATACATGTGTAAAAGCTATGGCTTGGTCCTTGGAGAGGATATTTAGGTGATTTGTGAGCGCCATAATATGCGGCTGATTGTGCGGTAGAAACTAATTTGGTTGGGGCGCATCAAATTATTCTGTGTCCTGACCGCTTTCTTTTCAAATTGATCATTACAAAAGATAAGTTTACCTTGCGATCCTGGCTCTGTTTTTCGCTTTTTTACGACGACGGGCGTTTCAGCGCTGACAAACCAACTAAGATTATTGGTTTTCAGGTGCGCGTTATCCGCCCACGCGCCAACTTTGGCGTCATGAGCGGATTTGGGCTAGTTAGCCGACAATCATTTGTTTCATCCGTAGCGCTTCATATTCAAGCTCTTTGAGCCGAAATTGGACCACGTCACCGATTGTGATCATACCACACAGGCGGCCACCTGCGACCACGGGCATGTGTCGAAAGCGGCCTTCGCTCATGCGTTTGAGGACATCTATTAAACGATCATCTGCGGCGCAGGTTTGAACCTTGCGTGTCATCAGATCTTCAACTGATTGTGGCAGGGTTTGACCTGGCGTTTCTGCCATGCGGCGCACGATGTCGCGTTCCGATAAGATGCCCTGAGGGGTGCCGCTTTGATCGGTGATCACCAGCGCGCCAATGCGTTTTTCTTTGAGTATTCGCACAACGTCATGGATTGTATCCGTGGGTTGTACAGAAAAAACCTCACCACCTTTTTCCGCCAAAACCTGCGCAACAGTAGAGACGCTTTGCGACATATTGCTTTCGGTCGATTGGCTTTTTGTGGATGAATTGGTTGTGTCCCCTAATGCGGGTGCTTGGTATGAACTGGGTGCCATGTGCCGGTGCCTCGTTGATAATTACTATTTCAGTGTAATTGGGGCTTGCGTTATTGCAAGTGACAATATGCTAGCAGGCGTGATCTGCCTGGAATATGTGATCTCTGGCGCATTAGTCCGGTTAGGCATTTTACAGCTGTCATGACGCCAGGCGCGGCGCAGTTTTCTTCGCCAAAGTTCAAACTGGTGTTGGTGGGCTCTGTGCAAGTTGTTGATTAGAATAGCCTTGATTGGAAAGTTTGCTGTGGTGTTTCCTGTTTCTCACGACATGCGGCGGATTGGCATATTTTGAGGGATCTGTGCTGGTTAAATAAGGTCTCTGTTGATGCACAAGCAGGGATCGACGGTATTTGGTTCATTGCTGGCAAGATGGGCACAGCATAATTTTTTCACCTACAAAATTTGGCTTTGGCCGCCGTTCTGGCCTGCTTGACGCGTTTGAGCGACAAGATCGGCTCTATGAAACTGGTATTGGCGTCCCAGCGCAGGCCCTTCAAGTGAGCCCGTGCAATGTCTTGGTTTCGAGATAGTCTTCCAACCCCATCATGCCGCCTTCACGTCCGTTTCCAGATTGCTTGTATCCGCCGAAAGGCGTGCCATAGTTGATGCCACCGCCATTGATGTGAACCGATCCAGCCCGTAATTGCGCCGCAACACGGCGCGCCCGCTCAGGGTTGCCAGTTTGCAGGTAAGAGGCCAGCCCATAGGGGGTGTCATTGGCGATGGCGACAGCCTCCCGTTCGCTCTCGAACGGAATGATTACGAGAACGGGACCAAAGATTTCTTCTTGCGCAATGCGCATATCGTTTGAAACGTCGGCAAAAATAGTTGGTTTGACATACCATCCGGCTTCCATTCCATCTGGCCGGCCAAGTCCGCCGACCAAAAGCGTGGCCCCTTCGTCGATACCGGTGCTAATCATTGCTTGAACACGATCAAACTGGATTTTGTCAAACAGTGGGCCGATATGATCGCCCTCTTTTTCGGGGCTGTCGACCAGTGTCGCCTCACCAGCGCGTTTTGCAATGTGCAAAGCCTCGTCGTAACAGGCGCGTTCCACCAACAGGCGGGTTGGAGCATCGCAGGACTGGCCGCTGTTGAACATGCATTCTTGCACCGAAGCCGTGATCTGGGTTTCCAGTTCGCAATCTGCAAATACCAGATTAGGCGATTTTCCCCCAAGTTCTAACGTGACACGCTTGACTGTCGGTGCCGCATCTTGCGTGACCGCGATGCCGGCCCGGGTTGATCCGGTAAACGACATCATCTGGATATCGGCATGACGCGACAGAGCGGCACCCACCGTGGGCCCGTCGCCATTAACAAGGTTAAAGACGCCGGGGGGATAGCCCGCCTCATCGATAATCTCGGCATAAATCATTGCGGAAATCGGCGTGTGTTCGGAAGGTTTGAGAATACAACAAGAGCCCGTGGCGAGGGCCGGCACCACTTTCAGAACGATTTGGTTCATCGGCCAGTTCCACGGCGTGATCAGTCCACAGACACCGATGGGTTCCCGTAAAAGAACATCGCCGCTGGTGAGGGTGATCTGTTCCTCAAGCTCTTTCAAAGCGTCAATAAAGCCTTGAAGATGGCCCACAGCGGCATCTGCTTGATCTGAGCGCGCCATCGAAATTGGGGCGCCCATTTCCAGTCGCATCGCCTGTGCAAGATCCTCAAACCGTGCTTCGGTGATCGCTTTCAATCGGACCAACAGAGAAAGGCGCTGCGCCTTGCTCGTTTGGGAAAAATCCCCAAAGGCTGCTTTTGCTGCGGTGACGGCTTGGTCCACATCGGTGCCATTGCCCAAGGTGATGCGACCGATCTTCTGTTCGGTCGCAGGGTTTAAAACTGGCATCGTTTCGGTTGAGTTGGGTATGACCCAGCTGCCGTTGATATAAAACTTTTCCAAATTTTCCATAGCGTCCTAATTCCTGATCTGGGGCGCAAAAGCAACCTCTTGGTTTGTCAAAAATCCCTAATCGGGGATCGTGCGGTCAATACCACGGACGATATTCTTATCCGGGTCAAAAAACGGCAAATTAACGATGTCGCAGGTGTGCAGACTGCCGTCTGCCAGTTGGAGGTGCATGGACCGGCCAATCCACTCGCCGGGCTGATTGAACCGCGCGTATCCGATGCCGAAGCCAAGCGTTGGCGATGGCACGCCGGCAGTGATGTGCCCAACAGTGGTACCGGCGTCGACGATCACGCTGCCGGCGGCGGGCGTTGCACTCTGGCATGTCAGCCCGACCAGTAGACACTGGCGGTCTGCGTCAACAAGCGCTTCACGGCCGATAAAGTCCCCTTTGTACATATTTATGAAGGGTGAAAGGCCCGCCTCGAACGGGGTCATGGTTGTGTCTATATCTGTCAAATTACCAAGAATACCCGCCTCGATCCGGCGAATTGTGAGCGACCGCGTCGATGAAAACGCCATCCCGTGGGGCGCACCCACCTTCATCAGGTGATCCCAGAGCGCCAGATGGTCCGTTTTTGCGCCGTCGCTGTAGATTTCGAAGCCTAACTCACCGGTAAATCCTGTGCGCGAAACATAGAGTTCTTGTCCTCCTAGTGTGAAAAAACCCGACCTGAAATAGGGCATTTCTTCCGTAATGCCACCGTTTGATGCGGCCTTCATAATTTCGATTGAGGCAGGACCCTGAATTTGCAAAACCCGGGAATTTGGATCGGAAATTGTGACGTCAAATCCGCCACTATGGGCCAAGAGCCAAGTTTCAAACGGGCCATCGGCCTGAACGTACCAAAATCGGTCTGGTCCAAGTTTAAAGATCACGCCGTCCATAAAAACGCCGCCCTGCGGGGTGCAGGCGATTGCATAATATCCGCGGCCCTCCTGCATTGTAGACACTTTACGGGCGAGGACTTTATCGAGAAAGGGCACAGCGTCTGGACCGCTGATCTCAACCGGCTTTTCGGGTACGTCAAAGATCAGGGCTTTGCGCCGCAACTGCCAGTATTTTTCGATAGGGTCCTCTTTGTTATGAATGGCCAGATACCGGCCTGCATAAACGCCTCTTACCATTTCGGGGCTTCCGGTGCGGGCAATATAAGGGGATTCTTCAAAACGTCGGGCACTGACTTGCACGGTGTTTTCGAGATCTGTGATTTCTTGTAAGTTCGACATAGTTATTCCTTGGAGTGTGACGAGGTCAAGTTCGCGTAGGTACCCGTTGGCGTTTTGGGACGGTGAATTTCAGGAGGGTCAAAAGCGGTCAACGGCGGCAGCGGGGCGTTGTAGCTTTCGATTTGTATTAGACACGAATGCGCAATTGGCCCTTGGCCCAGTTGTGAGGTGCCTTTGTCGGGGGTGAGCACATTGGGATTGCCGTGCTTGCATATCCCGCCAGCATCCTCAGGTGTTGCCGGATCGTACCACGCGCCGGTGCTCATCTGCACAACGCCCTGACGCAGGTTTGTGTCGATCCGTACTCCACCCAAACAGGCACCACGATCGTTAAACACCCTTACGATGTCGCCTGCTTTCAGGCCGCGATTGGCGGCATCTTGGGGGTTCATGTGAACCGGTTCGCGGCCCTCGATTTTGTCAGATCGGCTGTGGCTACCGTGATCAATTTGTGAATGCAGCTTGGTTTTGGGCTGGTTCGAAATTAGATGCAGGGGGTGGCGCGCTATATCTCCGCCCAACCATTCGCAAGGCGTTAGCCACGCCGGGTGCCCGGGGCAATCATCATAGCCAAAGTCCGCCACAGTCTTTGAAAAAATCTCAATTTTGCCACTTGGTGTGGCGAGGGGGTTGTTGATGGGGTCGGCGCGAAAATCACGCAGCATTACAATAGGTTCGTCTGGCGCTTTGACTTTAAACCAGCCCTCTTTGCGAAACTGTTCATAATCGGGGATGTCGATATTGGCGGTGGCGGCCCGTTCACAGGTTTGTTGATAGATCCAGCGCTGCCAGTCTTCTGCGCTGCGGCCTTCGGTGAAGCTCTCCTCGACACCCATAGCGCCTGCAATGCCGGCGAAAATTTCAAAGTCATCGCGGCTCTGCCCATAGGGTTCGGTCAGTTTGGACATGGACACGACATAGGGGTCGCGCGGCGTCATGGCGATATCGTGACGCTCCAGCGGTGTGGTGCAGGGCAAAACGATATCGGCGCGCTTGGCCAGTGAATTCCAGCACCATTCGTTGACTATGATCGTGTCGGGCTTTGCCCAAGCACGCATTAAACGATTTAGATCTTGGTGGTGGTGAAACGGATTTCCGCCGGCCCAATAGACCAGTTTGGTATCTGGGTATTGATAGCGAACCCCGTCAAATTCGAAATCTTCCCCAGGTTTGAGCAATAAATCACTGATCCGCGCCACTGGAATAAAGGTCTCTATTTTGTTTTTGGTTTGAGGAAAGGCGGCCCCGGGCAAAATGGTGAACTGGCCACCAATGTGATTGGTGGCGCTATAGCCAAAGCCGAAACCGCCACCGGGCAGCCCGATTTGACCAACCATCGATGCCACCATGATTGCCGCCCAGAACGCCTGTTCGCCGTGGTCTTGCCGTGTCAGTGACCAACTGACCGAAATCATCGTGCGTTGTGCAACCATTCTTCTGGCCAGAGCGCGTATGGTGTCGGCTGGAATTTCGCTAATCTCGGCGGCCCAGTTGGCGGTTTTTGCAATCCCGTCGGTCTCGCCTAGAAGATAGGGCAAGAATGCGTCAAAGCCTTCGGTGTATGTGTCCAAGAACGCTTGGTTGCTGAGCCCTTCACTGTGTAGAGTATGCGCGATACCCAATAAAATCGCCGTATCGGTATTAGGGCGCGGCGCCAGCCATTCGCCGCCCACTTGATCCAAAAGGTCAGATTTTAGCGGGCTGATATTGACAAAGGTGATGTCTGCACGAGCTGCAGCAATCAGATTTTCGCGCTGATAATGATGCCCGGTGCCGCCCTGGCAGATCTGTCCGTTTTTAAGCGGGATGCCACCAAAGCAAACGAATAATTCGGTATTTTCCCGGATCGATTCCCAACTGGTACAGGTGTCGAGATAGCCGCGATAGCTGCCCAGAATATGGGGGACAACTGCTTCTGCGGCGGCAAAGCTGTAGGTAAATTTTGACTTCGTATAGCCGCCGATGCAATTGAGAAACCGGTGAAGTTGGCTCTGTGCGTGGTGAAATCGTCCCGCGCTTGCCCAACCATAAGAGCCACCAAAAATAGCTGAGTTCCCAAATGTGTGGCGCACGCGGTTCATCTCATATGCAACAAGCTTTTCGGCCTCGTCCCAAGTGACTTGCACAAACGGATCTGCTCCGCGCAGGTCACCACGGGTGCCTGGGCCGCCCTCAAGCCAGCTTTTTCGGATCATTGGGGCATCTATGCGCGTGGGGCCATGCTGCACGTCAAGCATGCCACCCCCAATGGGAGAGGGATCTGTATCATGCTCAAAGCCGATGAGTTCCTGCACACGGCCATTGCTGACTTTTGCACGATATGTGCCCCAGTGGGCACTGGTCAGAGGAAGATCTTTAGTGTCAGTCATGACGGGTGCTTTCGGTTTTTTCTCTGTGCCCCGGCAATGTGTACGCGCCACCGCCGCGATAGGGCCAATTACTTTGGTCACGGTAAAGTTTGATCATTGAACCTCTAACCCTAACTCCGCTTGACGCTTTTTGCTCCAGCCCTGGGTCATGCGATCAGCTATGATGGCGATGATGGCCATGCAAAGTCCCGCAACAATGCCGATTCCGAAATTGCCATCACTCAGTCCAATATATACGATCTGTTCCAGACCGTTTGTACCCACCAATGCCGCAATAACCAGCATAGCGATTGCATACATAATAGTCTGATTAAGCCCCAGCATCATCACCGGCAGCGCCAGCGGGATTTTAACCTGCCACAGCAGCTGCCACCGGGTCGCCCCCATCATATTGCCGGCTTCAATCACGGTTTCGGGCAGGTTGCGCAGACCGTGCTCAGCATAGCGGATCGCTGGCACAAACGCATAGGCGATAATGGCCAGCAGGCCAGTAAATTCACCAATTTTAAACACCATCACGAACGGTATCAGGATGACGAAAAGCGGCATCGTTTGCATCGTGTCATTGATCGGACGTACGAAGGCCGACACCTTGTCATTGTGGGCGGCCCAAATGCCGATGGTGGTGCCAAACACAAACGAAATGATCGCGGCTATCCCGCAAAGATAGACCGACAACATTGCCTCTGCCCAATTGCCAGTAACCACCATAAAGCCAAGCCCCAGCGCCGTACCAAGACCCAAAGCGCGACCGCCGATCTTCCAGCCGATGAAAGTATATATTAAAATCACGCATGGCCAAGGGATAGAGGTTAGCCCGAAATATAAAAATACTGCAAATAACATTACCACAATGCCAGCAATCGTTTTGCCGCGCATTCCACACCAAAGCGCGATGGTGGCCATTGCGAGCGCATAGACAACTTTGTGTGTGGCCGTCAGTGCAAAGCCCCAAGTGAACGGGCTCACCGCGCCTTGCAAGCCAATTTTGAGTGGCAGCATAACAAAGAAAAAAGCCGCAGTTTTGAGCGCTTCGATCTGGGGGCGGTAGTTCACGATTAGATAGGTTAAGCCTTCGTTCATCGACCTTCCCGGGCTCCAGACGTTGTCACGTGGCCAGTCGGCCAGCACGTTGAACACCTGTGCCAAGCCAAACAGCAGCGTCGCGCCAATGATGGCGACAGCCCACATGCGGTAGCGTTGCAGTACCGTTTTTTCGGATGGGTCATACAGGTTTGATCGTTGCGCCAAACCACAGGTGACGCGGTCGATTACCATTGCCATTAGGGCAATGACCATGCCGACCAGCAGGCTCTCTCCGAATTGCGCCTTGCGGATTGTTGACAGGACTTCCCAGCCTATATCGGACGTGCCACCAATGATCGACGCGATGATTACCATGCTCAGTGATGCCATCGTCGCTTGATTGATCCCTAGTAGAATTTGCTTGCGGCACGACGGAACACGCACCTGCCAAAACAACTGGCCTGGGGTTGCCCCGGACATCAGGCCCGATTCTATGACCTCTGGTGCGATACTGCGCAGACCGATCATCGTATTGCGCACCATCGGTGGAAATGAATACAGTACGCTGGCGATTAAGCCAACGACCGTGCCAAAACCGAACAGCAATAAAATGGGTAGCAAATATGCAAACGCCGGCACCGTCTGGAACAGGTCAAGCGCGGGCATGATCGCCCGTTTTGCGCGGTCCGAATAAAACCCCCAAACGCCGACAGAAAACCCCACGAAAATCGCAAGTGGGACAGAAATTGCCACCAGCGACAGCGAATTCATGCTTTCTTCCCAGTAGCCGATCACCACCATATAGAGGGTCGCGCCCAGCGTGAAGGCGGCCAATCGCCATCCCGATGCCACAAAGGCCACCACACAAAATAGAAACATTGTGACCGCCCAAGGTAGCCCGCTCAGAATTTTTTGCACGACCCATATCGGCCATTCAAGCACCCAAGATATGCCCATAAAAAACCAACCAAAGTGTTTGACCATCCAGTCCATCATCACATTCAACCAATCTGAAAACGGAAAGATTAAAGCGTCTGGATATTCGATGAGCCAGCCCCAGTGATCCTTGGCGGCAATGCATCCTAAGGTCACTACGATTACTGCCAGCCAATGGAAAAAGCTGCGCTCTATGGATCCGAGTTTCATCGCTAGGACTGAACTATTTTTGGGGCTGCGCCGGAGTCATCGTTGCTGCCAGAGGCCAAAGCTTTGACAACGCCGCGCGCGGTTGCAATGCCAAGAATGGATCCATCTTTGGCCTCGACGGCGAGACCTTGCTCGTTATCGGCGAGATAGCGCAGCAGTTTTTCGACCAAGGTCTCACATGAAACCCGCTTTAGTGCGTCGATCGGCCCTTCCGGTTTTTCCACAATGTCGGCGGCGGTGAGAATGGTTTCCCACGGCACATCCAAGGTAAACTTGCGAATGTAGTCGTCCACAGGGTTCAGGATCAGATCAACGGGGCGTCCGATCTGAACAATCGCCCCGTCGCGCATGATTGCCATCCGGTCCGCCAACCTCAGAGCCTCGTGAAAATCGTGGGTGATAAAAACAATGGATTTGTGCAGTTTCGACTGAATGTGTAAAAACTCGTCTTGCATTTGCTTGCGGATCAACGGATCCAGTGCCGAGAATGGTTCGTCTAGAAACCAGATATCAGGCTCAACGGCTAGGGATCGGGCAATGCCGACGCGTTGCTGTTGCCCGCCAGAAAGCTGTTTGGGATAGTTGTTTTCGCGCCCCTGCAAGCCCACCAGTTCAATCACACGTTTCGCCTGAGCATAGCGTTCTTGCTCGGGTTTTCCTTGCAGTTTTAACGGGAAGGCAATGTTGTCGATGACGGACAAATGCGGCATCAGGCCAAAGCTTTGAAACACCATGCCCATTTTGTGGCGCCGGATGTCGATTAGGTCTTCGGCGCTTTTCTCAAGCAGGTTTTCCCCGTCTAGAATGATCTCGCCAGCCGTCGGTTCGACCAAACGTGACAGGCAGCGTACGATTGTAGATTTTCCGGACCCCGAAAGACCCATGATGACGAAGATCTCTCCGGCATGGACCTCAAAACTGACATTGGCGTTTGCGACGATATGTTGTTGTTTGCGAATGGTGTCGGCGTGCGTCGCGGCATCACTGACTTGACCATTTGCTTTGTTAAAAAATTTTTCGGGCCCGGGCCCGTAAACCTTCCAGACGTTTCGACACGACAGCTTGACCTGTTTACTGTCTGCAACGTTGGTTTTCATCCCGGGTCTCCTAATGACTTTGCACAGCGAGTTGACAACGTGATCTTGTGTTAAGTTTTTCTGTATTTATTGCGCAGGGACGACAGCGATTATGATGCCGTCCCTGTTGTTCAATTGGATCATTTACTGCATTGCAGCCTCAATCCATGGCTGCCAACGGCCTTCGTTATTGGCAAGCCACTCTGCGGCCACTTCATGAATATCACGGCCGTTATTGTCGACTTCAAGAATACCAGCATTTTGGTCGTCATTCGATAGGGTCATCATGGACAGCATTTTAAAGGCTGCGGGCCATTTGTCTTCAAAGCCGCTCCAGGCCACCTTGTTCACCGTCGCCTGTGCGAACCCGCATGCGTTATCTTTTTCTTGGGTTTCTTCGACGCAATCGCCTTCAATCGGGGTCCATTCGACCCAGTTGAAATCATGTGCGGCAAAGATCCAATGTGGTTGCCACATCATCGAAATAATCGGTGCTTCTGTGGCCATTGCTGAGGTTAGCTCTGCGATCATTGCGCCTTCGCTGCCGCCTGCAATTGTCTTGAAGGGCAGGTCAATGCCGTCCACTACATCCCGCGACCGGGTGCCCCAATCCGCCGGGTATGTAATCAAACGGCCGTTGGGAAAAGTCTCTGCCGTCGCAAAAGCCTGCGCACAGTCATAGAGCGCCTGATAGTCTGGCAGACCAGGGCATCGCTCTTCCATGTAGGGGGGATAGATCCAGCCCTCTTTAGGTTCTAGGCCCAGATCTCCCAAAACAACAATTTCGCCGCTCTCGACCATTTTGGGGTAAAGATCCCCAACATTGTTACTCCAGACTTCAGCCTGAAAATGCAGGTTACCCTGCGCGAGGCCAGGATGCTGCGGCAGGGCACCGGCGCTGACATATTCGATGTTATAGCCCATTTTCTCAAGCAGAGCACCGGCAATTTTGGTTGACACGTGCTGACCTGTCCAGTCGTTCATGATAACTTTAATTGGATCAGGCGATTCTGGAACATCGGCAAACGCTGCTGTCCCGCTTGCTGCGAGTAGCGCTGCGGCGACAAACGCCGGGATGTTGAGTTTATAAGACATTTTTCCTCCATACGATGGCAGGCAGAGCATTTTTCGAGGTGTCCTGCGCATCTGATTTCTCCCATTGTGCAAAAAACTTACCATCAGAAAGTTTTTTATGTCAATAATTAGTTGTTGTGCTGCCCCCAGTGATTAACTTAGCCTGAGATTAAGACCTCGAGTTCAACGCAAGGCACCGCGAAATGCAAACAAAGTCGATCCGTTCCATCCGGCGAGCAGAGCTTTCGCGCGCGGCTTTTGAGGCTGTGGTGCGCTATGGGTTGCGCAAGACCACGCTGGAAAAAGTCGGTGACCTCGCAGGCGTATCCAAAGGCGTGGTCTTGCACCACTTCAAGGATAAAAGTGCGCTGTTAGAGGCCGTTTTCCGCCGGTCAAACACTGTCCTTACGGCATCTTTGGTGGAACTATATCGTCATGCGGACTCGCCTATAGAGCGATTATGGGCAATCATTATCGCTAATTTCTCTGAAGCGATATATAATCGCAGGGTCTGCCAAGCTTGGGTGTCCCTGGCTGCCGAAATTCCTCATAGTACGCAGTGCCAGCGCATACAGACCGCTTGTAATGCCCGTATTCACAGCAATCTTCGCCATGAATTGAAACATTTTCTCAACAAGGATGATGCCGATAGATCTGCCCGGCAACTTGGAATGTTGATTGATGGCATCTGGCTCCGGGGTGGGTTGAATGCCACTCCTCTAACCAGTAATTCAGCGATAGCTGAGATGGAATATGCGATCTTTAAACTTTTGCCAGCTGATAAAGACAGCATCGAAAAGCACAAAAAGGCGCGTGAAAAAATAGAAAATGTTGCTAAAATAATTTTGAACTCAAATATTTATAAAGAAAATGCGCCTCAGGCTTGATGCCGTCGCTAGATGTGGGGGCTGCAGGCAGAGCACGCCACGCTGTATAATTATTTACCCTAAATAAAAAACTGACCACTGGTCAATACATTGACCTGAAATCAATATCACTTTATATATTCTAAAAGGCACGTTGCGCGGTTTGTCCTGCCTTCTAGGTGCGGGCAATGGTCAAACAGCACAGTGACCGTTTGAAAATCTTGTTCTCTCTCGCACATAAATGTGCACAGGAGCCGAACAACGTGGTGGGTAAGGGATAGACCGTGCAATATGACTATATTATCGTGGGCGCGGGTTCGGCGGGATGCGTTCTTGCCAACCGCCTTAGCAGTAATGCCCTGTCAACAGTATTATTGATCGAAGCAGGCCCGGAAAATAACGCTTTATCAATAAAAATACCAGCCGCTGTCTTGGCGAATCTCAAAAATAAAACCTACAATTGGGCTTATCAAGGCGAGCCAGAGCCAGCGTTGAACGGTCGCCAAATTCAGCACGACCGCGGTAAAACGCTGGGGGGATCGTCTTCGATCAATGGTATGGTGTTTATTCGTGGTCATGCGCTTGATTTTGAAGGGTGGCGGCAATCGGGGTGTGTCGGTTGGAGCTATGCGGATGTGTTGCCCTATTTTAAGCGCATGGAATCCTACAGTCATGGTGGCGATGCCTTTCGCGGTGCCGAGGGTCCGCTCAATGTATACCGGCCCAACCCAAAAGAGCCGCTGGCACAGGCGTTTATAAAGTCTGGCGAACAAGCCGGCTATCCTGTTACCGATGACATCTGTGGTTACCGTCAAGAGGGGTTTGGCAGTTTGGATCGCAGCGTCCACGCCGGCGAGCGGTGGAGCACGGCCCGCGCCTATCTTGACCCGGTGCGGGACCGCCCGAATTTGACAGTGGTGACAAAAGCGCAGGTGCAGCGTCTGGTGATTGAAGGGGGCACGGCCACCGGTGTGGTTTATAAGGACCGCCGGGGAAAAATAACCAATGTCCACGCACAGCGCGAGGTCATTCTAAGCGCTGGTGCGGTCGGCTCTCCACAGCTTTTGATGCTGTCGGGCATCGGTCCGGCCGAGCATTTGCAAGCCATGGGCATTGATGTGGTTGCAGACATGCCCGGTGTTGGGCAAAACCTGAACGATCACCCTGATTTTGTACTCAAATATAAATGCACTCAACCGGTATCCCTGTGGCCGAAAACCAAACCGCTTGGAAGGGTCGCTGCCGGGGTGCGCTGGCTGCTGACCCGCAAAGGCGTTTGTGCCTCGAACCATTTTGAAGTTGTCGGTTGCGTGAGGTCAGGTCCAGGGGTCGAATATCCTGACATACAACTCACCATGTCTCCGGTGGCAGTGGACGACGATACTTGGGAACCTTTGCAAGAGCATGCTTTTCAAATTCATGTGGGCCTGATGCGCGCCCATAGCCGTGGCAAGATCGAACTGCGGTCCTCTGATCCCGCTGTACCACCGCGTATTTTTGTGAATTATTTGCAAGACCCGCGCGACAGGGTCTTGATGCGTAAGGGCATTCGAATGGTGCGAGAACTGGTGGATCAAGCGGCGTTCAAAGAATTGCGGGGCGCTGAGATTTTCCCCGGTGATAGCGCGCAAAGCGATACAGATCTTGATACGCATCTCAACAGTCACACGACAACGCAGTGGCATCTGTCGTGCACGGCAAGAATGGGTCCAAAGACAGATCGGGGGGCGGTGGTCGATACCAGCGGACGGGTCCATGGGATCGCAGGCTTGCGGGTTGTTGATGCCTCTATCATGCCCATGGTGACCAACGGTAACACCAACAGCCCAACAATCATGATCGCTGAAAAACTCAGTGACGATATCCGGGGCTATACTGCCTTGCCGCGCATCGAGGCAGACTTTTGGCAGCACCCCGACTTTGAAACCTCCCAGCGTTGAGAGCCTATGCGTTGGCGCGATAAATCGAATTTCAGGATAAAGGAATGAACCTATGATTGGATATGCAATGGTTGGGGCCAGTGACTTGAAACGCTCTACTAATTTTTATGATGCTCGTTTAGCCCCGCTGGGTTAGAAAAAGTTGAACTGGACATGGTCTATACCGCTTACGCGCCAAAAATTGCGCCTGGTGATATTGAGTTTTATGTCACCAAACCGTTTGATCAGAACGCTGCGACAGCCGGAAACGGCAGCATGGTGGCTTTCAAGGTCGATCAGCGCCGTTACGTTGATCTTTTTCATCAGATAGGGCTGGAAAATCAGGGCTAAGATGAGGGCGCACCGGGCCTACGCCCCGCAGACGGGGCGGTCTATTACACTTATGTGCGGGACCCTGATGGCAACAAAATCTGTGCCTATTGCGAGGGCTTAACTTAAAATTGTGCTCCTCCAGACTGCTTGACCCGTTATCATAGCCTGCTTTTTTGACCCTCGAAAAAGGTAAAGATCCATGAGTGCTGTTCCCGTACCTCCCGCGCAAAATTATTTCAAAATTTATGCGGGAAGTACGGAATTATCACCTTTTCACTGGTGCTATGCCACCGAAGATACGGTGCTTCGGACTTGCGCGGGGCGGTTTTTTGTTCATGACAATGGCGATGACATGGTCGCAGCCTATTGGGCCTTGCGCAAAAAAGCGGTGCTTTATGACGTGCCCGAGCGGCCAGTAGAAATATCGGGACCTGAGGCTTTAGCTTTTTTGGAAAAAATCTTTGCCCGTCAGATTTCTTCGCTAGTGATCGGGCGGGGATATTATACTTTGGCGTGTACCCATAGCGGTGGTCTGTTCATGGATGGAATTCTCTTCCGGCTGGACGAGACGCGGTTCTGGTTTGTACAGCCCGATGGTGACATGCATACGTGGTTGCTGGCGCATAATACCGGCTTTGACGTGACGATTTCAGATCCGAAGTCTCGTGTCCTGCAGCTTCAAGGTCCGGCGTCTTTTACCATTATGAACGCGGCATCGGGTGGGGCTATTGACCGTGAGATGGGGTATTTTCATGCGGGTTTTTTCGACATAGGTGGGCAAGAAGTCTACGTCTCCCGAACCGGTTGGACGGGGGAGTTGGGATATGAGATCTACACGCAGGGTGCTGCCACCGATGGCCCGCAATTGTGGCAACATCTGATGAAATCCGGACACGATCACGGGATGATTTTTGGCGCAATGCACTCGATGAATATCCGCCGAATAGAGGCGGGCATTTTAGACAGTGGAAGCGACTTTGACACGTCGATGACGCCTTTCGAGGCGGGTTTGGAGCGGTTTATTGATCTGAAAAAAGACCAGTTTATCGGAAAAGAGGCACTTTTGAGCGCCAAGCGCGGCAAGCGGCTTTATGGTTTGACCTGCAAAGACCTAACACCGTGCAGGGGTGATGCTATCTTTGCCGAAAATGTGCAGGTTGGTGTTGTCACGACCGGGGCGCAGTCGCCCTTCCTTGCGGTAGGCATTGGATATGTGCGATTTTATGAGGCAGGGCCTTGGCCGGGCAAAAAGTTGTTGGTGTATGCGAGCGGTGGTGGGCAGGCGGAATGTGAGATTCTCGAGCCGCCGTTCTACAATCGCGGCAAGCAAACGCCTAGGGTATTTCAATCGAAGGGTTGAAACTTGCCAAGACCGTACTGCAAACGCATGTATTTGGGGACACTAAGGTCCCTTGCACTGAGGTTGCAGTTCTACCGAGACACTATACTGTCTGACCCGACCAAGGAAGATTGCCCTCAGGCTGGTCATTCAGGGCGTTTGTATTTTTAATTTTTGCTCTGAAGGGATCTAGCTATCAAATCTTATGATTTAATATGGCTGTTTGTTAAACAATTTTCGGTTTGCGTTTGTGCCGCTGTTTCATGGCTTGCAAGGGCGTTTTTCTGCCCAAAGCTGATTGTGCAAGCGGCTGGTTGTAACGCCTGACATAGTGGTTCAGCGTCATCCCCAGCTCTTGGCTTGATCTAAGATGTAGGCTTTCCAATACGTCCTCGATGCGGCTGTTGAACCGTTCGACCATGCCGTTGTTTTGCGGCGATC
>Ga0206131_10001973_pt1 | contig 25584 bp, 24 predicted proteins | sample Helgoland_Spring_FD_148636 | JGI IMG/M metagenome (GOLD analysis project Ga0206131, IMG submission 148636) | Pelagic subsurface seawater microbial communities from Kabeltonne, Helgoland, North Sea - Helgoland_Spring_Bloom_20160517_1 | ecosystem: Environmental > Aquatic > Marine > Epipelagic ...
GTACCTGATGAACCACTAGATCCGGATGTACCTGATGAGCCTGATGAGCCTGAAGTACCACTTGAACCTGATGAACCGCTAGTACCTGATGAACCACTAGATCCTGAAGTACCTGAAGAACCTGATGAACCTGAAGTACCACTAGAACCTGAAGATCCTGAGGTACCTGATGAACCTGAATCACCTCCAGTACCACTAGTACCACTAGTACCTGATGTACCATCAGTACCATCTTTTCCACTAGTACCAGAAGTACCCGAAGTACCATTACCTGAAGTTCCAGATGTACCCGATGTTCCACCAGGCCCCCCAGTTCCATCGTTATAATCCAACATTAAACATATCTCTTCTCCTAATGAGAATGGGATATTTTCAGATTTAGCAATTGCCCCGGGTGTAAGTATAAAAGTTACATATTTAGGATTATTTATTATAGATGTATAAGCAAATATTGCATAGCTAGTAGGGAATTCTTTACTATATAGTGTTATAGTGCCCTTATTGCTAGTAATTAAATAATTCGATAAGTCGTTTTGAGATAGATCTGATTTGTTTATATCAATTCTATTAACGTTTGATACTTTTAGGCTGTTATATAAACTTATTCTTCCAGAAACAGGAACCGTAGAGGTACTTGATAACTTGTAAGGAATACAAAATGCTCCTAAGTTTCTATCTATAATAAATTTTTGTGCCATAAACTAGTGGTTCTTCGTTATAAATATTCAAGGCTTATAGTACCTTAAATACTTTTCTTGAAGATATTTCCCTAAACCGTAATACTTTTCATTTTTTTCCTTTAAAAGGACTATATTACGGTTAATATAATAAACTTGTTTTTCTTCTCCAGTTAACGTCCAAGAAATATTAAAAGGATCCCACATTTGGAAATTAATTGTTGGGTTTTTCTGGGCTAGATTATCGTAGTCTGATTTAGATATTTCGATGTATATAAATTCATTTTTCTTTTTACAGAAATATCTTCTAAATTCACCTAATTGATAATCGGATTCAGTAGGTTGAGTGAAAAATAATTGAGGATTATTTCTTAAATTATTTCCAGTAATCCCTTTTAAAGCTTTATAGTTTTCATTTGCAAGATTATCTTTAATAAAAACTTGGGTTTGATTTATCTGAACGGGTTGGTTAGGAGGAGGAATTAAAGGAAAATTAGGTTTATCATCAGGGTTTTTACCTGTAAAGATTTGACCCGTATAAATTTTATAGTAATATCCTGTATAGGGTTCTAAGGTATTTTTGATTACATAGTCTTTCCCAGCAGTATATAAATTGGATTGTATTCTACTTTTAGGAATATATGGCATATCAATAAATATAGATTAAGAATTATTTTTTTTTGCTTTAGGCATAAATTGTCCTTCAAGATTTGTTATCCACCCATTACTATCAATAGTATGATTAATACCTTTAACAATAAATTCAATATTATCTCTATAACTTTTAGGTAAAAACTTATCTGTGATAGTATACTTTTGGAAAATTTTCATTCCAGAAAGACCATCTAAGGTAAGAGATAATGAAATAGGAATTAAAATAGGTGTTGTAAATTCTGGGTCTTTACTTATTTTATCCTCTGCATCAGTTTTGAAATATTCATTTACATCTGTTGATAGTTTTGTAAAATCTTCATCATATACAAAGTTAGAATAGAGATAAGCGGCTTCATTAGCATTGTATGTAGTATTTTCAAGGGCATCTGCTTTTGAATCTCTTTCAGCTTGGGAAGCTGAGGTTAGAGGTTGGGGGTAATTTTTCTTTAAAGCAATTCTGTCAGTATATCCTTTATTCCAATTTGTAAAAGGTTGGGAATTAGTTGAGGGTGCATTCTCACTATTAGCTTGTGCTCCTATAGCTATTTGAGTAGCAAAATTAGGAGGAATTGTAGATTTAATTGATACATCTTTTACAAAACTACCAACTTCAATCCCTGCTAAACCCTCACTACCATTATTATGTAAATAACCAATTTGGAATTTTGAGGGAGTTGAGGGAATTTTTAAAATTTTATCAGAATTTCTTTTATTAACTATATGTAATACGTTAGTATCAGTATCTACAAAAGGGGAAAATTCTGTTTGATTAGATAAAGAAGAATTAATCCCAGTGCATATAGCTGTTAAAAAATCTATTAAAGCAAGGTCTCCTTCACTATTTATATTATTTCTAAGAATAGAATAAAGATTATCTATACCTAGATAAATGTGCATAAAATTATAAGTATAATTATCTTCCCCAAAAAAATCTGTTCCTAATACATTATTAAGAGCAGTAAAACTTATTTTTCTAGTATTAGTTCCGGAAAACCAACCTTTTTGTTCAAATGAATTTTTAAAGCGAGAAGGGATAGCACAAATAGAAGGGTTTGAAGAAAATAAGTTATCTATAGGGAGGAAACATTTATTATCATCATAATCCCAATCTATTGATATTATAGGGGGATTATTGGGTTCTGTGGTATTATATAATAAAAGGAAGTTTTGAATTATTCTTAATAAAGCTCCAAATTTTATGTAAAATACTCTATCAGATTCATCATCTCCAGATTCAGAATCATAAGAATAAGGTTCTATAGAAACTATTTCTCTATTAGGTATATTTTTTGGAATGGGGTTAGTATAATATCCTACAGAAAGTTTAACATTAAGTTTAACATTTTCATTTGTAAGAGGTTTTGGGAGGAGATAATATTGGAAATTATACCCATCTAAAGATTCAGTACGATTTTCATCAACTTTTCCTAAAGGGGTTTCTGTTAAACCTACTGTGTTTCTTCCAACCCATGAAGCATCTTCATTTAATGATTTTTTAAAACTTGCTAAAATTCTTCCTATAGTAGTTGATTCTATAGGGTCTACTATTCCTGTATTGTCTTCCCCTTCTTTTTCTTCTTTAAGTTTAAAATTAGGGAGAACAGTAGATATTGATAAAGATTCTATTACGGATCCTGGGGAGATAACTGAAATGGAGATTTCATATTCTCCTGTTGGGGTTACATTCCAATCAAAATTTGTTACTCTACCTAGTATAGCATCATAATTACCTGATGCTTTTTCCCTGGCCTTTGATATTTCTTTTAAAATATGGGATTGTGGATCAGGGTCGGTTCCTTTTTCACCTTTAATAAATTGTCGCAATACACTGTCTGTATTATCCGTAATTTGGGTTTCTAAAGTACCATTATTAGTGTAATAAATTGTGTGCCCCCATTCTAATAATAAAGTGTATCCTAGCCTTAAATAAAGGGACTCAATATGATCAAATTGTTGAATATTATAACATTTAATTTTTATTTCACCTTCTACTATAGAACCGTTATTTTTGGGTTTAATATTAAAAGAAGTTATCCCAGGTAAAGGAGTAAGACCATATGTAGCAGTTGAATCAAACCCATATGAAGCATTAGCTAGTATTGAATCAGTGTAAGTATTTATAAGGCCTCCTTTAGGTTTAGAAGATTTAGTAATATTATTAGCACCTCCAAATAAAACATAACTTTCTGCTAATCCATTTTCTGGGGTGATACTAGAAGGGATATTAGGCAGTTCTGATAATTTATCTTCGCTTACATTTACTGCTGAAGATAATCTGAGCCAACTATCTTTACTTGTAGTATATGTAAGAAGATCATCATCATATGTTGTATTGCCTAACTTATTCTGTCTAACAGTAATTTGGTTTTGAACATAATCTTCAAAAACTTCTCCAACGATTTTTCCCATAACTTATTGATTTAAAACATTATACGCTTCTATAATACCTGACACATTAGCAGGGATTCTTATTTGGTGTCCTCGTTCTGGGTAGATGCTGTTTGGTTTAAAACGAGGGTTTGCTGCAGGGATTATCCACCACAAACTTGTGTCTCCATAATATTGAAAAGCTAATGAGTCAAACCTATCTCCTTGTTCTGCTATAACGTATATGTCATTATTGTTAAAAGGAATTTCAGGATATTTGGTATTAGCCTTGTATCTCTTTCCAGCAGGAGTACGAAGTATGGGTATGTTGTTATATCTATCCATTATCTTAACTTAAAAGGTTATCCTTTCCTCCAAAAAATTGACTATCACTACTTACTAATTTATTATCATTACTAGTAATTGGGACAAAGTTAAATCCACTTATTTTTAATGCTTTTGGTAATTGTTTCCCGGATGTAATATTTTTTAATTTTTCTTCTTCTGTTCCTCCTATATCAAAACCAGCGTCAAATATTGGGTTTATTGAAAAACCCTTAATGATTCCGGGGACGTTAGTAAGATAATCTCCAAATGTTAATTTAACAAAATTACCACGTATATAACCAGTACTACTATAGTTTGGGGCCAAATTTTGAATTAATGTATTTAATTTTTTATAAATAGGAACTATTTGATCAGGTGATGTAGCTACAATGGTAAAGTCTAAATTAATTGCCCTAGTAAATCCTTTATAGCGAAATGAAGGATAACCTCTACCTGTGTAAGTAAATTCATCATAGTTAGCTCCTACTTGATCATTAAAATTGTCAACATATGCTTGCCAATATAAATAATTTTTTGCTCCAGGAGATTGAGGGTCAACTAAATTTAAATAAAATTTAAATAATTGATCATTATCAGGCTTTTCATTTACTGTAGAAGTATTTAGCTTATTAGTATTGGTAGCATTAAATTTATCACCAGTATAAGTGTACTGTTTTTTACTTATTGCTAGCCCAGGATTTCCATACCTATTGCGTTGAAAATCTGGGTTAAGGTTGTAGGTTCTGCTTTTATTAATAGTAGAATATGAACCCGATGTAGTAGGTCCAAGATATGCTGTGTCAAGAGTTACTGTTTTGTTATCACTAGCAACACCATACGTAATGGTATCTAAAGATCCTGAAGGGTTATTTTGGTTAAAAGTTGTTTTAGCGTCTGCTACTTTAACTTTAGAGTTTTCTTTAGAAATCTTAACAAGACTTCCACTATCTTCTAGTGTACTTAATGTCTTATTATCATCTTGAGGACCAAATCTTTTTAATTGAGACCCATTTTCAGGATTTATACCTAAAATTTCAGGGTCAGGATCTGGGATTAATATGTTGCTTATTTCAGAATATGTAAAATAATCATTAGAAACTCCTAATAAATTACTTAAATCTAAAGATGTTTTAGCATTACTAGCTTTTGTTTGAGCTAGTTTTTTATACCCCCCTTCGGGATTACCATACTCATTAATACCTGTAGTATTAGTTGTTCTTTTTATTTTGGTTTCACCTATACCTAATACTGATCCAGGACCTCCCCCATAAGATAGTATTTCTAAGGGGTCTTGAGAAACTAAAGAAACCACAGAAGGCCTTTTACCTAAAATCTTACTATCAAATAATTCTACTAATCGGTTTTCGTTAATACTTTCATTTAATTTTACAGCATTACTATATCTGATGAGGCCCCCATCAGGGAATAAATCTCCTTCAACAACTCCTGCTGTGGGTGAAGTAGGATTAATTCCTAATAAATTTAGGTGAGTACCTGAAAAACCTGCTAATGATTGGGCGATTGTTGAGGTAGGTAAGTAGACTCCTTGGTTAAGAGTACCTCCAGCATAAGCAGAGCCTCTAGTAGCTTCTGTTTTTACAGATGTTCTAGAAAGAAGATTATTACCTGTAGTAAATAAAAATCCTCTAGTAGTTGAAAAAAGAAGTTGTGTTAATCTTGAAGTATCTTGACCACTATTTCTGATAGCTCCTTGTCTAAGGAGAAAGTCTGTAGAAGCCCCAGGGGTATCCCCTTCAGGTATAGGTTCAGTAATAAAGGGTTCTCTACTACTTCCATTACCTAACCTGTCATTCCCATATTTTAGGGATTTTAGATTAGTTTTGAGGTCTACTAAAGGCATCTATTAGAATGATCGACCTTCAGGAGCATTGTTTTTGTAAGCTCCTGGAGGTGTGATACCTTTAAGGCTTAATGTTGATGGTGATGGTTGTTGTTTTACAAATGGGTCACCATTTATAGAATACTCATCATGTAATTTAGATTGTGCGAAATCTGGTTGGGGGCCTTGTTGACCATTCAAATTTGAGAGAATAGATCCGTTGGCAGTAAAAGAATTTAAAATTGACATAGTTGTTATTTTGTTATAAATATTAAAAATTATTGTAATTTATAGGATCCTACGGTTAAAGCAGTTCCTACTTTTGTGCTGTCTAATGTAACCGTGCCTTCTTTATTTAAAATAGCATTTAATGTAACATTCATTTGATCTAATTTTTCTGCTAAAATAGTATTGTCACTATTTTTAGGGGTAGCTTCTTCACCTCCTTCTTCGTCTCCTCCGAAAATTGAGGATATACCAGTAGCAACTGTTCCTAAACCTGCTAAACCAGTCATTACTGGGAGGGCTGCTATACCTGCTAATGCCATAGCTCCTAATCCCCCGGCTACAGCAAATAAAGCAGCAGCAGTAGCAGTTAGCCCGGGGGCTAAAGCAGCAAATTGAGCTATACTGGTCACTAAACCTTCAGTGTTAGCACCCGCCATTTTTTCAAATCCCATAGCTAAAGGAATCATTGCTACTCCTAAAGCAGCTAAAGCAACAGAACCAAGTAATATAAGGGGGGCACCTAATCCCATAAGAGCTGCTGTAGTAGCTAATGTTCCTATCCCTGAGGCAAATGAAATGATAGATTCTATATCTAAACCTTGAATCATGTTAAATCCTATTGCAGCTGGGATTAGAGCGAGCCCTAAAGCAGCAATTGCTACCGATCCTGCTAAAATAAAAGGGGCAATAAACCCTAATCCGGCTGCTGCTAGTGCTAGTAAAGGTAATGCTATTGAAAATGCTATAAGAGCATTTGTATCTAATCCTTCTAGTAAGCTAAAGGCAAATGCTGCAGGAACTAAGGCTAATCCCATTACTAATAAAGCAGCAGCTCCTTGCATTACTTGGGATCCTAATTTACCTATTATAGCTGCGGTAGCTCCAAATATAGCTAATGCCGCAGAAAATGCTATCATCTGTACTGGGTCTACGTTTTCGACCATTTTCATGGCTAAAGCAAATGAACCACCTAAGATAACACCTACAATACCTAATGCTAAACCACCTTTAACCACATCAGCAAATTTCTTTCCTATGGAAGCTAACCCATCCCCTAACGATTTTAAAAACCCACCAGGGCCTTTATCTCCTGCACCTTCAGTCTTCTTTTTGATTTTACCAGTAACTTCTGCTCCTTTATCCATTGTCTTAGCCATTGGATTTTTAGCAAATCTGCCTTTAGCATCTCTAAATTTTCCTTGAGCGTCTTTAGTTATATCTCCTATTTTATCTCCTTTAAGAAAACTTACTAATTGTTTTCCTTTACCTCCTAAGAATTTTCCCATATCTTGGAGGTCATTTTTCATATCCTTAAAAGACTTACTTAGTGAAGCTGCACCACTTACAGCTTTACCTGCAACTAAAAGCCCTATAATCCCCTGAAGAGCAATCATACCTCCTTTACTAGACAATAGCTTGGCTACAACATCTAATAAAGGGGCAAAAGCTGCAGTCATTTTTTCTATTGATTTATTAATAGAATCTTGGACTGAAAGGCGTTTTGCTTCTTCAATACTAATATCAGCAGCTTTCGCCGCCTGTTCAGCAGTCATCCCTCCCTCAATTTTTTTCAATACAATCATTTTAGCAACCTGATCTTTAGACATACCTAAAGATTTAGCAATTGCGGCTTGTTGAATTCTATTTCCTGAAGAAAATGCTGCTTGGATTTCAGTATTATTAGCTATTTCCTCTGTTAAAGTAGCCATATCATTATTTAGAGCAGCCATCCGAGCTTTTTCTAAATTGATTTGTTTACCTGTTAAAAGTTCAGCTTCCATTTCAGCTTCAATGGAAGACTGGAAATCAAGTAAACTGTCAGCAATAGCTTCAGCTTGTTGGAGATTTATACCTAAAGCTTTAGCACCTGCTGCTGCTTTTACTAGAGCGTCAGGGTTTCCTTTAAGACTTAAAGATAAGGCTCCTGAGGCGCTTCCTGCTTCTTTTAAGACATCACCCATATTAAGGGCTCCTTTTCCAGATAATGCAAATTCTTTTGTTACATTTTCTGCTGCTTCTGGGAAGGATGATAAATCTTGACCAAAAGCTTCGGCATTCATAGCAAGCTGGGCTGATTCAGCAGCTCCTACTCCTAATAATTCAGTCATTTCAGTAGCGGCTAGGATGGTATCAGGACTAAAAGCAGCATTTACATTAATACCAATTTCTTTAGATAAAGATCCTATAGTTTTAACTTGGTCAATTGCTGAAGTAGCTGATGTGTTGAATGACGAATAATTATCAGCAGTTTGACCTGTTAGTTGCCTAACTTCTTTATTAGCTGCTTCAAATTTCCCAAAGGTTTTAACAATGCTTCCTATAATAACAGCAGGATCTGTTAAAGTTTTTCCTAACTGACCAAATGCCGATGCGACACCTACTCCTAAGGTTTGTAGTCGAGAAACACTTTTACCGGATTTGATAGCATCTTCAGCAAACTTTTCCATGTCCTTTTGGACTTCGTCTAAGCCAAAAGCGCCCGAAAAATTGCCAGCTAATTCATTTAATCCTTTTAATGAATTTCCTGTTATTCCTAATGCCTCGTTTAATTTTTTTCTTGTTTCAACATCTTGCCCAGCTTTAGCAACCATTTCTTCTTCAAGTTCGAAGTTTGTTGCTTTTGCTCTTAATAAGGCTGCTTCTTCTTTTGTAAGGTTACCAGCAATGATTAATTCTTTAATTCTGTTTTCTAAAGCTTCATCCTGTAAAACATTACCTTTTGCGTCTTGGATTAAGAGATTTTTTTCAATAGATAATAAACTAGCGGAATGTTTTAAATCTGCAAGTGCTGCCTTTGCTTTATCTTCGTTTTGTTGGATTTGTTTATCCGAAAGTCTAGTTATTTCCTCTTCATTTAATTTTAATTGAGAAGTAGCTGAAATTAACTGGTCATAGGACTTAGTAGCATTTTTAATTTGGTTGGTTTTTTTGCCTAATTCTCCTTGAATTGATCTAAATAAATCTTCATATTCCCTATAAGCAAGTACACCTTCATTAATAGCTTTATTACCGTCGTTGACAGTTTCATTGAACTTTTTTTGTTCTTGAATATTTTTCTTAATATTATCTCCTACAGCCATTAGTTAATCTTTGTTATAAATATTAAGGGGATACGAAATTGTATCCCCTTTAATTTTAATATGTTACCCGTTTGGGTTTTGATTCTTTACTTGAAGATGGTGGTTTTTTTATAATACCACTTCTATCTATCACAGTGCTTCCCTTAGAATTCGATTTATCATAAGCCTCCTTTTCTTTTTGGTAATGTTCATTAATCTGTTGGAAAGTAAAATTTCTTAACCATATGGGCATATTATATATTGTATAATAATCATACCCACCCTTACCATGAAAAACTATTTCATGAATATGAGAAAATAACTGTTTTCTATATTCAGACGTCAGGCCAAAAAAACGTGATGCCGATAGGAATGTCAATATCCTTGACATCACCATCTGGTCCCTCGATTTCGAATTTTAAATTTATGTCTGGTTGGGTAGCTTTAATATGTTCCCTAAATGCTCTAGAATCTTTAGCTAAGAAATAATTGTCAACAAATTCTCTTACTGATTTTTTTTCAGTATCACCATTTACTGAGAGAATCATGTGTTTTAGTCTAGTTGATAATTCAGGTGAAGCTAATTTATTTAGTTTTTTTAAACCCTTAATTTCACTATTTATTTTTTTATCATCTCCATGAGTTAGTAATTTATAAGTAATTAAAGTTCCGGATGTAGGAAGGGTAAAAGAAAATTCATTTTTTCCTTTAGTAAAGTTTTTTTCATTAACCTCTTTACTATCTAATTGGGAAAGGTCGACTACGTGTTCCTTATTATTATATGTAAAATTATAATCTTTACCATAGCCTAAAACACGTGCCGCTACCATAATAGCATTTTTGTCTCCTACAATTAAATCATTATAATTAATTTTAGTTATAATTAAGGATTTTAACAATTCATCAATTACAGTTCCATTGTTAATATAGTTTTGGTTAGTAAGAATATCTTCTTCCTTAGCCGTCATATATTTCATTTCTATTTTACCACTTGAAAGAGGATTATCCTCAGGATAAACTAAGCCTTTTGAAGGCAACTCAACCATTTCGGTTGGAAATTTTAATTCACTCATTTATTAATAACTTTATTTGTTTGATATAAATATATAATAGAACAAAAAAGACGTACCAAAGTACGCCTTTCTTTTATAATATTTAACTTGTATTAGAAATTTAACACACAATAGTCAGGTTGTACTGTCATTGAGATTTCAACAGCACCTTCATTATCGTAATTATATTCACCAAATGATGCGTCAGTAATTAAAGCACCTTTGATAATCCATTCTGAAACTACATCACCTACAGGACCTAAGACATTTACTGTCATATCCTTTTTGTAGAAATCAGAATAACCATCTCTACCGGTTACTGATTCGTGGTGTAGCCTTACCCATTCCATTACTGATTGAGCTCCAGAAGGAGTAATTGCATCAAATAATGTCATTGAGATTGGGTCCCATTTAGTTTTGCCTTTTACAAATCTTTGAACATTAATGTGATTTAATTCAACTGTACCTTGTGTGACTTTTACTGCTCCTAATCCTTTGATAAGGTAAGCGGGGAATCCATCTACATACAAAACAAATCTATTTTGTTGTTTTGGTTCAAACGGGGTGAAAAATATTTCGTTGGGATCTAATACTGCCATTGTCGTGTTTTATTATAAATATTACAATTTCTAATTTCTATTATGCTGGGAACTCAGCTCCTGTTGGTAATACGTTGAAATCGAGAATTATGAATTCTGCTGTTCTAGTTGGCTGTAAGAAAATCTGGCCTACCATCTGATTTCTATCGATTACATCAGGAGTGTTGTTTGAAGCGTCCATTACTACCTTAAAGGCGTAAACACCTTGTCTTTGTTGTACACTTTCCATATATGGGTTTACTTGGGCTAAGAAATTATTTCTTGTAGCTGCTGTATTTTGTTCAAATACTAAGTTGTTAGCAACTTGTCCAATGTAGCTCTTAAGTGCAATTAATAACCTTCTAACATTTACACGATCAAGTGCTGATGCTTTCTTTTGTAGTGTCTTTTGACCAAATACTACTGTTCCTGTTGCAGGGAAATTAGCAATTGGGTTAACATTACTTTCATATAAAGTATCTCGTTGAGATCTTTGTAATTTTCTTTCTGGTCTGATTACTGTATCTAATCCACCTCTATTAATACCTGCAGGTGCGAACCATGGTTCAGCTGCATTATCTGTAAAGGCGAAAACACCTGGAATTAATGTTGAAGCTGGTACCCAATTTTGTTTTCCTGTATCAGGATTAATAATTTGACACCAAGGCCAGTATGAAGCTGCATAGCTAGAGTTAATGCCTGAAGTTTGGTTAGTAGTGCCAGTTATAGTAGATCCATATTTTGAAAGATCAACTACAGCAATTGCATCACCTCTGTTTTGGGTATTAGATATTAATGTGTTTAATACGCCAGTATGTGCTGCTACACCGTGGATCAATCCAGGAGCAGTGATTACGTTGTATTGATATTCATCGTTGTTAGTTAACAAACTAAACACATCACTATAATCTTCGGCTCTTAAGCCTTGAGTATTAGTATCAATTTTTTCATTAAATAAGGCTGCTTCTGATCCTGTAAGTGCTCCTATAGCACCTGCAAACGAGCCACTTGCTACAACTGGGATGGATTCTTTAAATGCATCACTAGCAGCATTGCCTATATTATTGAAGAAATTAGGAGTTGGAGATGATACTTCATCTACATAAACATAATTACTCTTATTAGCATATGATCCTGTTATTTCGAGATACTTGTTTCCATCAGCATCTGAAACTAAGGCTTGCTTTTGATCACCTATTACTTTAGCAATGTAATTGTCTTGGAAAGGATCGAGTGATATACCTGCGTATGTTTCTAATACAATTTTATCATTAGTTAAATCATTACCTTGTCTAATCAAAAGATTAAATGTGCCTGATCCTGTATCTGCAAATGAGATTTCCCATCTAACATTATCATCAGTGCCTGTTGATAATTGACCGTCACTTCCTAAAGTACCATTACTATTCATAATAGCACCTTCAGAGATAGTTTTTAATTTAAAAGCAGCAGTACTTGGAGGATTATCAGCAATATCGGCTGCAACTAAAGTTAATACTAAGTTTCCAGTACCTGTACCGGATCCTATAGCATTATTCAATTCAGCAGCGGTAAACGTAATTGTATCCCCAATAACATAACCACTTCCTCCTGCTGCAGCAGTAGCTGCTGTAACTCCAGAAGCACCGTCTCCACCTGCAAAGGTAAAATTAAAAGTAGCATTAATACCTGATCCATCTGTAGAAGAGGCTGTAATAGCAGTTAAAGTGGCGGCATCATAATTGTTACCAATTCCTGAAAGTGATGATGAAAGTGAATTTATTGTGCTTATATCACCAACAGTAGTTCCATTAGCAATAGAAGCTGTTGCAGGTGTAAATGAACCTGTTGTAACTCGAGTTACTAATAAAGTATTACCACCATTTTGGAAGTAATTATATGCTGAATTGCCTGTTAGGTAAGAATAAACTCTACCTCCACTTACAAAAGTAGAACCAAATTTATTCACATATTCACTATAGGAAGTGACTAAAGTAGGGATTTCAACAGGACCTTTAACAGCAGGGCCTACGATTGCGGCTCCTACTTCTACAGGTTGTTGGGTTATGAATGACTGGTCGTTTTCTCTTGTAAATACTCCAGGTGATACTATTTGTTCTGCCATTTTGATATATTGTTAAAATATTTTATTCCGTTTTTGCAAACGTTCCTGACTCTAAATCGACAGTTCCGTTTCCATATTTTTGTGTTAGTTCTTGTCCAATTTTTGTTTCTTCTTTTTGCAACTCACCCATAGTTTCCACTAATCGGTCTTTTTGTAACTCCAACAACTGTACTTGGTATTCTATTTGACCAAACTGGCCAATAAGAGTCTGTTGCTGGTTTTGTAACTGCTTAATAGAATCTAATTCTTCTTGGGATAACTTAATTTGTTCACTCATTTTTGATAAATATTTAAATTTTTGATTAAAACCATTTGTTATAAATATCAACCTTTTTCTAAAAAAACATTAAATAAAAATATCTGTGTCAGTGTTTTGAGGATTTCGAGTATCAATAGGTTTATTTATTTGAGCTTCGTTAAGATCATTTAAATTAGCTGTAGTTTCTTGTTGGATGACAAATTGAGCTTGGCTAAGTCTTTTTTTATCTATTGTAAGATCTTTTTGAGGAATATCAGGAATGATATACCCCATTAAATTTATATCAAAGTTAGCTCTAACAGTACGTTCTTTTCCGGCACTTACTTCTGTTACCGTAGTGAAAGAATCAATAGTTGCCTTAAATTTAAATCTTTCAGGATTTCCCCAATATGAATCAGCAGCATAATTTACAGATTCAATTATTTTATTTAATTGTTCTACATAATATGTGTATACTATACAACTATAAGTTATTTGAACATAGTTAGGAACTACAACAGTATGAAATTCTTTAACAGGAACCCTATTATTTAAAATGTTAAATTTATCATAAGCATTTTGTTTATTATATGAAGTTTGGGTATAAGCTACATTAACAGGATGGTTAGCATCTAGCTTGTTGTATTGACCTTTAACAGGAGTTAAAGTATTACGTTTAAACATAATTATGGGAGACATAAGTTTACCTCTTTGATCTCTCATATATCCATCTCTTTGAACCGTTTTCCATCTTTCAGGGGAACCATAAACAAGAGGGACTTCTATCCGTTGGCCATTTTGTATTACAAAAGGTTTAATAACATTTTGAAAGTAATACATTATAGATTCATCTATATCTTTGATACCTATTGAAAATGGTTTAGAAGTATCGTTTTTAACAGATGTTTTATTACTTCTATTAAGTTTTTGACTTTGGTTGGGGTTTCCTCTTGTTGTATCAAAAGGTTCAATAAACTCATTAGCAATTTCTGCTTGGGTTTTTGGTGTTGGTATTCTTCCTTTAGTAGCCATTATAATCTTACTCTTTTAATACCAGGTTTATCTCCAGGAACATAATGTGTTTCACAAATTATAGAGAAATTAGATCCAAATATCTCTAATCCTGGGTTAAGTGGGTTGACATTATAAGGGAAGTCTGGGTCTTTACCTACAATGAATTGATTAGCATTAGTGTTTTCTACTTCATAATAACCACCATAATATAAAATTATGTCTCCTACTTCAGGTACTACATTAGCATCCTGTAAGTCTTCACGTAAAAATCTAAATGTAAGAGGCCATTCAAAATCTGGGAGGCCCATATCATCTATAGGTTGAGATTGAGGTTGTCTTTCTATTAGGCAATTAAATAATGTAGGACCATCATAATATTTGTCTTCAGCCGATTCACCATATATGTTTATAGTAGTTTGGTTTAAATTATATTTGTAAAAAGCGCATTCTTGGGTTACAATATTCCCTAACAACTCTCTATTGACAGTTGTAAATAAATTTATATCTCTTTGTCTTCCAAAAAATGCCATTAGCCTATAAAGATTGTCCAGGGTGCTGCACTAAGATCCTTTTGTATAAACTCTGCATTTGCTGCTTTCTTTTCTAATAACTTATTTCTTGATGTTTCTTCTAAGTATGCTCTTAATCTTTCAATTAATGCAACTTTACCTTCATTAGCAGATGTTATTAAATCTGATTGATTAAGAGTAACTTCAGCTCCTGGGATTGGCACTGTTGTGTATTTTCCTCTAACATATCCTAGCATTTCTTTAGATAAAGCTAAAGTGTATTCAAATATCCATTGTCGTCCAATAGAATTAATATATGAGTAAGTAGGGTTAGTATAAGGTACTGTTGAAATATCTGTTACTACTCCTACTCCCATACTACCAGATACTACAGGTTCGTTTCTGTCTGATTTTAAAATATATTTAAAAAATAATTTATCTCCGGTTTTACTTGGAATTGGGAATATTCTTAGTTGATTATTTATTAATTCAAAGCTAAAGTTAGATTTTCTAATAGTATCATTAAATTCAATTGCTTGGAGAATTTGTAAATCATAATTAATAGGCATCATCATAAAGTTGATACCAGGAGAGAAGTTACCAAATCCAAATTGGTCTAATAAACCTCCTACATCTGAACTACCTACACCTGCGTATGGGTCAAAATATCTTGTAATTGCAGGAGTAGATTCATAAAATACTTGTTTAATTTCTAAATCTCCTGCTTCTATACCTGAGCCAGTTGCCCAAGCTGTCATATCATATTCTTGTTTACCCTTAGTTAAAGGTATGCTGCCTTCTTTCCAACTTACAGTTCCACCAACACCTGCTTCTTCACCATATTGTTCAGATAAACGAACAACTCCTGCTAAATTAGGTTGTTGTAGTTTATAATTTAAAAGTGAACCTGTTGTTGACCCCTCTAATGAAAGATAATTTTCACTTGCTTGAAAAGCATATACTTCATTACCATAGGTAGTTATAGCTTCTTCAAACGCGGCATAAAAACTAATATCTTGTAGTTCTACATCTGTTAAAGGATATCCTAAACGACGAGCACAAAATACAGCTACTTTATCGGCATCAGTTTGGAAATCAATATCATTATCATAAAATCCAAAAGGGGTTTCCCCAGGAAAAAATGATGATGATCCGGGCCAGATGGGAGTATTGGGCATGTTGTTTTGTTATAAATATAATAAAAATTTAGTCTACATTATCTTTAAGCTTCAGGAGGATCCCATTCTGCAGGATTAGAATTTGGTTCTATTTCCGAATAGATATAATTAACTCTGGTCACTAATTTATTGATGATTTCTATTGTGTTACTTCCGTCAAGTGAAGCTGTAGGGATTTTAGGTAAAATGCCCCTATAAGTAGTATCTTCAGACATATTTGTTTATTTTTTAAGTTACTGTAAAATCAAATTTATATACAAACTGCATAGAAGATGCGGGGTTAGTAGGTACGTGGCTAACTACTACAAACGCAGTAGTTTCGGTCCCCGTATGAGAAATACTACCAGATGTAATAATAGGTTTGATGGTTGATGAGGTACCATCATAAGTCCATTGATTCCCCCCTCTAAAAGTTAAAGTAGTAGTACCAAATCCTGCTAAATCATTTACATCATCAAGGGTCCATATTTCCATATGCTGTTCGTTACCATCACATGCTGAATTATAGGCTCTGAAATGTCCATACCATTCAATAGTAGTAAAAGCCATAGCGGGGTGAATAAGAGCTGTAACTATTTTATAGTTATCAGCAGATACTGTATCACCTACACTAGGGGTGCCACTGCTTACAGTTAACATGTTAGCATCAGTATTAACAACAAAACTACCTCCAATGGAATTTCCAGACATACCACCACGCCATTGGGTGCCATAGGTTACTTGTGATGTATTTTGTCCTTTTCCTCCTATCCAAGTGTGATATGCCGAACCTCCTCCTCCACTAGCGGCCGCTAATGAAGCACTTACACTAGGAAATCCACTAATAGATAAATCACCACTTGCTGTTACATCTCCTGTTATATCTACGTCACTAAATACTTGTAAATCATCATCTGCTCTTAATTCAATATTACCATCAGCATGAATTTCGAGATTTTCAGGGTTATCAGTATCAGCTTGAATATAAGTGTTGGTAGAATCTGAATCAAATGCAATTTTATTATTTTGAAAATCGAATATTTTACCTGTAGAAGTTGACCCAAATAGTATAGTAGTAAAAATTCCTTTAGGAGAAATATAAGCATTAGCAACGGGGTATGTACCTGCAAACATTTCAATCCCTCCACCTCCAACATTCGTTGATTCTATAAATAAAGTAGATGAATTAAATGTTAATTTAGATTCTACATCTGCTGTAGTAGCACTTCCATAAGTTACAAGACCATTAGCTGTGCTGCCATTAAAGGAGATTCCTGTTATGCCTGTGAGGTTGGAACCGTCGCCGTAGTATGTGGAGGCGCTAACTGAGCTTGATACATGGAGGTTTGTTTGTGGGTTTGTTACTCCAATTCCTACATTACCTGAAGAAGCGATTCTGAATTGCTCTGTGCCCCCTGCTAATGTAGAGGCTCCTTGGGTATAAATAAAATCTGCATTATTATCTAAAAATCCTATAGCTCCTCGGAAGGCAACACCTGTATCAACAAAATTTACATAGGTATCTGTTCCTCGTAATTGTAACTGCCCTTTCTGGAATATGTTGGATTCTTCAAGCTCTAATTTACCCCCAGTATTAGATATGTAAATACTATTATTAAATTGAAATTGACCCGTACCACCAAATGTGAGTTGGTAATCTTTAGCTCCTGCATCAAAAAATCTAAGTCTAGGGGCTCCACTTACATCAGGTTCAATATCTATGTAATTATTTGTAGATGAATCAGATATATGAACAATCCCATCGTGAACATGAAGTTTTTCTGTGGGGTTATCTATTCCAATACCAACATTACCATCATTCTCAACATTTAGGATATCGGCTCCAGAAGTATTAGTAACTTTAAGAGCATAGCTACCTGCTAGTGAGTTTGATCCTGTAATAACTGTACCTCCATCAACATGAAGGCGATCTTGAGGGACTCCATTTGTATTATTAGATAATAATAAATCTCCTACTATAGTTACAAATTTATTACCTCCCCCATCTAAATCAGGACGAATAGTAAATTGATCGTGAGCATCTAAATAAAATCTGCCTGTATTTCTAACTGCAGCACCACCATTTAGTTTAAAAGCTATACCTCCACTATTTTGGGACCATATAGTATCACTAGCAGTAATAAAACCATCAATATAGGTATCCCCTTCAACATCTAAACTACCACTAATTATAGCACTTCCTGTATATGGGAATGGGTCTTGTGTTGGGAGGCTTGTGAGATTGGAGCCGTCGCCGTAGTACGTGGAGGCGCTAACGTGACCTGAGGCTGTAATATTAGCTTCGGTAATAAGGTTACCTGATGCTGTTACGAATCCTGTGATTTTAGCATTACCTACTACGTGAAGTTTTTCTTCAGCAGAAGCAATGCTCTGTATGTATGAACTTTGGAGTCTTAGACCATCATTGTTTAATTTAGCAAAAGCATAGGGGTTTGCGCTAGAAGGAGCACCTCTACCAAATAAAATATTTGTTGTATAATTACCTGCTAATAAAGTTAAACCTTGTTCATTTGAAGGATTAAATCTAATAGTTCCCCAGTAATTATTGTTGTAACCTCCTGGGTTTCCCTTAGGTCTAATTATAAATTGAGAAGAATATGTTGAAGGGCCTGCTTGGAATTCAAAATTACCTGGGAAACCGGAGGCAGTAACTTGAGTTCCAATTATAAAGTTTCTATTATAAATCTTAGCTTGTCCTCCTACATTTAAATTGCTTGTAGTTTCTAAACTACCAGTTATTTGGGAATCACCTAAGGATATTAGCCCTTTTCTTGCTATAAATTCGTTTGCCATATTATTCCTTTTTCACTTTCCAAAGGTTCGTGTATAAATATTATAAACCAAATCTTCCTTTAAGAGCGTTGTAGTTTTGAAGAACTTCGGAGGCTGTGAGAACGCGATCATATAAATCACAAGTAGCTATATTTCCAGAAAAGTGTCTTCCACCCGCAGAGTCTTCTGCGCCAATAGCACAGCCTCCTGTTGATGAGAGAGGATCTAAACCAGAGGACACAGTCTCTACCAAGGAACCATCGACATACAGCTTTAAGCTGGTTGAATTAAAAGAGGTTGTCACATAACTCCATTGGTTTAAGGTAGCGTTATTCGTATTTACGCTTGTTGCTGCTGAAGAATTGTCGGTCATTCTCACTAATGATCTGTAATTTGGGTATGTGCCACCCACATCATAATATGTTAAAAACGGATTAGGAGTAGTCCAGTTTCCTATTAATGAACCGTCAGAACTATTGCTTGTGGGGCGGACCCATAAACTATAAGTAAACGCATTATTTGAAGTCGGATTTAAAGTTGTTAATGCAACATAATCATCACTTCCATCAAACACAATATTACCCCCATTCCCCGAATCAAATGTAGGCCCATTTGTTAATGTGCCATCATTACTTCCCGCTAAATCACTCCACGTAGTTCCACTACCAGGATATGATTTTTTATTCGCGGCATCTACTGCGAAAACTAATCCATCTTCTATTATATTTGGTCCTCCGTTAGTTGCCATTATAGTCCGAATCTTGATTTTAGTGCGTTGTAGTTTTGGGTGACTTCGGTTGAGGAGAGGGCGCGGTTGTAGATTTTAGTCTGGGCAATATTTCCATACCAATTAAGATCAGATCCTAAATTCCAAGCAGGCGTTCCAATAGCAAGAGGTCTACTTCCTGTTCCTCTATCGTTACTCAAAGTAGCGCTATCGCTAAGCGAGCCGTTATGGTATGTAGAAACAGATGACCCATTGGTTCCGTCTGTGGTAAAACCCACATAACACCACTCGTTTAAATTAAAGGCTGTTCCTCCATTTGCCGAAGCTATAGTAGTGCCGCCGTTAAAAATGGTAACGCCTACTTTGCCATCTCTGTAAAAGAGTTGCCATTGTCTATCGGTGCCGTTATCTCTTTTATTTACAATCCACGCATAGGGGGTTCCAAGGTAAGTAGAATAATCAGTAAGATACACCCAAGCAAATACACTAATGCCTAAGTTAGAGTCTTTATTAAAATTAGACGTAGTAACATAATCATCTGTCCCATCAAATACAATACTTCCCCCATTTCCCGAATTAAACGTAGGCCCATTTGTTAATGTTCCATCATTACTTCCCGCTAAATCAGTCCATGTAGTGCCACTACCGGGGTATGATTTTTTATTTGCAGCATCTACTGCGAAAACTAAACCGTCTGTTACTATTTTAGGTGAATAATTAAAGGCCATAACTTATAGATTAAAACGTGATTTAAGTGCGTTGTAGTTTTGGGTAATTTCTGTAGCTGAGAGGGCTCGATCGTATATAGCGGCAGAAGCAAATTGAACGTTAGCAGTCTCTCGGGTTAAATCACCACCCATAAAAACAGGAGTAGATCCTACATTTTTATTTGAACTTCTAGTACCTATTTGGGATGCGTTAGAATAGTAATAATGTGTTCCTTGATTTTTTACAACACATAAATTTATCCATTGATTAGTTGGTATACTATAACCAATAAATTCACCTCCTCCATTATAATATTCCCAATTAGTAGGTGTTATTTTTATAAATTGGGTACCTCCACCTACGGTTCCGTATCTATTGCCAAAAATTACATCATTATTTCCATTACCACTAAATAAATAAATCCAAAGATTCCAGGAAAATGTAGTTGTACTTGATTGTGCAGGCATTTGGTATCCAGCTGTAGCATAGTCGTTACTACCATCAAACACAATACTCCCACCATTCTCATTATCAAATGTGGGACCATTAGTTAAAGTAGTATTACCACTACCCACTAAATCAGTCCATGTAGTTCCACTACCAGGGTATGACTCATAATTTGCAGCATCTACTGCAAACACAAGTCCATCAGTTACTATAGGAGAAGCCCCTGTAAACCCAGCCATTATATAGGACCATTTGGATCAACCCACTCACTACCTGTGAGTATGTTTAATATCTCGGTGTGTGAATAGGGACCTTCCTTAGTTGTTAAACTTGATACCGAAGTTGGCATTGTATCGCCTTCATACTTTACAAAGGTTTGACTGCCACTTAAGTTTAATCTAAGGGTATGAATTGAAGTTTCTTTTACTTCAGTAAAATCAATACTACCTGTTTCAGAAGTATCAAATATTATATAATGTAAATTGTTAAATATATCGTGTGACATCTATTTATAATTTTTTAGCAAATGCTTTAAATGTGTATCCATTTCCGTTTGTAACTTGCACTTCAACATTAGAACCATTAATTTGAGCTGTGATTTCTGGGATTGTAGGGTCAAATAGGTGTTTAGTTGAGGTGTCGGTAAATGTTATACTGCCATTGTCTTGTGCTACCATAAATTGCCCCGCACGGGCACCTACGGTTGTGTCTACTAAAGTGTAATCATATATAGCACCAGTATAAGTTGCGGTAGCGAACGTATCTACGTTAGTAGCTGAATCTGAGGCTAGTAGGGTGGATATCGTTGATATAGTGTTAGTAGTAATATTCCCTGTTACTGAGATACTACCTGTTACTTCTAAACTACCACTAATTACAGCACTTCCGGTATATGGGAATGGATCACTTGAGATACCTGTGAGGTTGGAACCGTCGCCGTAGTATGTGGAGGCGCTAACTGAGCTTGATACATGGAGGTTTGTTTGTGGGTCTTCTAATCCAATTCCTACATTACCTCGAGATACTCCTCCAGGAAGATTTTGTAATATTAATGGTTGGGTGACAGAAGTAGAGGTATGTTGACCACTAAAAATATATAAAGGTACGGGTTGATTTGCGTTATCGTCACCTCTTATTACTCCATATGCTTTTTGATGGTTAACTTCTCTTAAAAAAGTAATTTCACTTCCCCTATCATTAGGAAGAGAAGTTTTAGTTGCCGTACTACGTCTAAATTGTATACTATCGAAATCAGCTGATCTAAAGAGATAAAGTATATTTGAAGCAGGATCAAGAGTAATATTACCTGTAGCTGTTATTCCTGTGTTTCCTTGTGCGCTAATAGAAGTGTTAAAAAATTTAAGATATCTATCACCCCCTGTAAAATCAAAAGCTAAACTTTCCCCTAAATTACCAAACATAACGTAACCGTCACTTCTAACTCTAAATAAAGGAGTACCACCACTATTTTCTACTCTAAAAGGATAATCAGTATTATCATTAGTATCTGCTCTTACTTGGAGTTTATAACTAGGGTCTGCTAATCCTAAACCGACATTACCATCATTCTCTACATTTAAAATATTATTCCCCGAAGTATTAGTAACTTTAAGAGCATAATTGCCTGCTAGTGAGTTTGATCCTGTTATTTGGATGTCATTTGTAGTAGCATAATACGAACCTGTTTGAGCAAATAAACTATCTCCTGATGTACCAGATGATCCACTTGTACCTGAAGTACCGCTTGAGCCTGATGAGCCTGAAGTACCTGATGAGCCACTTGAACCACTAGTACCTGATGAGCCTGATGAGCCTGAAGTACCTGATGAGCCACTTGAACCACTAGTACCTGATGAGCCTGATGAGCCTGAAGTACCTGAAGAACCTGATGATCCTGAAGTACCGCTTGAACCTGATGATCCTGAAGTACCGCTTGAACCTGATGATCCTGAGGTACCGCTTGAGCCTGAAGACCCACTAGTGCCTGATGAGCCACTAGACCCTGATGTACCTGAAGATCCTGATGAACCACTAGTACCTGAAGAACCTGATGATCCTGAAGTACCACTTGAACCCGCAACTCCTGCAGCAGCTAGTGAAGCCGATACATCTGTAAATCCTGGGATTGCTAATACCCCCCCAATAGTAGTATGTGAGCCGCTTACTGTGATAGCTTCATCATTAAATGAACCTATTTTTACTGTATCGTTTGAAAATACCTCTAAAATTGGTAAGCCAGAGATATCGGATACTGCAAATAAAGATCCAGATAAAGAATCTGTAATAGAGAATAATTGCCCTTGGGATCCTACAACATCAAATATAGTTGATCCTGAACTTTCAAGAGTTAATCTTGAAGCTGTAACATTATTTAGTGAGGCATTACTACCTGATGTTATTACTTTTTTCCAATTTGGCATATTTTAACTCTATTGTGGTTGGTTACATCGATAGTGCGGTGCCCACTTCCCTTACGGGCCAACAATTTGGTATAAATACACAAAAAGGATCACTTTAATGTGGTCCCTTTTGATAATTTAGAATTTAAATTTGAAATATTTTTTTCTAGTTTAGTTTGTAATTTTGAAATTCTTAAAGCATCTGACCCTTTTATGGTTATGTGGTTAAGAGATTCTCTAAGAACACTTAGTTCTTCAACGGTATATGTCATTTATCTAATTTAATATATTGGTTTTGCAACTTAACTACTATTTTATATAAGATGTCTAATTCTTCTCCTTTAAAATTAGATTCTTTAATAGTACGTAATATAAATTCAATTTCCTGCTTATCCAAGCTATCTGGATGAGGAGTTGGTGTGTTGTTTATTTTATTTAAAAGACCCATAACAATTTATTTTAAATTTTAAGCGTAAATGAATATATCACCACTATCTACTTTTATATTACCATTTTTCTGGTAAAGAGAAATATCTGATTGACCTGCATCAATATCTAATACATAAGATACATAAGCATCAGCTGTAAATGTAGTTGCTGAAGCATTTTGTCCATCTTTAGTACCCCATCTTCCTGCATTACTTCCTGCTGCTGCGTCATATCCTAATACTACACCTACATCTTGAGTGTTTTGTTGAACAACAATACCACCAGGTGAATTATCAGTAGAAGAACCAGAATTTAATAGTATAAATTGGTCAGCTACCTCTAAATTAGTAGTTGATTGGAATGAAGCTGTACCTTGTACTATAAGATCATTATTAATTGTAATAGTATCTCCTGAGAATGTTCTATTACCTGAAATAGTATCTGCTAATCCTAATGTATAAGATGGACCTCCACCTAATGCCTGTGCTGCAGAGCCTACATCTCTTGTTAATTCTCCTGCTGCTACATTTACTGTAATTGTAGTATTACCTTCAACGGCATTTCCTGCTGAAGAACCATAATCTACTGCAATTACAGCACTAGTTGCTGTTAAACCAGTACCTGCAAATAAAGTTGCTACATCATCAATTGATTCTTTTTTCGTTGGGTCACCTGCTGCACTTTCATCTGAGAATGCTATGAAATCTCCTGAGGCAATTGATGCTGCTCCTAAGTTATTAATATCTACTGCTAATGTAACATCAGCACCCCCACCATTTGTTACCTCTATACCACCATTAGTAGCATTTGCAACTGATTCTACATCTCCTGTGTTGTTAGTAAAAGGTAAATCACTAACATTTCCAAAACTAACATCACTGCTTCCATCAGAAAACATAATCTTATCAGTTGTCGCAATTGCTGAACCTGCTAAATCTTGTGCTTCAAGGATAATATTATTTGCACCTGCATAATCAACGGCCACTGCAGGTGTAGGTCCTGTTCCACCCGTTACTGTTATACCTGATCCTCCTGTTACAGCTGTTATATCTCCAGTTGTTGGAGTTGCCCATGATACTACACCACCTGCTACTGTTAATACCTGTCCTGCTGTGCCTATTCCTAATTTAGCTAATGTATTACCTGCTGAAGAGTAAATGATATCTCCAGTAGTATATGAGGTTAAACCTGTACCACCTCTTGTTGTAGCTAAAGTACCTGTAGTACCAGTTCCAAGTGGGAGACTTGTTGCATCTGATAGATCAAACGCTGGGGTAGCATCGGAGCCTCCTAAGGATAGTTGAATACCACCATATGAAACTGTAGAATTTGTTAATGCAGAGTTAGCAATATTTGCTAGTGTACCACCTAAAGTAATGGTACCTGTTGTTGTAATGGTTCCACCAGTTAAAGTTAAACCATTTACAGTTCCAGATGTAGCTACAGATGTTACTGTGCCTGAGCCTAATCCTGTTGCTGCAATTTCGATACCTCCGGCAGTATTAGTTACTGTAATATTAGAACCACCCGTAAGAGTTCCTAATACAGGATCGGCACCTGTAGAACCGATTACTAACTGACCATTTGTAGCTTGACCCAGAGCTGTAATGGCTCCTGTTCCGCTTCCTAATAAAATTCCCCCATCAGTTAATGTTGAAGCTCCTGTACCACCTGATCCAACAGGTAAGGCTGTATCTAAAGATAAGGAAGCTAAATCAGCTGCTGATCCCGATACAATTACTTTTTTCCATTCAGCCATTTTGTTTTATTTTAAATTTGATTATACATATGTTATTATTCAGTCCCTGCGAAGAAAGTTCCATTTGAGTAGTAAAGACCACCCGTAACTGCTGTTGGGGGTGAATTCATATTACCTAATACTAATGCTCCTTCATTATTTACCTTTAATTTTTCATCCTGACCATTTCCATTTTCAAGTTTTATTATAAAAATGTCATTAAGTAATGATCCTGTTATTTCTACACTACTACTTACTGATAATAAAGTACCTGTAAATAACATGTTTTCTTCAGCAAGAAGTCCTGATGGGGTTCCTAATGAAGTAATTACTCTATTATTTCCGGGGTTAGTTACGTTAGCTCCATCAATGCCTGATGTACCTGATGAACCACTAGATCCTGAAGTACCTGAAGAACCTGATGAACCTGAAGTACCACTAGAACCTGAAGATCCTGAGGTACCTGATGAACCACTAGATCCAGATGTACCTGATGAGCCTGATGAGCCTGAAGTACCACTTGAACCTGATGAACCGCT
>Ga0206131_10001975_pt1 | contig 25570 bp, 27 predicted proteins | sample Helgoland_Spring_FD_148636 | JGI IMG/M metagenome (GOLD analysis project Ga0206131, IMG submission 148636) | Pelagic subsurface seawater microbial communities from Kabeltonne, Helgoland, North Sea - Helgoland_Spring_Bloom_20160517_1 | ecosystem: Environmental > Aquatic > Marine > Epipelagic ...
GGCATGTAGTGAGACACTACATATCAAGGGAGACTTTATCTATCAAAAAAAGTGGTTTGTTTTAGATACATGTAGTAAATTTACATTTTTCGTGTTTTCCCATTTCATATTTGACTTTTGGAAATTACACACACTATTTTTGTGTGTTTTTTTGATTTTTGGATTATGAATTGAAAAAACAGTGAAAATGTCATTTAGAGCTTAATGCTCTGGTTTTTATTTCAAACTTTTTTTATTTGTTATGACAAACTTTTTTTGTAAAAATATATATTTTATGTAAAGTATTTAGGAACTTTTTATCTTCGTCTAATATACGAAGATGACGAATATAAAAGGCTGTAATAAGTTCCATATTTTTTTATGTAACAATTGTGATTATAATACTTGTCGTAAAAGTCAATATGACCGGCATATTTTAACTAACAAACATATACAACGAATAAATACGAACAATGACGAACATGAAAAGTTCCAAAAGGTTCCATCTAATATTAAACAATACATGTGTACATGTGGTAAAATATTTAAACACGCATCGTCATTATGGAATCATAAACAAAAGGTTAATTGTAAAGAAATATCAAATACTAATAATATTCATACTACAGATATAGATAAAGAATTATTAATAAAAATGCTCTTGAAGAATCAAGATATAATGGATAAAATGATAGAGATGATGCCAAATATGGGAATGAATATTTCTAATAATAGTCATAATACTACTAATAATCAATTCAATATACAAATGTTTTTGAATGATCATTGTAAGAATGCTATGAATCTAACGGACTTTATTCAATCGTTGCCTATAACAAGTGAAACATATGATAGTACTATAGAGAATGGATTAACAAAAACAATAACAAATATGATGTTGGATGGTCTGAACGGTCTAGATATATTAGAAAGACCTATACATTGTACAGATGCAACTAGAAAAACATTATACGTAAAAGAATCGGATACTTGGGCGAAGGATAATGAATTGATACATATACTCAAGGGAATAAAAGAATTGTCTTTAAAACAACGGACTTTGATAAGTAAATGGAAGGAAGTGAATAAAAACTGGCAAACAGATGAAAATTTACAATCAAAGATGACAAATCTAGTATTCAATTCCATGACACAGATAGAAAGTGATGAAAAGGAAACAGGTAAAATCATTCGATCAATAAGCAAGAATGTCTATCTAGACAATGAAACAAAACAATCGTATATATAGTGAGTTATAATCCACATCTAGATTTACAAATCTCATAATATTCTGTATTAATTTCAAGACCAATACAATTTCTCTCAGTATTTTTACTGGCTAGCGCAGTTGTTCCGCTTCCTAAGAATGGGTCTAATACAATCGATCCCTTCTTACTGAACAATTTAATTAAATGTTCGATTAAAGCAATTGGTTTGACTGTAATATGTGTATTATTTTCTCCCTTTTCTCTCTTACATGGTTTTGATACTAAGAAATTCTTATCATATGTTTCATTATATTCTTCTGTTGTAATAATATTAGCAGGTACTCTATCATTACCAATACCAACCTTTTGAGAGAAATCAAGTAGTCCAGTTTTAAAATTTAGTTCATTTTTAATAAAAGTTAATTTACCAATTGGTTTCATCGCTACACAAATGGGTTCAAAACAAGATCTAATTTGGGGGGTTTTAAAATCTTTATATTCTTCAATCAAATTGACCTTATCTTCTGGAGGCATATCCATTTTATTAATAATATGAGTAACACTCATACCTTTTGGCATGGATTGAGTATAATTCCAATTAATCATATCTCTAATTTCAAATCCAGCAATATCACATGCCATAGCAATACCATGATATAATCTAGGCGATGAAAAGGATAAGAAATAACCACCAGGTTTTAACTTTTGAAATAGTAGTTCGCTAAGTTCGAGATAATAATCATATAGTTTTTTCACTTGTTTTTTATCGAATTTCATTCCTTTTGGCAGATGTTTAATATGGCTATTTTTCTTTTCACCGTTAATTTCATCCGAAGACCATTTATTGTCCAGTTTATCAATGAAATATGGCGGATCAGTCAATACAAGATCAATACTATTATCATCAAGCGTTTTAATATATTCAATACAATCCGAATTATATATTTGGATATTCACTGGCATTATATAGTAATAAAATTAGTGTTTAATTTATTTACACTAATTTTATTTAAAAATATAATAAAATAAAAAGGAAATAAAATAAAAAATATTTCTATTTTTATTTCCTTTTTATTTTATTTCCTTTTTATTTTATTTCCTTTTTATTTTATTTCCTTTTTATTTAATCGGTTGACTTCTTGACAACCTTCTTCTTGATAATCTTCTTCTTGGCAGGTTCGGGTGTGTTGTCTTCAATAGCCGCGGCGACCTCCTCCTTAATATCACCCTCTTCATCAGAATCTTCTACTTCAGTTGAGGTAGGCTCATCGTTTTCCTCCTCAATATCATCGTCTAGAGCCACAGATTGCTTAATCATTCGCTCCTTGTCATCATTAGACAATTGAATTTGGCATACACCACGCATTGTTGCCTTAGGCTTGACCACACCTTGGAATAGTCTCCAGGTGATTCCAAACTTACCATTGGCAAACCAAAGACCGCCACATTGAATTACAAGGGCTACATGCGAACCCTTAGAAATAAGGTCCTTTGGGGTAAGAATACCACCATCGGGGTCTGGGAAAATCGAACGCTGGTCTACATCATAAAGCTCAGTTTTCCACTCACCTTCCCAGAATGGAATCTTTACCTTAAGAATTGGAGCACGAGTGAGATCAGGCTCAAGAGTATTCTTGTCCTTGGGATACTTCAACATAGGTGTCCATAGAGCATCAATAGCATCCTCACTCATCTTAGCCTTACCAAACCACTCCTTGGCATTTGCCATAGCATCAGTCTTAATCTTTGTCTCGAAATCAATCATATTATTCATAAAATCAGTTGTATCTTGAGTAGCATACTCAGTATTGGGGAATTGAAGCGACATTTCATAACGCTCATTGCCCTCATAATCAGTAACACCCCAAGTCAACATTAGGGGTGTGGAAATGTAAGTTGCTGAATTAGCACTCGCATTCAAAATACCAATACTCTTTCCACCTCGGGCATCAACCTTAGGTTTGGAATATTTAATATCGGAAGCGGGGGTAAAATTAGCACCTGAAAGAATTATCTTAGAACTCATTGTTTATATGTAATTAATAATAGAGATGATTCTTTAAATCAATTTTTTTTTATAATTAATTAAAATTAAAATTAAAATTAAATTCTGCTTGATTTATGAGTTAAGAATGAATTAAACTTTAATTAATTTTAGCTTGATAATGAAAAATAATGGAAAATAATGGAAAATAATGGAAAATAATGTAGTGTGGTTCATAACAAAAATTAGTGTAGTATTATTATTTGTATTGTAGAATGGGATTATATGTAATGTAGAGTAAAATTATGATATAAATATAAATATAAATATAAATATATATTAATGACAGACAAAACATTAAGTCCAAAGTCTTATTTAAATAAAAATATATTCGATAATGTATCTAATATAAAAAAAAAGAGAAAAATTAGAGACGATGAATTTAAGATGATAAAAATGGAAGAGTATGAACACGTGATTAATTTTCAATATAATGTATCTCAATTAAAACAATTATGTTTACATTATAAGTTACGAAAGACTGGAAATAAGGAGGAATTAATTAACAGAATATATAATTATTTAAAGTATTCACTCTACGCGATAAAAATACAGAAGGTATATAAAGGTTATATATTGCGTTCATATTTAAAATATATTGGTCCAGCTGTAAAGAACCGTAGTATTTGTATAAATGATACAGATTTTGCAACATTAGAACCTATAAATGAGATCCCATATAACCAATTCTATAGTTTTTATGATAAAGAAATGAATGTATATGGGTGTGATATAATTTCTCTCTCGGGATTATTATCAAATACAAATACAAATACATCCAATATTGAAAAGCCTGTATTAAATCCGTATAATAGAGAACCAATTGAAAAATCCAGTATTAACGAATTCGTAAAATATTTAAAATTAGCAAAACTAGCAAAGATACAACATAAAACAGAAAATGAGGTGGAACTAATAGATCCAGCAAAACAACTAGAGATGAAAATAGTAGCATTATTTCAATATATAAATGAACTAGGTAATTATACTGATAGTAAATGGTTTTCAAATTTACCTAGACATATGGTAGTGTTATTTATTAGAGAAGTGTATGATATATGGTATTATAGAGCCCAATTGACCCCGGCATTGATGAGAGAAATTGTACCTCCGCATGGGAATCCGTTTTTAGGAATTCAATTACATTTAGCTCAAAATCAAACATATGATGCTTTAATTAAAACAGCAATAAGAATTATTGAATATTTGGTAAAATCTGGACGTAATAATGAAGATCGTTCTTTAGGAGCATATTATGTTTTATCAGCGCTTACATTAGTAAGCGAAGAAGCAAGAGATAGTCTACCATGGCTATATCAATCAGTTGCTCATTAAAAAAACGGGTATATTAATTAATATTATTTAGGAGATTATTTATGACTGTATCCAATCATAAATAATATATATATTGCGTATAAAACACTTAAATAGATATATATTATAAGTGTATAATGGTTAGAACAACAAAGACTACTGCTACTGCTACTCCTACTCCTACTCCTACTCCCACTAAGTCTGCCACTAAGACTGTCACTAAGTCTGCCACTAAGACTGCCACTAAGACTGCCACTAAGACTGCCACTAAGTCTGCTGTCGTGACTCCTGTAGTTGTTACTGCTCCTGTGGAGATTGAGTCGACTGACGAACCAGTTTCTACTGAGTCAACTATTTTTGACCAGTTCAGCGGTTTTATGGGAAAGCTTCAAGCTGTAAGCTCTTCAATGTCTTCTCTAAGAACTGAGTTCCGTGGACTTGAACGTCAAGTAACTCGTGAACTTAAAGCTGCTGCCAAGCTTGCGATTAAGCGCAAGCGCAAGTCAGGAAACCGTGCTCCTTCTGGTTTCGTAAAGCCTACACTCATTTCTAATGAGCTTGCTGCTTTCCTTGGTAAGCCCGAGGGATCTGAGATGGCTCGTACTCAAGTGACTCGCGAGATCAATGCGTATATCCGCGTACATGAGCTCCAAGACGCGACCAATGGTCGCAAGATCATCCCCGACTCGAAACTTACAGGTCTTCTTAAGATCAAGCAAGGTGATGAGCTCACATACTTTAACCTTCAAAAGTTTATGTCTCCTCATTTCGCCAAGGCTGGTGATACAATGGCTCCTATGTCCAATATTCCCCTTCCTAATGCCTCTGTTTAAACATAAAAAAATATTTTTATTAACTCTTAAACCCCAAATTATTTCAAATATTTATTAATTATTTCACACATTAATTAATAAATATAAAATCTTCTTTTTCCATAATATTTGTTAGATTACTTAAATTAATTGGACCATTTACAATTTTAAAATTATCATAATGTTTATATTCTTCCATTAGTTTCAAATCAAACATGATGAGAATATTATATAAATCATCAATATTATCAACATAATCTGTGTGTTTTTCCAACCACTTATAAAAATTATCCTCAGTTGTTTTTTTATATTTTTTAAAATACTTTAATGATTGATATAGATTTGTTTTATCGTTATAAATATTATAATCTGTACCAGATACTATACAAATATATTTGAACTCATCCATAGATAATTTTAATTCAGATAAAATTCCCTTCATATCGTACAATATAACATTTTTTTTTAAGAGACTTAAATAACGCAATACTCTAGGACAACCATATACGAACAAATCCATATCTTCACTTAAACAAGCATGCGCTTTATTTTTACATACCATTTTTGCGCATAGTTTATCTGCTTCGCCTGGTGCATCTAGATAGGATACACCGTATGATTGCATTAACAATTTTACATTTTCAATATCTATATGAGTAATTTTTACAAAATCCTTTTTCAATGTGTCTAATTTATTCATTAGTTCCTTTTTTTCTGGTTCAGTATTTAAATTTTCTAAGCCTAGTTTTAGATCGTTATATTTATTTTCGGCTTGTTGCTTATGTTCTCTCCTCTTTTTCAATAATTCTTGCTTCTCTTTTGGTGGCTTCCCATCAAATACAAATAATGGTATAATATTATATTTGCGAAAGATTGAAATCATCAAATAAAAGTTTTCCAAAAGCGTATTATCGGCAGCAAATCTATACATGTAGATGCTAGTATCTACAACAATTTTTTTATTACTTAGTTCAGATAAATGTATCTGTTTTACCGATGTATGACATTGTGATTGAATAAATCTATTTAAAAATTTGATTCCCATATTGTTTTGATATTAATACAATATATTAATCACTTTCAATTTTAATTATAATTATAAATAAAATTGAAATGAATTGAAATAGTTTTTTATGTAAAGTAAAAGTTATAAGATGGTCACTACAAGACAAGAAACAAATAATAATAAACATAAACAGTATGATATTGATTTTGATGCTGCATCGATTGCGTGGAGAGAAAATAAGAAAGAATTAAAAAATGGAATGTTCTCATATAAAAAAACTAAATTTAATTGTATTCATATATGCGAAAAAGGGAAAAAATGTAGAAAAAAGAGTATACTTAATAATGAATATTGTGAAATCCATTTTAATTAGAGTAAAATAGCATCATTTACATCTAATATGGTCATACGCATAGATGGAATTACTGGCAATTTTCCCAACCGAAATGCGTTTTCTATTTTAGAAATATTTTTATTGATATGTATGTGATGTGCCGATTTTTCTATCAATTCAATATATTTATCTATATTAGACGGTGTCTTCTTAAAGTTAACTAAAATATTATTATTCTTGTAACACCAATTCATAAAATCCTTATAATTATTCATTAATAGACCACCTATTATATAATAACAAAATACATTGGTATTTTCTCTATACAAGTGATTACAACTGGTAATATTAATCTTATTTTTGTTAGTAACAATACTATATTTTAGGTCCATAAATGTTAATATTTTTAAACATTGATATAATGAATGTCTTGCTTCATGATCCATATTTATACTGAATAACTTAATAAACATTGTATGATTCTCCTTATCTTTTAATGGAACATACATATAAGTATAAAACATCGTATTAATTATACGAGCCCACACTTCACAATAACTTTCATATACATTATATTCTATATTCATATTGAATATTTTCTTTAATTTATTATTTACAGTAGATAAATTCATATCAGAAAAATCTAATCCGAAACAATGGAAAGTTTCGTGAATAAATACTTTAAACCACTCTTCAGAGCGATATAATACAATTTCAGTCTTTTCTCTACATCCACCAGTCGTAAAACCAGTATTAACATGTTTCGCATCTAATGTGGTTAGTTGATTATCTGGTAAAACTTTAGTAAATGGTGTCAAATATAAATATAAATCTAATATTTTGGAGCAATCTTTCATTGATAATGTATCTAACATATAAATCCACATATAAATCATATATATATATCTACTAAGTAATAACACTAGATCAGTGTTCAAATTCTCACAAACTACAATATAGACGTTTATTATACGTTTTTTTATTTCACACGTAAATTGTAATACATGTTCGGAATTGTTGTCTATATGTTTTTGTATTTCCTCTGGAAAAAATGAATTGTCATACATAGCTGGTTTAGGTATTTGTGAAACCATATTTATTTTAGTTAATTTATAAATAAAACAGTTTCCTTTTGTTTTCTTTTTCTTTTTAATATATTTGTCTGCTTTTACTAATAAATCATAAAGCATATATGTTATTTTATTTACATTCTTAGCGTTATGATATGTATAATCTAAAATATTTTCTAAATTATCTATACTATTTATATCTATATTATCTATAATATTTGGCATTTATATTATAGATAGACTAATATTTAATCTATTTTATTTAATCTATTTATTCTTGTTTAATTCTGTTTCTAACCATCATTAATGCATTGCTAATTTCGGGTTCTGCTCCTTTGTTATAATGTAATAATTTTGCATTTTGTGTTTTAATCAATAAATCTTTTAATCCATCGTCTTGTACAAACTTTGCATATAATCCATTTTCAAGTACCTTTTCATCATTTCCACCATAGAAATCAGGGTCTATTTTAATATCCTTTGATCTCAATAAATCTGTCTTTAATTTACCATTCTTTGATCCAGCGGCTTTTGCTAAGTCAACATCTTTTGAAATCTTAGAACCACTATCTAGAGAGAAAAGAAGATAAAATTCTTTATTCGTATTTTTAAATTTATTAGCCTGATAATAATGTTCAACACTTTTCCATTTATGTGCATCTAATTCAAATACACTTTCATACTTATTATCTAACTTCCTTCGCCATTCAGGTATTTCTGATAATTTGGAAAAACTCTTTATATTTAATACATCTATTTTCTCTCCATTTCCTTTACCTGGGAGAGGTTTATTATTTGATCTGTTATAATACTGAAATACAATATTATTATCATATAATGTATTCTCAGAATCCTTTATAATTTCAATATCTAGGTCTATGGGATCATCTATACCTAATTCCTTGTTAAATAATTTAAACTGAGGAATGAGTTTATATGGTCCTGTTTCACCTTCTAGACATTTATTTGCGACCTTTAATTTAATACTATAAGGCAACTCCTTAAAATTTAAAATGCTATGATTTTTATAATCAATTAATTTATAATGATTACCAGTATAATCAACAATTATATAATATTGTGGTTCAAATATTCCCTCTTCTTCTAATATAGGGTCGTTTAGTTGTCCACATTGTAATACATTTGCAACATCTCCTTGACTCCATGATTCACTTGATAATATGACTAGTTTAATTTGTAAAATGCGTTCTAATGTGGAAATAGCCCATGTATCCGCCCAAAAATCACAGGTTTTTACTACCTTCTTGAAATCTTCTAATGAATTAACATGTTTCATTATTTTAAAGTCTTGTAATAATTGCTTTTGAACTTTAGTTTCTGACTTTATGTGCTTAAATTCCTCACCGACTTCCTTTGCTTGTAACACTATAGCTTGTTGTTCGTCTCTTACTTTTGATTGCTTCAATCTATCTCGGAGTTCATTATTTAATTTACTTAGTTGTTTCGACTTTGTATCGTTTTCTTGTATAGACTCAATAATAGTATCGTAATGTAATTTATAATTTTGATATATTTCTTCAGTGGCTTCATCCGATACTTTTTTCCTTAATTCTGTAATACTAATATCTTTATCGATAGATTTAAATGCGTCTCTTATTACAGCAAATAGACAATCACCTCCACCTTCATTATCTCTTATAATATATTCATTACTTTTCATATATTTTTGAATCCATGGATTCGTTTTATTATCAATATATTCTTCTGATTCCTTTCCAGATTGTGCTTCAGATTGTTCTGGTAATGGAACATCTTCTCCATCTTCTCCATCATCTTCTCCATCATCTTCTCCATCTTCTTCTTCGTCTTCTTCTTCGTCTTCTAATTTCTTTTCCGATACTACAGATTTATTTTCAGCATCTTTAAGCATTTCACTAGTTACAAATTTATATATTAATGGAGTATCAATATTATCTAAATCAATATCACCATCTTCATCCACAATATTAGGAAGTTGACTTTCCATAATTTCATAAAGCCCAAGTTGATTTACAACTCTATCATTTTTAACTAGATAAATAGGAAAGTATATAATATTTTTATCAATAAATGTATATTTTGCTTGACCTAATGCAATAATAATATCAATTCCTAAAACATTAGTTTCATATAAAGATGCATCATAATCTGTATCGTCAGAGTCTAATTTTTTAATTTCAGGATAATTAATTTCGGGATTTAAAATAGAATTAACCATTATAGATTATTTATATATTTAATATTTAATATTTAATATTTAAATAATTACGTAGTTAATAAAATAAATTTTGAAAAATATTCATCGTTGTTTAATTCAGTCAAGTAATCCCACAACCGTTTCCGATTATATACAATTTCAGCATTTTCGGGATTATTTTCAAAATCAATAATATTATAAATTAATAATTCCTTTTTAATTTTAGATTTGGGCAATTTATAATAAGACGCGAAATGCTGTAATGTTTTCATATTACAATTTTTAAAATATTCTATTTCCATTGCTAATAAATTATCTTGATCGACATTCTCAAAATCTTCGGGAAACTCGGAAAACTCGGAAAAAAAGTCATCATTATTTAATAAAATACCAATTTCTGGATCATTACTATTACAAGTAGTATCTACTATTTCATAGCTCAAATTTTTAGTTGATTCACTTAGTGTGGTCATTATATTATATAATATAATAGATATACTTTTATACTTTTTATTTCTTATTTATACTATCAATTAGATCCATGTGTTTAAATTTACATTTGCTTGTAATACCAACATATTTTGTGGTCTTAATATCATTAATATTCGCGAATATAGAACTCCATTTATCTGAAGACTGTGGTGAATCAATGTTAGTAATGAGTATAAATAAATTTTCAGTAAGTTCATTATTTTCCATTTGTTTTGATTCATCATTCTTCATATTCATCATTTTTGTTTGAATATTAACAATATTCTCAATTACATAATCTAATGTAATAACATTATGTTTATAAAGACTAGTTAAGAACAAACTCATTGCTCGTCTTCGTTCATTTATAATATTCATATCGCAAAATTTATCGTAATTCTCATTTGGATCAACAAAAACCATATTATCAAATAATTTCATAAATTCTGAAATATTATTTGAAATAATAGGGACCATAAATTCGTATTTATTATTGAGCGCATTACATAATTTGGCATAAACATTACTATTGAATTTATTAGAAGTTGCCATATTGAAAATAGCATATCCAATTCTATCCATAGATGCATTATCATATTCTTTATTTTCATTTAGTTCATCGAGAGTAGTAAACATGTTTTCAACAATAACAGTATATGATTTATCAGTAAGTTTATTGATAAGAAGACGAATAGAATCGATTTCCTTTTCAATGCCTTCTTTTTTGATAAGTTCAGTCTTTTTGAAATTGCGAATAGTTTCCCAATCTTCAGATTTAATGTCGTCGTTATTATGTCTCTTCTTTTTTTTATACATTGGTTTATCATTGGATGCAAATTTAGGTGTTTTTACATAATCTGGAGAAGCAACTTGATTGCTAAGGATGTTAATTAATTCAATACTTTCAGCCGGCAATACAAATTTATTCGTCCAAGAAATATTTTCAAAATCTTTTAAAGAATATACCATTGTTGCCATCGTGTTATATAATGATATTATTATTATTATTTTATATCAATTTTTTAAATAATAATTTATACAATATACTTAAACATTATATTATTATTATTATTATGGATCATACAGAACTGGTAAATAGTTGGGATGAACTAAATTTAAAAGAAGATTTATTAAGAGGAATATATTCTCATGGGTTTGAGGAACCTAGTCCAATTCAAAAAAAAGCAATTAGGCCAATTATCGCAGGAAATGATGTGATTGCGCAAGCACAATCTGGAACTGGAAAAACAGGAGCATTTACAGTATCTGCTATGCAAAGTATTGATGAAAATATTAAAGAGATTCAATGTTTAATTATGGCACCTACTCGTGAATTGGCTACACAAATCCATAAGGTATTATGTGAGATAGGAACATTTATGGATAAACTAAATCCAAAACTATTTGTGGGTGGTAGAGCTATGGAAACAGACATTAAAGAAATATATGAGAGACCACAGATTGTAGTAGGAACACCTGGTCGTATTCATGATTTGATTCGTAGAAAAAAAATAAATACGAAGTCGATCAAACTTATCATTTTAGACGAAGCCGATGAAATGTTGTCTTCTGGATTTAAAGAACAAATTTACAATATTTTCCAATTTCTAGGCACAAGTATTCAAGTTTGTTTGTTTAGTGCTACGCTTCCAATTGAAATCCAGAGTTTAACCGAAAAGTTCATGAGGGATCCAATTAAAATTCTGGTAAAAACGGAACAAGTTACATTAGAGGGTATTAAGCAATACTTTATTGCTATTGAGGATGATAATCAAAAATACGATACTCTCAAGGACTTATTCGAACAAATTTCTGTAAGTCAATGTATTATTTATTGTAATAGTATTAAGCGTGTTATAGATTTAAGTGAAGCATTACGAAATGATAATTTTCCTGTAGGATGTATCCATAGTGGTATGGAAAAAGAAGATAGACAAAACGCTTTTGATGATTTTGTAAAAGGTATATCCCGTGTATTAATTTCATCTAATTTAACTGCTCGTGGTCTTGATGTTCAACAAGTAAGTACTGTTATTAATTTCGATGTACCAAATGATATTCACACATATATTCATCGCATTGGTCGTTCGGGAAGATGGGGTCGTAAAGGAATGGGTATTAATTTCATTACTCGTCGAGATGTTAGAAAAATTAAAGAGATTGAGGAATATTATGATACTCAAATCGAGGAACTTCCTAGTAAATTTTAAACTCGTAATTAATTAATTAATTATTTAATATTATTAATTAATGAATAGTTTTGAATTACCTATTTATCATTTAGACAATAAACATACTATTGATAAAAATATAATTGATGATTTAGAATTATTAGAAACAAATGGTGAAACTGATGCGAGACATTCCTTATTACAAACCGTTTATAATCCGACCTCCAAAATTGGAAAACTAAATCTAAAAAAACATACTGAATATTTCACAAATAATAAATTATTTTTAAAACAAACACAAAAAATAATAAATAATTGGAAAATTGACAATAATATAGGAGAAAAACAAAAAACATACGATAATTTTTATGAATTATGGGAAACTTTAAAAATCGACGACACTTTCATTGACAGATACTATTATGTAGATGTTGAGTTTTTTAAGTTTTTAAATCATTCAGGTCCATTTTTACAAATACTAAGCATATATAACTTACTATCACCTATAATTACATTACTGATTCCTATTATTTTATTGATAGTGCCTTTTTTTATGCTGAAATTCAACAAAGTTTCTATTAATATGCAAACATATTATCGTGTTCTTACAGATATATTTTCTAAACATGCATTGGGAAGTATAGGAAATATAATGGGTAAAGTATCATTGGAAAAAAGAATGTATGCATTAATATCAATTGCCTTTTATTTCTTTTCTGTTTATCAGAATTCTCTCGTCTGTTATAGATTCTATAAGAATTTCTATTCTATTCACAATGATCTGTTTTTACTCAATACCTATTTAACTACTACTATAGAAAATATAAATACAATGGAACAACATATTAGTCAATATAACACATATACGCCATTTTTATTGACATTACAACACAATAAAGAACAATGTGTAAATTTAAAGCAAAATTTAGATAAGATTAGACCATTCTCGTTAAGAAATTTTACTCAGAAATCGTCTGAAATAGGTTTTGTTATGAAATACTTTTATGAAATTCACACAAACGAAGACATACGTAATACTATTGAATATTCAATCGGGTTCAATGCATATATGGAACATATGAATGGATTGAAACTACTTCATAGAGAGAAATTAATTAATAAATGTAATTTTGGTAAGAAGATGAAAATGGAGAAATCATTTTATCCTTATTTATTACAATCTGATCCAGTCAAGAATGATATTCATATGAGTAAAAATATTATTATTACTGGTCCAAATGCGTCTGGGAAAACAACCATATTAAAAACAATTCTATTTAATCAGATTTTCACTCAATCATGCGGGTTCGGATTCTATTCAAAGGCTACTATTCCATTATATAACAGTATTCATTGCTACTTAAATATACCAGATACTTCAGGACGTGATAGTTTATTTCAAGCTGAAGCCAGAAGATGTAAAGAAATAATCGATAGTCTAGAAGATAAACAAAAACATTTTTGTATATTTGATGAACTATTCTCAGGAACAAATCCAAACGAAGCATCAGCAAGTTCTTATGGGTTTATAAAGTATTTGAATAATTTGAATAATATTGATTTCGTTTTAACAACACATCTAGTAGATATTTGTTACAAATTGGACAATGATGTTATTAATAGTAATATGAATGTTAAACAAATTGATGATTTCAATTTTGAATATACATATAATATTACACCAGGTATTTCGTCTATAAAAGGTGGATTAAAGGTACTCTCTGATTTACAATACCCGAAGAGTATTTTAGAAGATTCGATAAAATATTTCAAGGAGGAATAATACGTTTATATTTAGTTTTATTAATATCTTAAATAATTAATAATGCAAGAATATTTACTTAGCCCAATTACCTTAATATGTTTAGGAAGTATATTTATTCTAGTTTCCTTATTATTTCTTTATTTTAAGAGACACCTTTCTTTTTTAGAAAAAGCTCAAATGGATCAAGCCAGAATATTACAATCATTCATTGCTAATATGGAAATGTCGTCCATGATGCAACGAGGTTCCGGACCTGGACCTGGACCTGGACCTGGACCTGGAGATGATATTCCTCATCAAATGAGTAAAAAACATAATGATAATCAAGCAGAATTAATTGATGTTAGTGATGATGATTCTTCATCTGATGAAGAAACAGATTCTGACGACGAGTCTGATTCTCAAGAACCTGAAGTAATTGAATTATCAGAACAACCAGAAGACTTTTCTTATACAAATATTAAAGTAATTCAATTAGAAAGTGATAATTTAGAAGAAGTTACTCATTTAAAAATTGATAAATTAGTCGATGATGAATATGATAATGATGAATTTGATGATGACGATGATGACGAAGATGACGATGATGACGAAGATGACGATGACGAAGATGACGATGACGAAGATGACGAAGATGACAAAGATGACAAAGATGACAAAGATGACAAAGATGACAAAGATGACAAAGATGACAAAGAAATTGTTGAATTGACACAACCACTAGAAGTTAGTGAAATATCTTCAATAGCAAAACAATTAAATATTGTTAAACCACAAACAATTGATTACAAAACACTAAATGTCACGTCTTTAAGAGAAATAGCAGAAAGCTCTGGATTAATCAAACCAGGAGAGAAAATAAATAAAAAGGAATTAATCAAAATGTTAGTAAAATCTAAATAATACATTTTTCTCTCATATAATATATAAATGAGTTGGGGAACTTGTAATCAAGGATCAAATAATATTCACTTTGACTTTCCACCTATTATGATGGATGGAAGAAATTTTGCAAAATGGCAACCAGGAGCAGTTATTAATGAAAAAATAAGAGAAGAGAATAATATAAATTCTAATTGGAAATATAGACAATATTTAACAGAAAATGCTGACTCTGTTATTCAAGCGAATCAATTAGAAGCTTGTGACAATTGTTGTTATTGTCCTACTTTACAAACAAGTGAAGCTACATCAAATTCACCCTTTTTATATAAATCTTGCGTAGATAAATCACAACCATTTGGCTATGAAACAAGCGACTTGAAAAACCTTTACTTATCTTCTTATGAACTTCAATCTAGAATGGTTGCACCCGTAATTACACAAGAACAATTATTAAGGCAAAAAATTCCTAATCCTAATTAAATCTTTGATAAATTAATCTTTGATAAATTAATATTTTACATAATTTATATAATATTAATTGAATTCATTAAAATAAATGTTCAATTTGTTGAAAATATAGTGTAATGGTTATATAAAATATGTATACATTATTTTTCGGAACATTGTTTGTTTCATGTATGATGACAATACACGCGACTGAACAATTATCCTTTAGTGGAGGAGGTGCATTTGGAGCAGTGGAAATTGGTATATTGAAGAAAATTCGAGAGAGTTATCCTGTCAAATACGATAGATATACTGGTATATCGGCAGGAGGGTTAAATTCCGGATTTTTGTCGCATTTTGCCAATATTGACGAAGGAATCAAAGAAGCAGAAGAGATGTATTCTACTATTCGTAACAAGAACATTTATGAAATCCTTCCTGATACAGGAGTGTCATTATTAAATACTTATCCATTACATAAAACATTGACATCTATTGTAACAAATATGAAATCATCACCAATTATTGATACATTGATAGGCGCTGTCAATATGAATACCGGCAATTTAGATATTTATACGTACAATGATAATCATTCAACAGAAGATAAAGTATTGTTATTGATGTCAACGTCAGCAATACCTGTAGTGTTTCCACCAGTGAAATACAAAAATTATATGTATGTGGATGGTGGGACGTTGAGTAATGAATTATTAGATGTAGTACATTCCTCTGATTATTTGAATATCACATATATCACACCATATGAACTAATGGATGTAAATAATTCTACCATTGATAGTATTAAAGATATGGTATTGAGAACATTTCAAATTGTAAAAAATAACTATAATAATCCTTTTACTAGATTAAATCATGAATGTAACAACCCATCTGGTGAAATAAATTATTATTATGTTGACAGTAAAATGTTGAGCGGATTTAGTATGTTGAACTTTGATAAGGGTTCAGAATTGATTTCAATTGGTTACAATAATGTGAAATATAATAAATATACCCTTTGTTAAAGGGGTTTTTGTGAAATAAATTTATAATATAATTTATCAATTTATTTATCAATATAAAAAGTATTCGAATATTATAACAGATGAACTTAATAAGTATTGATGTGGGAATTAAAAATTTGGCATTATGTGTATTTAACGTTGAAAGTAAAGACAATTATAAATTATTAGATTGGACTGTCGCAAATCTATGTAAAGAAATAAATATAAAATGTAAATGTGGAAAAAATGCTAATTATAAATTTGAAGATATATTCTCATGTAAGAAACATATAACAGAAACCAATATACCAATAATTCCAACAGAATTGGAATTAAATAAACTAAAAAAGATGAAAATAGTAGAAATAAGAGAATTATTACAAAGTAAAAACATAGAATTTGATAAAAAACAAAGTAAAATATTATTATTTGACTATTTGCAACACTATTTAGAAAAAAAATATTTTATGCCATTTTCAAATAAGGTAAATACAAATGATTTAACTTTAATAGAAATTGGAATTAATTTGAAAGAAAAATTGGACGAATTATATAGTGATATTAAAATAGATACAGTCATTATTGAAAATCAAATAAGTCCAATTGCAAATCGAATGACAACATTACAAGGAATGATTGCTCAATATTTTATTATGAAGAATGTAAATGATATACATTTTATTTCAGCATCAAATAAATTGAAAGATTATATATCTACCAAAACAACCTACGCAGAGAGAAAATCAAAAGGAATAGAAATATGTGAAGAATTATTAATAAATAACGATCATTTTTCCAGTAATTTAGAGATGTTTAATAACCATAAGAAAAAGGATGATTTGGCCGACTGTTTTTTACAAGGAATATGGTTCCTTAAAGATAAGCTAATATATAATTAATGTGTTTGATTTAAAATTAAAAGTTCTAATTAATTAATAATGAATAGTTCAGAAATTATTGATATTAGTTCTTTAGATTCAGGAAAAACAATAAATATTAATAACAATGTAAATAATTCTTCTATGGGTGGTAATAGATCAACTAATTTTGGAATGGGTATTGAACTATTAATGAATGATAAAAAAAAAAGTAACGGTAATGGTGGATTATCATCGGATATTGATATTAATGATTTAAATAATTTAGAAGATGAATTAAATGAATTAACTATTGGTTCAGGAAAAAGTATGAAAGAGGCTAGAAGCGATATGTTTTCTGGTTCTTTCAAAATAAATGAAGATGACCATATTGTTGATGATAATGATGATATATCTCACTCAGAGACCATTAATTTAGGTAAATCAACCAAAAACCAAAGTTCAGATGAGAAAAAGACTTGGGATGGTTATGGAAAATTCAATAATGTTCCTATTAATCCTGACGTCCATAAGGTTTCAAGTGAACCTCAATTGAGCAAAGAAGAATCTCTTAAAGAAAAATTCAGATATTTACAAAAACTAGAGGAACTTGAGAAAAAAGGTGTAAAACTTACAAAACGATATGATATGGACTCTAATTTAATGGAAATGAGAGGGGAGTATGAAACCATTATATCTGAGAAGGAAAAGAAAAATTCTGTAAAATTCCAAGGTAAAATGTTAATGGCTGCTATTACTGGATTGGAATTTTTAAATACCCGTTTTGATCCATTTGATATTAAATTAGATGGATGGTCTGAACAACTTAATGAAAATATTGAGGATTATGATGAGATTTTTGCCGAACTACATCAAAAATACCAATCAAAGGCTTCCATGGCACCAGAACTTAAATTATTATTTCAACTTGGTGGTAGTGCTATGATGGTTCACATGACAAACACAATGTTTAAATCTGCCATGCCTGGTATGGATGATATTATGCGACAAAATCCTGATTTAATGCAACAATTCACAAGTGCCGCGGTTAATACTATGGGACAAAATAGCCCTGGACTTGGGGGGTTTATGAATATGATGAATGGTGGATCACAACAACCTCAGCAACAAGAACAACAACAATTTAATCAACAATCTAGAGGAGCACCTCCTGCCCCATTAGCAACACAAGGACCCAATTCAGTACCACCACCTGTGAGAGCTGGATATGTTCCATTATCTAATCGACCCGATATAAACGCTAGTCGTAACATTCCTGTATCTGAACAATCAAGACGACCTGAAATGAAGGGACCAACAGATATTTCTAATTTACTATCGGGTCTTAAAGTAAATAAAACAGCGGTTAATATTCAAAACGATAATGACGATAAAGGAAGCACCATTAGTATTAGTGAATTAAAGGAAATGCAAAACGACAATGTTCCTTTAAGAACTAAACGCAGAAAATCAGAGAAAAATACTGTATCGTTAGATATCTAATCAGTAAAAACAACTTAGATATGACATTATATAATAATTAGTTTAGCTAATTATAAAACCTATTTAAATTTAATCGCGTAAAAATAATGTATAAGATAATATATAATGAGTTTACGCGAACAATATCCAGATGGTGAGCCAGTTATGGCAGCATTAACATTAGATGATCTTGCTACAGATGCAGATGACACATCAAACCAAGTAATTATTCAAGAAGAAGAAGATGATCAAGTTACTACAAACCCTGCAGATGAAGACGACGAATTAAACCAAGCATTTATTCAAGATGATGAGGATGAAGATGAGGATGAAGATGAAGATGAAGGTAGTACAGACCATGAAATAGATACTGATGATGATGAGGATGATATTGATGATAATGATGATATTGATGAGAATGATGATTTTTTTTGGTACGGTGGAAAGCGCAAAAAACAGACCAAGAAAACTAAGACCAAGAAAACTAAGACCAAGAAAACTAAGACCAAGAAAACTAAGACCAAGAAAACTAAGACCAAGAAAACTAAGACCAAGAAAACTAAGACCAAGAAAACTAAGACCAAGAAAATTAAGAAAATTAAGAAAATTAAGAAAATTAAGAAAATTAAGAAAACTAAGAAAACTAAGAAAACTAAGAAAACTAAGAAAATTAAAAAAATAAATTAAATAAAATTGAATCAATATTGTATTATTTTTTTAAGGTAATCTAATAAATTTAAAGTGTTACTACTTTAAGTGATCAATTACTACCAATGATTTCTAATGTATGTGATGATATAAATAATCATATATTATCATTCCTTATAGATCCGAGTGATATACAAAAATATAAAGATTTGAATGATATAGATAGTAAAAATATGACTAAAATAAAATATTTAACAAATGATATATATTTCCTACGATTAACGTCAAAAAAATGGTATATTTTAATCAATAAATATATCAAACATTATTATAAAAATACTGTACTGTATTTTGATAATAAAATAATTTATGCTTCAAAAAGAGGAGACATAAATGTATTGGAATGGTTTAAAAATAACGAATATGAATATACACAAAATGAAGGGGATGAATCTACATGGATTGCATCAGAAAAAGGATATATTCATGTTCTGGACTGGTTTAAAAATAATGGATATACATTTAATACCTTAACACAAATAAGATTGGCTTCAGAAAACGGACACACATGCGTTCTAGATTGGTTTAAAAATAGTGATTATAAATTTAATATCTCAAAACAAACAAGATTGGGTTCAGAAAAAGGATATACACGTCGTATTCTAGATTGGTCTACAAATAATGATTATAAATTTCAGTATGATGCATATTCGATACATGGTGCATCTGAAAATGGACACGTCAACGTTCTAGAATGGTTTAAAAATAGTGGATATGAATTTATTTATGGTCAAGCAGCGATACATCGCGCATCTGAAAATGGACACGTCAACGTTCTAGAATGGTTTAAAAATAGTGGATATGAATTTATTTATGGTCAATCCGCGATACACCGTGCAACTGAAAACGGACATGTCAATGTTCTAGAATGGTTTAAAAATAGCGGATATGGAATTATATATAATGAAGATGCGATACACCGTGCATCTTTAAATGGATTGGTCAATGTTCTAGAATGGTTTAAAAATAGCGGATATGAATTTATATATAATGAAGATGCGATACGATATGCGTGTATAAATGGTCATGTCAACGTTCTAGAATGGTTTAAAAATAGTGGATATGAATTTAAATATGACGAAAAAGCGATACAATATGCGTGTTCAAATGGACATATAAACGTATTAGACTGGTTTCATAAAAGTGAATACAAATTTAAATATGATGAATACGCAATCGAAGAGGCGTGTTTATACGGACATGTAAACGTATTGGAATGGTTTTATAACAGTAGATATGAATTTAAATATAGATGGAACAATGTGATATGTGCAAGTATTATTTGGGATATGGGTGTAGTCGAAGGGTATGTGAGTATTATGGAATGGTTCAAAACAAGATATTTTGGCGATAGATATATATCTTTACCTCCAGTAAATACAAAAACAATAAGACTAATGGTGTGGTATACAACCAGATATAAACATTATGATTTAATTGAATGGTTCAAACAGAATTATACTGAGTTTACTGATGAACTAATAGAAGAGGTGATACTGAGCACGACGGATGTGATAGATGTAGAGATGTTATGGTTAGATATGTAAATTTGAATAAAAAAATTGAAGTTAAATCATATAAAGGTACATATTTAATTATAAATACGATGTCTGAAACTGGAATAAACAGTGCGAAAAAAATGTCCGATGTATTGGAGAAGACGAAAGAGAAGACTTTAAATATGGCTGTCAAAGCGAAGGAGAAGGAAGAGAAGGCAGCTGTCAAAGCGAAGGAGAAGGAAGAGAAGGCAGCTGTCAAAGCGAAGGAGAAGGAAGAGAAGGCAGCTGTCAAAGCGAAAGAGAAGGAAGAGAATGCGAACAAATTAACTAATAATCAATTAGCTGTTAATCAATTATTCAAACCATCAGAAGATGGCATTTCTGAATGGGTAGAAGTAGGTGATATTGAAAAATCGTCGCTAAATTGGTCATCTAATGGTAATCAAAGACACGGGATTTACTTCTCAGACAAGCGATTTATATGGGAACAAGAACCAAAGAATGGTAGTAAAATTAAAAAACTCAGGACAACTGGTTTGAGTGACGGTTATTTGTACGGAGCAAGTAGACCTATTCGACAAGATATACATAAATTTTATAAAGAAAACGGTAGATGTATTGTATGTGGCAGTAATTCGGATTTAGTAACGGATCATAAAAACGATTTGTATAACGATCCAAGAGTATTAGATAGTAAAACCCAAACAAAAGACGATTTTCAATGTTTATGTAATCATTGTAATTTACAAAAAAGCGCAGTAGAACAAAAGACAAGAGCCAGTGGAAAAAGATATGGTGCTACAAATATTCCCATGCTTACTGGATACGGAATTGATTTTATCAGTGGAGATGAAACATATGACAAAAATGACATAAATGCTATGGTAGGAACCTTTTGGTATGATCCTGTAGAATTTATGGAAAAAATAAAAAATGTAAAATAAAAAATGTAAAATAAAAAATGTAAAAATATATAATTATCTTGTTTATCTCTTTCTACTTCAATAACTCCATAACCTTATCATAATATTCTGTTGAAATTTCGCAACCCAAAAACTGTCTATTTGTATTTTTTGCTGCAATTGCTGTAGTTCCCGCTCCCAAGAATGTATCCATAACTACATCGTTTTCATTGGAATGTTTTGAGATCAAAGCTTCAAATAGTGGCAAACTTTTTTGTGTCGGATGAAAACGATTCTTACCACCTTGAAGTGGATAATGATAAATACCATTATCATATTTACTATTGAATGTAGGTTTCCCACCTTTTATAGCAATTAATGCTATTTCACGACAATTTGTTAGATAATTAACACTGGAATTTAATGGTTGAGGATTCGTTTTGATCCACTCGATAAAGCGAATTTGTTTAAATTTATACTTTTCAAATAGTTCTTTTAAATGTGAAATTTTCCATATATCAAAGAACATAATTAGAGTTCCACCTGGACGAAGTTTTTTATAGAATTCCGATACAAATTTCTCTAACATATCCATAGTAAATTTACTATCCCATTCTCCATAATCAGTCTTGACGCAATATTTTTTCCCGTAAATACTTCCATATTTCATATAATTAACTTTATTTGAGTCATCTTCTATTTGGTTGCTCGCCTTATAAGTATTCCATTCATCTTCTGTTTTAACAAAATCAACCTTATTTTCTTCATTCTTTTTTACAGTATTATAATGTGTATTCATTCCTGAATCTCTCGAAATAATATATGGTGGATCTGTTAATATTAAATCAACTGTTTTATCTGTAATAGTTGATAAATATTGTAAGCCGTCTACATTTTTAACATCTATACTAGAAGTTGAAATAATTTTATTTTCATCTTTAGTAGGTGTGTTCATTATGATTATATATTAGTATTAATGATAATATTTAAATTCAATTTTTATTTAATAGATATATTCTATTACATAAAAAATAATCAATAACAACTATATTTAAGTTTTTTTGTACATCCGTCATATACATAACCGTGACCTTCATCAATCATTATTTGATTGTCAATATTTGATTGTCAATATTTGATTGTCAATATTTGATTGTCAATATTATATTATCATTTAAAGATATTATTATATGTATACCATAATAGATGCGCCCGCCAGTAAATTTTAATGAACAATATACACGTGCAAAGAAGGCTGTACAAAAAGCAATAAAAAATAGAGAATCCATCATTCTCTATGGTAGTGGATGTAATGGAAAAACACATTTGGTGAATGAACTTAGTCAACAATTTATAGCAAATAATTACAATAAGGTCTTTTATTGTAAATCAGTTGCTCTAGAATATGAACCTATGAATGATAATCCAACATTGGTAGAATCAACAGATATTGATTGTGTCAATCATTCACATTATTTCACTCAAAATGAAAATTCAGGTGTAGTTTTCATTAATATGAATTATTGTAAGTATCCAACATATTCTAAAACAAGATCAGGTAGAGTTTAATTTTATTTTATTAATATTGTTTACAAATAGAACTAATAATATTAACTACAAAATAGTATATTGCAACTAAAGACATAACTGACCCTAAAATATACTTAAAATCATCTGTAATATCATGTACTAGATTTATTTCATTAATCAAATGTAAATGATCGAAATTAATAGTGTTTAGATGGGTTGGATTATAATCTATTAAGGATTCTTCAACTTCTTCTTTTAAAATAAACACAGAGTCATTTCTTCTATAAATATGACACATAATAATATACTATAATATCTAACAGCTAATAAGCTTCAATTATATTTAAAATTGATATAAACCTTTAATTATAATTATAATTATAATTATAAAATACTTGAACAATGAGAAATTATATATTAATAGATGGAAGTTATTTTGTATTTTATAGAGTATTTGCATTACAAGCATGGTGGAAGAATGCAAAACCGGATGAAACCCTGACTAATCCATTTACGAATGAATTATTTAAGGAGAAATATATTGACACATTTTTTTCAAAAATTTTGGAAATAAAAGAGAAACTTAAAATGATGGACGCTATTATTATAGTAGGTAAAGATTGTCCCCAAGAACAGATTTGGCGGAAGTCATTTTATCCAGAATACAAGAATGGACGAAATAAAGAGAAAAATAAAGAAGCTAATATATCCGATTTCTTTCGATTAACATATGAGAGTGATTTATTTATAAAAGCTGGAGCCCATCATATAGTACAATTAGACAAATTGGAAGCAGATGATTGTCTAGCGCTTACAGCCAAACATTTATATAACAAATACAGTGATGCAGATATAACTATAATAACGAGTGATCATGATTATATTCAATTATCAAATGATAGAATTAAATTAATGAACTTAAAATTTAAATCATTACTAGATTCAAAAGCATATAGTGGTGAACCTAAGAGAGATCTCTTTTATAAAACAATATTAGGTGACAAAAGTGACAATATCGATGGAGTTTTTAATAAATGTGGAAAAAAAACGGCCGAAAAATGTTTTGAAAATAAAGAATTCTTTTTTGAAAAATTGAAAACTGAAGATAGGATTGATAAATTTAATCGTAATAAAAGATTGGTTGATTTTAATGAAATACCAATTATATTCGCCGAAATATTTTATAATGATATGTTAACTGAATTATAATGGATAATGAAGATATTTATGTTGTGATTATTATAAATAATATATATGTTCGGTGGGAAACATTTACTACAACAGATACGATGGAAGATTTATATAATTTACTAGAAAGTAAATATAATACTGGAAAAATAATTATGGAAATTGGCGATATATTTTTTTCAAAATTTTTAAAAGACAAATTGTCAGATTTCATAGTAAACAGTTCAATAACAGTAAAAGTAACTACAAAAAATAGATTATATACATTATCGAAAGATAATGATTAAATATAACTAATTAAAATATAAAATAATTAGTTATTATTTTATATTTTATATTTTATATTTTATATTTTATATTTTATATTTTATATTTTAATTCTAATCTTCAAGTGTGTAAATGTGTAAAACTTATTCTTTTCATTTTTATTTTTTTCGAGTATTTCTTCGCCTTGTTTTTCGTACATGTCTTTGTTTTGTTTTTTTTATTCCTCCTCTAGCTGGATAAACACTATTTCTTTTATCTGTTGTTGCTGCCATATATATAGATTTCCAAGCAGGGACAATCACACGCATACCCATTTCAGTTAACAATCTATTTAAATTATCCAAATCAGTATCACCAATAGAATACTTAAATCCACCTGTATCAAATACCCCCATCATTTCGGCTGCTTGAAAAATTTCGTGAATGG